>Ga0182466_11587_pt1 | contig 22521 bp, 21 predicted proteins | sample TergutMp193P3_FD_120795 | JGI IMG/M metagenome (GOLD analysis project Ga0182466, IMG submission 120795) | reverse complement strand
TGGAAATAATTGAACCGCTTGGAAAACAGGCACGTGAACAAAATGATAATTTTAAACAATCTTATAGTCAGATTATTAATTTATTCACAAAGCAATTTTCAAATGATTTTTGCAAAGAAGATGGCGAAATTGATTGGAAAAAATTATTAAAATTCAATTCCGGGAGTAAAAAATGAAAAAAGATGAAATACTCTATTCTATAACGGTAAATGATGTTCAATTTGAAGCGATTGAGCAAATCGGGAGAGAGTTGACGGAAGATGAACTGCGGGAATTTCAAGATAGATTAAGTGATGGAATTGGTGAAAATATGTCCGGTATTTGGAATGCTCTTTTTGAGGAGTACAAAATTCTATAACCCCTTTACCGTTTCAGAAGTAAGTTCAATAAAAAATGATAGTAGACAAAAAGTATAATCCAAATAAACATCACAGGCGTTCAATTCGTTTGCAAAATTGGAATTATGCAAACACGGGTGCCTATTTTGTCACAATATGCTGCCAGAATCGGGAATGCCTATTCGGTGAAATTGTTGATGAAAAGACGATTTTGAATGAATTTGGCGAAATTGCAGGAAATGCGTGGAGAGAATTGCCCAATCACCACCCGTATATAGAATTAGGCGAATTTATCGTTATGCCTAACCATATTCACGGGATAATAACAATAAACACAACCGACATCGCCAATATCACCGTAGGGGCAAGGCCTGCCTTGCCCTCTGCCTCACCCGCGCCCATGTCTACACCCCTGTCCCCGCCCTCACCCCTGCCCCTAACACGGACACAACCGCAACAATCGCAAATCATAATTACAAAACATGGGCAATCCGTGGCGAAACATGGGCAAGGCAGGCCTTGCCCCTACGACTGCGACCACCATCAATTGTTACGGTATCAAAATCCTGGCAAAAATACATTGTCAGCCATTGTCGGTTCATACAAATCTACTATTTCAAAACAAATACATAGAATAGGATTTGTTGGTGATATTTGGCAACGCAATTACCATGAACACGTAATACGCAATGAAGCAGAATATGCAAAAATTGCGGAATACATACAAAACAATCCGATTCTGTGGAAAAAAGATTATTTGAATGAAATCTTAAGTAATTATTGCCAATGAACCCGCATTTTAATATGGAAAAATAATTGTCAATACGGAACAAAAAACGAGATAGCCTCTTTGCCGAACAAATAAGAAATCGGTGCGCCGAGTCCTAAAAAAGGGCCGAATGGAAGCGGGGATTTCATATCTTTTTTGGCTAAGAGTCTGTATGGGACAATTATGGCTAGAGCTAACAAGGCTCCTATTATCAAGGATATGCACGCAAGCTCCGAACCCATGAGCGCGCCGAAACCGGCAAAAAGCTTTACATCGCCAAACCCCATCCCTTCCTTTTTGAGAATCTTTGCGCAAACAACGGAAAACAAAAATAAGCCGCCGCCACATACCGCAATGCCAAGCAGGGAACTCAGCCACCCAATAGAACCTTCAAAAAAAGACAGGGCAAAACCGAGCAGAATTCCGCCTGCGGTAACTGTGTCCGGCAAAAGCAAATATTTGAAGTCTATGGCGAAAATCGGGATTAGGGTTACCATAAGCCAAAATAAACTTATGCTTTTAACCAAATTTGCGTTTTGCCAAGGATTTGGCTCCGCCAAAAAAGCGGCTGCAAAGCCCAGCAGCGCGGCTAAAGCCTCAACCAAAGGATATGAAATGGAAATGGGTTCTTTGCAGTTTGCGCAGCGACCGCCCAAAAACAGCCAGCCTAAAACGGGAATATTATGCCAAAGCGAAATTTTATGCTTGCAAATAGGGCAATGCGAAGCTGGTTTGATTATAGACATCTCGCGCGGCATTCTGTATATAAGCACATTGAAAAAGCTGCCAAAACACGCACCCAAAACAGCAAACAAAGCCCATAAAAAAATCGCTGGAACTTCCACCTAGAAGCAATATAGTAAAAAATTACTAAATTAAAGCTATGTCTGAATATCGTCAAAACGTTATGAACGGCGAATGGGTAATAGTATCGGCAGAGCGAGCTAAACGCCCCGCAGATTATGCATCTACGGCAAAAACCAGAAGCGTTCCGCCGGAGCACAGTTCCGATTGTCCTTTTTGCAAAGGCAATGAACATAAATGCGAAGCGCCTACTTATGAAATTAAAAACGGAAATGACTGGAAACTGCGCGTTGTGCCCAACAAGTTCGCCGCAGTGAACCGCCCGGAGCAAATTTCCAATACCCCCCTGCCGAGAAAGCATGTTGCCGGCATACATCTGTTTGCTCAGGGATACGGCGCGGCGGAAGTTGTTATTGAAAGCCCAAAACACAATGCAAACTTGGCTTTCATGGAAAAAGCCCACGTTTACGAAATAATAAAGTCGTACAAAGAAAGGTTTAACGCTCTTTCGGAAGACCCGAATATAGCGATGGTTAACATATTCAAAAATTACGGAGCCTCAGCCGGAGCCTCTCTTGAACACCCGCATTCGCAAATAATAGCCACGCACGTTCTGGCCACGCACATAACGGACGATCTGGCTTATGCTCGCCGTTCATTTAACACTTACGGCACCTGTATTTTCTGCGATTTGCTAAGACTGGAAGAAGATGCCAAAGACAGGATAATAGCAAAAAGCAAACATTTTATCGCTTTTTGTCCTTTTGCTTCCAGATATCCCTACGAAGTGCGTATTTTTCCCTTAAAGCATTCCGCCCTGTTCGGCACAATAAGCGAAGATGAAATGGAAGACCTGGCCGGTATTTTGCAGATTATTTTGGCAAAAATATCTGCGTTGCTGAAAGACCCCGATTACAATTATTATGTTAGAACCGTTCCGAATTCGGATGGCAATATACGTTATTACCATTGGCACATAACCATAACCCCTCGCTTAACGCGCCCTGCGGGTTTTGAATTGGGAACAAGGATATACATAAACACAACGCCGCCGGAACAGGCGGCGGCGGAGCTTAGGGCAGAGGCTTAATTTTCTATATTTCTTTTTCCCATTTGGCAGAGCCAAGCTCTGCCTGCCAGATGGTTTAACCAAAGAGCTTCCTTACGAGGTATAATATGGCCTATAGAGGTCCCAAAGCAAAGGTTGCCAGGTCGCTGGACTTGGCGGTTACCCCCAAAACGCAAAAAATTCTGGAACGTCGCAAGTTTCCCCCAGGGCAGCACGGAATGAGCCGCAAAAAGAATGCTGGCGTTTATAAACAGCAACTCGTTGAAAAACAGAGGCTAAAGTTCACCTACAACATTTCCGAAGCGCAGTTAGCCAGAACTTATGCCGAGGCGAATCGCAGAGACGGTTCCACCGGTGATAACCTGATGTGCCTTTTGGAGTCAAGATTAGATGCCTTAGTGTATCGCGCAGGTTTTGCCCGCACAATTTTTGCGGCTCGCCAGTATGTGGCTCATGGGCATTTTCAAGTCAACGGGCAGCGCAGTTTTTCTCCCAATCGCATAATCAAACCAAACGATTTGATAGCGGTTCGCGAAAAATCCAAAAACCATCCTCAAGTAAAGGAAGCGGTGGAAGGCGCACCGGAAGCTCCGAACTATTTGGCGGTGAATAAGGATAAATTTGAAATCAAACTCGTGAACGTTCCGCTCCGGGACCAGATACAGGTGAAGCTGAATGAGCAGTTGGTTGTGGAATATTACAGCAAGTAATTTCACTTTTTGTGCATGGTGAGGCTCTTCAACAGGAAAGGCTGAACCAGGCAGAACAGGAGCATTGGCGGTATGGAAGCTATAACCGAAAATGCCATCATAAGCTCCGGGCGGTTGGCCATTTGGCCGATTGCCAGCCTTATTCCTACAGGCAAGGTAGCCGTGCTTGAGTCGGTGGATAGAATCCATATAAACAGGATTTCGTCCCAGACGAAAAGGAATATGTAGATTAAGCAGGTTGCAAGCGCGGGGAGAATTACCGGCAATATCACTTTCCAAAATGTTTTCCAGGGCGAATAGCCGTCCATCATGGCCGATTCTTCCAAATTGGGCGGAATTGCCCTGAATATATCGTACATGAATTGCACGGTTAAAGGCAAAAAGAATATGGTATTTACAAATATAATGGTAGTGAAACTGTTGAACATCTGAAAAGTTCTCATTTGCAAAATTATGAATATAACGAAAATCGCAATCAAAAACGGCAAACTGGAAAGCACCTGTGAAGATAATAGGATTTTTGCGAAAGCCGGTTTTCCGAAGAATTTGAGACGGGCTATAGCGTAACTCGGCAATATGCTCAGAAGCGTGCAGAGTAGGCTCACGGCTATGCTTACCAAAGCGGAGTTCTTAATAAACGAGGCCAACGGCATAATTCTCATTATGTCCTGGTAATTATTCCATTGAAGCGTTCTATTGCCTTTGGGTATTTCGCTTGCCCTGATTTGAACATTTGAATCATTGAGCACCTCCAGCTTTCCATCGCTGTAACCGAGCCATTTATATTTTTTGTCGTTTTCGTAATAGGAGCTTATGCGCGGAGACATGGATACCTGCTGCTCGTGCGCAGGCTCGGTTTTGAAATTACGAAAGTCAAATGTTATGCTTGCGGTTCCGTAGCTTATGGAAATCTTATTATCCGGCAGGGCTTTGATGTATAAGTTTTGTTCATCCAAGTACGGCAGGTCATATTCGCCAAACATAAAGTTGTGGGTTATTTTTCCGGCATCAAATTGAATAATGCTAAACCCAACATCGTGGGCAATCAGAGCTTCGTGATCGGATATTTGAACTATGTTTTGGATGGAGGCGCTTGGAAGCCCTCTGGCTTCCGTAATCCAGGCCAGGCGTTTTGTTTCCGTGTCAAAAATCGCAACTCCGGGGAAAAGGTCGCCGCGAATGCCCATTACCACTTTGTCGCCTGCCGCCAAAACCGAAAGCCCGGAACTCGCAACTTGGTTAACCCATATATTTTGCCAGGGAAAGTACCTTAAACGCGATACCCTGTTGGGAAACAACTCGGACAAACAGAAACGAAACAGCAAAAACTTTTCCTGATCCGTCGGATTTTTAGTTTTGAACAGACTGTATATTTGCGGGTTAAGCCAGCCATCCCATTTTTCCCAGTAATTGAGAATGGAGTTAAGGGCTTTGTTGTTCGGCGTTAAAATCCAATTGAGCTGCCCTATAATTTCTTCCGACTGGTAAAATTTTATCCCGGCTAGAGAAGAAATTGTCTGAGCGGCGTCACCATCCGGCAATGCCGGTTCGTTATTCAATTTATCGCCCAGCCATATGAAATGCTCCGGCAAAATATCGCCGGAGACATAAAATTTAAAATGGTCGAAATTTTCGTAATCGCCTTTGAAAAAATTCCAGTCATAAGATTTTTTTTCGCTTTTGCTTTTCAAATCTATTTCAACCAGCCCTCTGTTTGCGCTAAATGCCCAAAGGCTTGATTCGTTTTGCGCATAAACGGTTGCCTCCGAATGTATATCCGCTATTTTTTCGCCTTCATAGTTTTGGGAATTGGAAAATATATATACATGCCCCAGAGATGTTGCTGCGATTTCCGGCAGACCGTTTTTCTGCGGAACAAAAAATGTAATCTTGTTGTTTCTCTTTTGAGGGAAAAAAGCGGACTGGTTAATATCATCTGCATTTAAAATAGATAGCCATGCTATAAACAAAATGGGCAGTGCGCTGATCAAGGCGAGAATCCATGCGGTCGCTATCTTTTCGCGTTTAAAATTCCGCATATCAATTTCCCCTTAATCTTTTGTAGTAATACAAAACAAAAACTCCCACTAACAACATGAGCATAGTAGATAGGCTTGCGCCGATTCCCAGGTTCCAGTATTGGAATGATGTGCGGAATATATAAGGTATTATCATATCTGCGCCCTTGCTTGGAATTATGGTTCCGCTGCCGAACATCATCACAACTATGTTGAAGTTGTAAACGTTTATTATGAAATTCTGAACGAGCACCGCTATGAAAACAGGTTTGAGGATAGGAAAAGTTATGTATAAAAACTTATCGGTTTTGCCTGCTCCATCCATAATGGCGGCTTTATACACATCGCTTTGAATTGAATGCATGCCGGCCAGAAATAAAAGCATTGAGTACGGCCAGTAATGCCATATAGCCGGAATGGCCACTATCAGCACGGAATATTCGCTATCAAGCCACCTTGGAATTATCAGTTGCCCGACCTCGTTATAGCTCCATTGCGCGCCAAACCAGCTTGAATACACATCCCAGTCCAAAACCTCAAACAGCAAAAAATTTACAATGCTGTTATCCTGCTGAAAAATATAGCCGAAGAACATTCCAACTACATAACTCGGTATAGACCACGAAAGCATTATCAAAGCTATAACCATTCCCCGGCCCTTGAAAGGTTCCCTCAGGCAAATAGCTGCGAGCAATCCTATAATGGTCACGCACAAAGTGGTTATAATGGTGTATATAACGGAATTTCTAACGGCGTTTATAAAACCATCTTGCATTACGGCTGCGGCATAGTTACTAAAAGCTACATATGAATCAAACCACTGCCTGGGGTCGTTTCCTATGTCAAATGCGCTTATGAGTACATTGAATAAAACCGGCAAAACCAGAAAAAATAAAAGGAGGACGCTTGTAGGCAGCGCAAAAAATAATGCTATCCGGTTGTTTCGCTGCTTCATAGGCTTTTCTCGTTTTGCCTTCTTTGAATGTCTTTGCTTATAATACCGTTTATTTCCCTATCGGCAGCCTGAAGCTCCATATCTATTTGGTATTTTGGCCATTGCTTTCCTTCGGAACCTGCTATTATGTTGAATATGTTGTTAAATCTTTTTGTTAGAACATCGGTTTCTATTGCGCTCCAAAACGAAACGGCCTGGTAACTAACTCCGCTTTCCACTATTTTTTGAAATACCTTGCGATTTTTATTTTCCGAAAAATAAGGCAGCTCGTAGGTTTCGGAAAGCGCAGGCAAAAAACCCGATATTCTGGAAAACTGAAATTGAACATCGCTTTGAACGGTTAAATATCTCAAAAGGGCAAGAGCCTCTCTTTTATAATTGGTGGAACTGAAGACTCCTAGATTTGAGCCGCCCAAAAAATATTTTCCCTGTTTGCCTTTTTGGGCTGTCGGGGGGGTTATGCAACCGTATTCCAGCATTGCCACGGCGTTTGAATTGCTTTGCAAAAAATTCTGATTTTCAAGATACATGGATTTTGATGTGGTTTCGCCTATAAAGGCGGTTTTTCCCTGGTCAAAATCGTTGCTTACGCCTGCTGTTGTTTTGTCCAGATTTGAATAGTCATTGTAGCCGTTTTTCACAAAATCCAAATAGAAATGAATGCCGTCAAGAGTTTGCTTGTCAAGCAAATTGCTTTTTGACAAGTCTTCGCTCAAAAACGAGCCGCCCGCGCTGAAAACCCACGATGCAAGATTGTGAACAATATTCCAGTCGTTTTTAGCGGGGTATGCCATAGGATTGACAACTTTGTTATTTATCGATATTTTTGATTTTTTTATCTTTTGCAAAGCCTCTGCAAAAGCCTCTCTAGAGTTTATTGAATTGGGGTCTATTTTTAGAGAATCCAAAACATCTTTGCGGTAGTAAAATGGCCGCACATCCAAAAACCACGGTAATGACGAGACATGAGTAGAGTTTCTGGGTTTCATGGTTTCTCTTGCGCCCGCTATAAATAAATTTTGGTTTCCCCAAATACCGGCAACAGAATCCAGCGACATAAGCACCCCTATGTCCGTAAGCGATGCAGCCCATGTGGAAGGAACCTGAATCACATCGGGACCTTTGCGAGTTGCCGCAGCCAATACTATTTTTGAAAAACCGCTACCCCAGTCCAAAACGGTCACTTCAACCTTGATCCCGGGATTTTCAACATGAAACCCCTTCAGGATTTTATTCATGTCTTCCAAAGGGCTGGGGCTGTTATTGAATACCCACAAGTGTATTATTTTTTCCGAAGCCGCTTCCTCTTTGCAGGAACAGATAAGCAACGGCAAAATCAGCAAAAAGAGCAGTAAAAATTTGAATTTCATATCACAAATTTCCCGTCTGCAAACAGATGAATACCGTCTTCTGCAAGCTCAATATGCACGGTTTCTCCAAGTTCGTGACTTTCGCTCAATGGCACCTCAACGGCCAGAGTTTGATGTTCTTGCGAAACATAGAGAATAGACTGCGAACCCACGTATTCCTGCATTTCAACAATCATGGGAATTGTGTTCGGTTTTTTTGGAACTATTTTCAGGTTTTCCGCCCTGACGCCTATTTTTGCCTTTGGATAGGATTCTATAATTTTTTCAAAAACCTGTGGAACCTGTATAGAGCAGGAAGCATTTATCAAATTCAAAATACGGTGATTGTCTTCTTCCGCTGTTTCAAACTCAAGGAAATTCATTTCCGGATAGCCTATAAAACGCGCCACGGTTTCGTTTACCGGTTTGTTGTAAAGCTCGTAGTTTGCGCCTATTTGCTGGACTTTTCCTTTGTTTATGCAAACTATGCGGTCGCTCAGGGTCATAGCTTCGGAGGGGTTGCGAGTTGCATATATAACTGTTGCTTGCAGGTTTATGCAGAAACGCTTTATTATGGACTGTATTTTTACCTTCAACTGAGAGTCAAGCTCGGAAAGAGGCTCGTCAAAAATCAAAATCTGCGGTCGTTTTACAAATGCTCGAGCTATGGCCACAAGTTGTTTTTGCGAACCGGACATTTCTCTGGGTTTTATATTCATTATATTCGATATGCCGAGCAAATCCGCAACTTCGGATATTCTCGCATTTATGATTTCTCTGGACAGGTTTGCCATTTTAAGCCCGAACTCAAGATTTTTACGCACGGTTAGGTGAGGGTAAAGAGCTTGCGATTGAAATACCATTGCCATTTTGTCGTAATTGGGCGAGAATTCGCTCAGTGGTTTTCCATTGAAAAGCACTGTTCCGGAATCCGGCTCGGTTAAACCGGCTATGATTCTCAATATGCGGCTTTTCCCGTTGTTGACCGGGCCTACCATGGTTAGGAACTCGCCGGCTTTTATATCCAGGGATATGCCATCTACCACCGACATACTGTCTATAATATCCCCTTTTTTTGGATTTTTCCCGTAAAATGAAATCTGGACTAGCGATATATCTACCATGATTAAACCTGCTCTTGGTTTTCCATTTGACCATTGCTTGGACTTTCCGAATCAAATAATTTACGAATAGGCTCAAAATATATTTCATTTTGTTCGTTATCCTTGTTGAGCCTTGAATAATTAAGGGCTACAAGCATCACGTCCGGGTCGTTGTTTGCCATTTTTACAAACTCGCTGGCAGATACATTTTCTTCCGTTAAGTCCACAACGTATGTATCCCATTCTTCCTTTTCGGATATTTCAATAGCTTTTGTTTCGCTGTCGGCTACGCGTATTGTGGCAAGCGGCAAAAGAAAAGCAAGGGTTTCTTCCACTGTTTGCAGATTTTCTCTCTCCTCCACCCAAACCAAAATACGGCGCGACTGGTAATCATAAATATGCTGTGGTTCAGCCTTTTCCTCCTTGAAGTCATCATAATCATCCAAGAGGTCTTCGTCTTCTTCAAGTTTTACCATAAGGGTAATATAGAAAAATCGGGGTAGACATACGTGTCCCCACCAGCTTCCGTTGACGTTTTTTGCATTTTTTCTACATTATCTCCGTGTTTCTCAACGTAATTTGGGTTCTTTTTTTCGCAGGTGCTTTTATAGCTTGTATGGCCCAGTGGCTTTGCTTAGGCAATAGCGGAGTTTTTAACGATGTTATGCAGGGTGTTTTTGACATGGCAAAAACGGCTTTTGAAATAGCCATCGGTTTGACAGGCATCCTCGCTTTTTGGCTTGGAATAATGAAAATAGGGGAGAGGGCCGGCGCTGTTCAAATGCTCGCCAAACTGGTTTCTCCTTTGTTAAAGAGGCTTTTCCCCAGCGTTCCGGCAAATCATCCGGCAATGGGCAGCATGTTGATGAACATAAGTGCAAATATGCTTGGGCTGGACAATGCCGCTACGCCGCTCGGTTTAAAGGCCATGAAAGAGTTGCAAGAAATAAATCCTCAAAAAGACACTGCAAGCGATGCGCAAATTCTATTTTTAGTTCTGAATGCGAGCGGTTTAACCCTGATTCCCGTTAGCATAATGACTTACAGGGCAAAACTCGGAGCGGCAAACCCTGCGGATATTTTTTTGCCGATTTTGTTTGCAACATTTTTCAGCACTGTGGCCGGAATTTTAGCCACCGCTTTTTTCCAGAAAATTGAAATAAAAAATGCAGTCTTTATATCCTGGTTTATCGGTCTTAGCGCGGCAGTGTTCGGAAGCCTTTGGTATTTTTCCATGCTTTCGGCGGAAGAAATGGGAATTGCCAGCGCATTTTTGGGGGGCATAATTTTATTCGCCATTGTAATGTTTTTTTTAATTTTGGCTGCCATAAAAAAAGTCATGCCTTTTGATGCTTTTGTTGAGGGAGCAAAAGATGGTTTTTCAACCGCCGTCATGGTTATACCGTACCTAATTGCAATTTTGGTAGGGGTTGCAGCTTTTAGGGCAAGCGGTGCGATGGGTTTTATTATGGACGGAATTATAGCCGCCTTTAATTTTTTCGGTATTCCGGCAGATGTTGTGCCGAGCTTGCCGACCGCAATTATGAAGCCTCTTTCCGGCAGCGGTGCACGGGGAATGATGGTGGATGCTATGCAGCAATACGGAGCGGACAGTTTTACCGGACGTTTGAGCTGCATGTTTCAGGGCACAACAGACACAACGTTTTATATAATAGCGGTTTATTTTGGCTCGGTTGCAATTCGCAAAACCAGGCATGCGGTTTTTTGCGGCCTTGCGGCGGATGTTGCGGGGGTTATAGCAGCCATAACAATAGCTTATATATTTTTCCCGCCTTGACTTGCCTAAAATTCCTACATCGGCATCCAGACCGCAAGCGCAAGCAATGCCATAGCCGCCATTCCAACCGTTACGTTTAACAAATACGAAACCTTATAGGAGTTTCTTTGCCTGGATGCGCGATTGGAATAGCTCCAAAGAAAATAAATTATGCGAATATAATAAGCCGCAGAAATAATGGCTAAAACAAATGCCGCAAGTGCTATGCCCCAAACAACCGGCGTTTCAAAAGAAGCGCTCACAAGGCTTGCAAAAATCCTGAACTTGGCTAAAAAACCTGCCGCAACCGGCAAGCCTGCAAGCGAAGCCAAACACACGGTAATGCAACTGCCAAGGAAAGGCCTCTTGCGCGCTGCCGCGCGCAAGTCGTCCATGTTGTCGTAATCGGAATTCATGAATGCGGAAATCCCCGCCAATGCACCTATTGAACCTATTGCGTAAGTGAGCAAAAAATAGAACGCCGAGCCTAAATCCGGTTCCTGCAAATTCGCAAAATACGGATAGCAAAAACCCAGCAAAATAAAACCCGCATTTGCAATCGCGCTAAATGCCAAAATACGCCTTGCAGAAATTTGAACTAAACCCGTAACCGCGCCAACCGCAACAGAAGCTACGCCAAGGCACAAAAACAAAATCGCTTCGCGAGCAATAACTATGGGAACCGAGCTGCCGAATAAGCCAATCCATAAAGCTCCCAATGCCAAAAACGCCCCTATTTTGACAACTGCCGCCATATAGCCGGTAACTGCGGCAAATGCGCCAGTGTAAGCATCTGCAACCCAAAAATGCAATGGAAAAGCGCCGACCTTAAACAGCAATCCCAAAGACAGCATAAAAATAGCTATTTGATAAATTGTTTCGCGCCCGGCCAAAACATCACTGTAAATCAAAGTGCTGCCCGTTGCCCCATAGAACATGGCAACTCCGTACAAAAACACTGCGCTCAGAGTTGCGCCGCTGACAAAATATTTGAATGCCGCTTCGTTGCTCTCTTTTGAGCTGCGGTTCATGGCTATAAGAGCGTAAATCGGGAAAGAAGCTAACTCCATTCCCAAAAACAAAGGCATTAAATCGATGGAAAGAACCATCAGCATAATGCCGGCAGCAGAGAGCATAAGGAGCGGATAGGCCTCTCCGCACTGAGTATTTCTGTTTTTCAAGGTATTTTGCAAAGCCCCTGTTCCAATTGCGGCGCACAAAACAACCGCATAAAGAAAAACCTCCTTAACGCGGTCTATTGAAAATAAATTCCAGGGGTCGCCAAAATCCCCGGAAATTGTTTTGATAAAACAGGCGGCAACAGCCAAAAAGAAAACATTTATCCAAGGCAAGGCTTTGTGCCTTCCATCCCGGCTCAAAAAAGATTCGGCAACCAAAGAAAATATTCCGCCCAAAGCTACCGCAATAATCGGCAAAAGAATTTTTAAATCAGTCATATTCCTCCAAGCTATCGTTTGCCGGATTATCTTCCGCTGTATCTTTTATTTCTTCCATTTTTAATAAGGATTCCAGAAATTTCTCAAACTCCTCCATTTCCTGTTCTGTCAAAGCTGCATTTTCTTCTCCGGATTCAAAAGAATTTAAAATCGGCGCGGGATGCAAGCCAAAATAAAGTATCAAAGCTATAATCGGAATCGCCGTAGCGCCTTCAAACTTGGATAGCGAAATATTTGCCCTGCTTGAGCTTTCCGGAATAGGCCCAAATAGCACATTTTTTATGAGCCTTAGCATATAAGCCGCAGAACATATAATGCATATGCCGCCGAGCACGGCAAAAAACGCAAAACCGGAATTATACAAACCCTGCAAAATCAAAAATTCGCCTACAAAGCCAACCGTGCAGGGAACAGCAACAGCCGCAATGCCCAAAAAACCGAAAATAGAGGCGAAAACCGGATTTGTTGAGGCAAAAGCGCCGTAGGATTTTATGTTCGTGCTGCCTGTCCATTTTTGCGCAATGCCGCAAAAAAGAAAAAGCCCGCCGGCTGTCAAACCGTGGCCTATCAGCATAACGGCAACGCCAGCATTCACAATATCATCATAACAAAACAAACCTGCCGTAGCAAGCCCTAAGTGCGACATGGAGCTAAAAGCCAAAAGCCTTTTTATGTTTGTTTGCTGCAATGCGAGAGCGGCTCCGTAGAGAGCGGAGAAAAGCGCAAAAGGTATCAGGTACAAACTGTATTCAGCTATTTGCCCATAAAATATCGGGATTACCCATACCGCAAAGCCAAAAACTCCAACCTTTGCCATTGCCCCCGAAAGAATCGCCGAAAGCGGATATGGCGCTTCCGAATAGCTTATGCTCTGCCATCCATGAAGCGGAAACAATGGGGTTTTTACGGCAAATGCTATTGCAAACGCTATAAATAAGGAAGTTTGAACGGCAAAGGGCAAAGTTTTCAAGGTTTCTGCCAATTCGTTAATATTATCGCTGCCGGTTATTGACATTAAGTACCATGCGCCAAAAAGCAAAGGAATGGAACCGAACAGGGTATAAATTGAAAATATTATAACAGCGCGCTGTCTTTTTAAACCTCCGTACAAGGCTATCAAAACAGCAGCAGGCAAAATCATCGCTTCAAAGAAAAACAAAAACTGCGTTAAGTTTTGAGCGGAGAAAAACGCCCCTATTACTGTGCCTTCTAAAATGAGCAAACCCACCGCAAACTTCTTTACCCCAAAACTCAGAGCGGATTTTGAATAGGCAAAAGCCAGGAAACACAGCAAAGCGGCAAGCCAGGCAAGCCAGAGCGAAAGCCCATGCCCATACAATGAAAATCTGATATCTATTCCTAAAAAAGAAAACCAGAAATAATTCTCCGTCTGCTGCCCGCCTGTCAAAACCAGCGCGGTTGCCAAAACAAGAGGCATTGCCGTGCATGAAAGCCCCATGCGAAAAGCGGAGTTCACATCCCTTGAAGACGAAGCCAGCATCAAGCAGGAGCAAGCAAAAGGCAGAATGAGCAAAAGCGATATCAACATGAACTTCACCTAATAAAAAACACCAGACAGTAAGCTAAAATAACAGAACCTATAACTGAAAGAGTAAGCTGAACCCGTAATTTATTAACTTGCATAACCCGCAATCCTTCCGAGCAAATTATGGGGATTGCGCCTATAACTATCAATGTAATTCGCAAAAATTTATTCACCAAGTTTAAAATAAGCATGGCTATGCGCGCCGGCAAAATTCCAAGCACAAAATGCAGTTTGTCAAACAAAAAAGTCCAAACCCTTGCGAAGCCAACTAACTCGTTATGCCCTAAATACCTTGGAATTTTTCTGCTGAAATAAAAAACCGCAAACCCAAGCCCCGCTAAAGCTGCCACCGAACTCGATACGGCAAAAAACATATTTGTGTGATGATTTTCACCGAGTAATGGGGCATATCCCGCAAAAATGCAGCCAATTGCCAAAATCCACATGGGAATCTGCATGACAAGGGGGGATTCGTGCATATGCCCGGCTGTATGGCTGTTCCCTCTAAACTTGCCCAGGAATACCAGCACCATTAAACGGGTCATATAAACAGCGGTTAAAATTACAGTGAAGAGAGCCGCATAATAGATTAAAGGAACGGGGTAAAAAATCGGGTAAACACTTTCCAAAATCAAATCCTTGCTCCAAAAGCAGGCTAGACCGGGCAAACCTATTAAACTTGCCCATGCAACAAGCATAATCATAAATGTTGAAGGGAGCTTAAAGGCGAGGCCTCCCATTTTGCGAATGTCCTGCTCGCCGCCCAAAGCGTGTATAACCGAACCTGCCCCAAGGAACAAAGCGGCTTTTGTAAATGCGTGAGTGAACACATGGAAAATAGCTACATCGTATGCGCCTGCGCCTGCCGCCACAAACATAAAGCCAAGCTGGGAAATTGTGGAATACGCCAGAACCTTTTTAATATCATGCTGAACCAAGCCGGCTATGGCAGCCCAAAAAGCTGTTGCAATAGCGATTAAAAGCACAATGGCCGAGAAAAACAGGTCAAAGGCAAAAAATACGGAAAGTCTTGCCATTAAATAAACGCCGGCTGTTACCATTGTAGCGGCATGTATAAGGGCGGAAACCGGGGTTGGGCCAGCCATCGCATCCGGGAGCCATGTTAGCAACGGTATTTGCGCGCTTTTTCCGGTACAGGCAAAAAACAAAAAAAGCGCTGCTATCAATATTAATTCGGATGCAAAAGGATGGTCTGCCAATGAGCCGCTAGACACGGCTTCATTCAAATTCGCATAGTTCAAAAGAGATGTCCCGCCCAAAGCTATTAAAGTAAACATGCCGAGCAAAAAGCCTACGTCTCCAACTCTGTTTACCAAAAAAGCCTTGTTAGCCGCTTTGCAGTTGAGCAAATCCTTATTCCAAAAACCTACAAGCAGGTAGGAGCAAAGCCCTACGCCTTCCCAGCCCAAAAATGTGAGCGGCAGGGAATCCGAAAGCACAAGGATTATCATTGAAAATAAAAACAGATTTAAATAGCTCATAAAACGAATGTAGCTGCCATCGCCTTTCATGTAGCCGATGGAATAAAGAACTATCAATGTTGTTATGCCTGTTACAAATAGGAGCATTATTTTAGTCAGGGAATCGAATAAAAGTCCAAAAGATACTTGAAAATCTCCAATGGATATCCAACTGCCTAGGGTTTCCGTATAAATTCCATCGCGCGGCATATCAATTGCAAGCACAACCGTTGCGAAAAAGGAAAGGAAAGGAAGGGAAACCGCAAGCGCGCCTATATAACCTTCCGGCACAAGCTGTTCGCTTTTGGTATGCGCCAAGGCTATTACCCCAAGCACCAAAGCTCCCAGCAAAGGAAAAAACGGTATTACCCACAGAGGGATTTGTGTGGTCATAGAGGGGTAATGTAGAAAATATCAAAGAAATCCGGCTGGTGAAAATCCGGTTTAGGCGTATTTACGGGAAATGCGGAAAGGTAATGAGGCTCCGCCGCAAGGTCTGCGCATTTATAGAGATTGCCTTCTAATTGAAATATTTTACGGTTTTCGGTAACTCCCAGCAAAGCGAATGGAATTTGCACGGAAAGCGCCCATCTGTAAAAACCGCCTTCTATGGAAACCCCGCTTGGCTTCCTTATTATTTGAGCGTATTCGCTTTTTGAGAGTTCCGTTCTGTTTTCCCTGTCTTTGCCGCGAGCCGCATAGCACACGCCCTTTGAGTTAAACTCAAAATTCGCATATTCGTGGCTTGTGTCCAGCATTCTCAAAAAAACCTCCACGCAAGAGTCCTGCCAAACAGCTTCGCCGTCCTGTTCCTTGCTTTGGCAAAAACAATTGCTGGCCTCCTTAACCGCAAAGTCTACCGTTATAGATGCCTCATTCACCTCAACCGAGGCGCCAACCGAAACCGGAACAGTTTTATTCCATCTAGATTTAAGGTAGATGACTTGCATGAAAAGGAATATAGTAAATTTTGATTATTTGCCTTCCATCTCGGCACGTTTTTTTGCCTTGCTCCTAGCCGTTTCCCTGAAAAGATAAATATTTTTCAAAGTGACCATGCTTTTTCTTTTCCCGTTTTCATCGTAAATTACTACGCCTTGCCTGTCAATGTTGCTTACAAATGCCTGAAGCGCAGAACGTAAACTGTCTATATCGTCTATTATGTCTTTTTTATCCAAAAGAGCCACGGTAACAGGATTATTTTCAAACCGGGCTAAAATATCGTTTAGGCTTGCTATAGAACCGTTAATTTTTAATAATATTTTCTCCGCCGCGATTATGCCGTCCTGCGCTTGAACCCTTATGGTGTCCAAAGAACTGTTTATTTTAACGCTTGCATCCGATATTTGCCCTGCATATCCGCCAACTTTATCTAAAGCATAAATGACTTGTTTTTCAACAGAATTCAACGCACTCGACAGCACAGTTATCAAGTCTTCGCATTCTTTTAAAATATCTTCTATCTTGGTTTGCAAAGAGGAATTATTTTCATCGCCGGTTTGCAAAACGCGAATAAATTCCATAAGCGCGGCAACCTGTTGTTTTGCTACATCGCACAAAGCCAGTATTTCCGCCATGCCAGCCTCAAATTCTCCGTCAAAAACATAATCCTCAGGTACAAACTCGCCTTCTTTGCCCGGTTCTATAGTAATAAAACGATTACCCATAATATCCGGGCTAATATTCTTAAATTTGGTATCTTTGCGAAAAACGCGAGGTTCATCAAGGTCTATTTCAACCAAAGCCTTTTCGTTAGCTCTTGTAATAGAAGCAACATTGCCTACCTTAAGACCTCTTATTACAACAACATCCTCATTTTGCAAGGCTCCCATTTCATGAAATTGCACCAATACGGTATTGCGCGCTCTTTTTTCGCTCAACCACATTGCAAAAGCTATGTATATAATGACCAGCAGCGCCGCAACTATTGTTGCAATGCCCGTGATTTTATTTTTGTTCATTTTTTCTCTTTGCCAAAAGCACTGCGCTTACCATTGCAGAGAGCAAAATAAACCCAGTGAGTTCAAAAAGAATAAAATAGCCGCCGCTCACGTCAGCAAGAACTCCGCTTCTGGAGCTGGTGTCAAATAAATGTTCGGAAACTGTGGCAACGCTCCCGTTTACAGCAGTAATATCTTCCTGTAAATCAAAATTATAAAAAGCGCCTATTAAGAGCAAAGCTCCCGCCAAAACCGCCAAAATAGAACACGCGCCCAATTTATCTATTCTCGGCAGCCTTGTTTCCTTTGCTCCGTTGAGCACCATAATCACAAACACTATCAACATCATAACCGCGCCTGCATAAACCAAAATTTGCAAAACGCCTAAAAATGTGCTGTGAGCAAGAGCATAAATACCCGCAAGCGAAAGCATATTGAGCACAAGAGCCATTGCTCCGTTTATAGGGTGCTTTGATATTAACAGGGCAAAAGCACTGGCTGCGCAAACCGCTGCAAACAGAAAAAAACATACTGTTGTGAACATAAAGCATTAATTTAGAAAATATTATTGAGCCAGTACCAAACGAAACCCTACAAATGAACTGCTGAAGTCCGGGTTGGAGCCGCCGCGCCTGGAAACTCTACAGAATAAATCTGCATCCTGCCAACTGCAACCGCGATACACGCGGTTAATGCCGAAATTAGGGCCTGCCGGATTGGTTTTTAATTTTTGAGAGGAACTGTAATTTTCTTTCCAATCCTGAACCCATTCCCACACATTGCCGCTCATATCATATATGCCTAATTCATTTGGTTGCTTGGTGCCTACGTCATGAGTTCTCTGCTCGCTGTTGTTGCCATGCCAAGCTACTTTGCCAAGGTCGTTGCTTCCAGAGTATTTTTGGCTTTTGCTCTTTACCCCGCCGCGGGCTGCATATTCCCATTCTGCCTCCGTAGGCAAACGATATTTTTTGCCGGTCATGGCATTAAGTTCCTTAACGAACATCTGAACTTCGTTCCAGCTAACCGACTCAACAGGCAATTCCGGTCCGGAAAAATGAGATGGATTTGTACCCATTACTTTTTTCCATAGCCTTTGCGTTACAGGGTATTTGCTTATATAATAGTCGTTGAGGCTTACATTTTGAATAGGCCTTTCATCATCATTGCAATCGGCACGTTGCTCGGATGTGCAGCCCATTGTAAAGAAAGCGCCTCCTTTAACGAGTACCATTTCCATGTTTAATTCGGCTTTTTTAGCAGCTTCTTCTTCGGCAGCTTTTTTGGCGGCAGCTTCTTCTTCGGCAGCTTTTTTGGCGGCAGCTTCTTCTTCGGCAGCTTTTTTGGCGGCAGCTTCTTCTTCGGCAGCTTTTTTGGCAGCGGCTTCTTCGGCAGCTTTTTTGGCAGCGATTTCTTCAGCAGCTTTCTTAGCAGCGGCTTCCTCGGCAGCTTTCTTAGCGGCTTCTTCCTCAGCGGCCTTTTTAGCAGCTTCTTCTTCAGCGGCTTTTTTAGCGGCGGCTTCTTCAGCGGCCTTTTTAGCAGCTTCTTCCTCTGCGGCTTTTTTAGCGGCGGCTTCCTCGGCAGCTTTCTTAGCGGCGATTTCTTCAGCGGCCTTTTTAGCAGCTTCTTCCTCTGCGGCCTTTTTAGCGGCAGCCTCTTCAGCGGCCTTTTTAGCGGCGGCTTCTTCAGCGGCTTTCTTAGCAGCGGCTTCCTCAGCGGCTTTCTTAGCAGCGGCTTCCTCAGCGGCTTTTTTAGCAGCTTCTTCTTCGGCAGCTTTTTTGGCGGCTTCTTCCTCGGCAGTTTTCTTAGCGGCGGCTTCCTCGGCAGCTTTCTTAGCGGCTTCTTCTTCGGCAGCTTTTTTAGCAGCTTCTTCTTCGGCAGCTTTTTTAGCGGCGATTTCTTCAGCGGCCTTTTTAGCGGCGGCTTCCTCGGCGGCTTTTTTAGCGGCGGCTTCCTCGGCGGCTTTTTTGGCGGCTTCTTCTTCAGCGGCCTTTTTAGCGGCGGCCTCCTCGGCGGCCTTTTTAGCAGCTTCTTCCTCGGTTGATTTTTTTATCGCATCGGTTGCAGTTTCGCCGTAGGCTTCCTTAAAATAATCCGGGCTTGTGAAATTATCTTCCTGCGCAAAGGAAAGGCTAAAAAGAACTAAAATGCCGCTGATTAGCGCAAAGATCGGTGAAAGCATAGTAAAAATATAGAAAATAGCCTTTTGCCATGACCAGTGGAAAAATGAGATAAAAATTCCTTTAATACCCAAAATAAGCAGTATATCCATCTTTTTTATATATATAGCGTATTTTTAGCCTGAAAAAAGTTAATTTTCAAAAAAGAGGTGTTTATGCTATTTGACCCAATTTATATGCTCCTTATAGTAGTAGGAATTGTGCTTTCCGGCGGCACAGCCTTTATGGTAAGAATACGATTTGAAAAAGGTAAAAAAATTCAAATCGCCAGCGGTTACACGGGAGCGCAAATTGCAGAACAGATTTTACTAGATGCCGGTATAGCCGATGTAAGCGTTCATGAACATAAAGGCTTTCTCTCCGACCACTACAATCCCCTAAACAAAACGCTCAATCTAAGCCCCGATGTTTATAAAGGACGTTCTGCCGCCGCCGCAGGAGTTGCCGCGCACGAAGTAGGGCATGCAATTCAGCACGCACAAAACTATTTTCCAATGTGGGTTCGCTCCGCCATAGTTCCTGTTGCAAACATAGGGAGCAATCTTGGGCCATGGCTTATTATAATAGGCATAATGCTGGGTGCCGGCGCAGAAGTAAGTTCCGGATTAGGGCATTCCATAGCGATTATAGGCGTTGCCCTGTTCGCTGCCGCAACTGCCTTTACCTTGGTCACCGTTCCCGTTGAATTTGACGCTTCTTCAAGGGCTAAAAAGCAATTGCAGCATTTAGGCATAGTTCGGCAGGGCAGCGAAGCTAATGCAGTTTCTTCCGTTTTAACAGCGGCAGGCCTCACTTACGTGGCTGCGGCAATCAATTCAATTTTAATGCTCCTATACTGGGCTTACAGAGCCGGTTTGATAGGCGGCAGAAGAAATTGATGCGCATTAAGCCATACAAGGATTTTTTAAGAGAAATTTTTCCGCAATACGAGCAAGTTCGCAAGGTTTCGCTCAACGCCGGTTTTAGCTGCCCGAATTTGGACGGAACAGTGGGAACAGGCGGTTGCGCATATTGCAACAACAATTCCTTTAGCCCTGTGGCTGCAACAGAGCAGTCTCTTTTGGAACAGATTGAAGCCGGCATAAAAAATTTTAGGAAAAGGAATAAGGAAATCGGTATTCTGGCTTATTTTCAAAGCTATACAAATACATATGCATCCGTGCAGAAACTTCGCGAAATTTTTACGCCTGCAATTTTACATAGCGAAGTAGCCGGAATTGCCGTTGGAACCAGACCGGACTGCCTGTCTCCGCAGATTGCGGAACTGCTTGCGGAATTGAATAAGACAAAACCGGTTATAGTAGAAATAGGAGTGCAGACCGCAAATAACAAAACATTAAAAAACATAAATCGAAACCACACCGCAGAATGCGCATGCAATGCCGCCTTGCTTTGCAAAAATTTGGGGCTTGCCATAACCGCCCATATAATAATAGGCTTGCCGGGCGAAGGTATGAACGATTTTGCAAACACCGCAAAACTGGTTAAGGATTGCGGATTTTTTGCAGTTAAAATTCATCCTTTGCATATCGTTAAAGGAACCCGTTTTGCCGAAGAATACCAAAAAGGCGAGATAAAACTTTTATCTTTGGAAGAATACTGCAAAGCCGCCGCAGAGGTTATTCGCATGGTTTCACCGGACACGGCCATAGAAAGAATCAGCGCCGAATCCCCAAGCGATATGCTTATAGCTCCGGTTTGGAGCGGAGAAAGAGATAGAATTTGGAAATTTATTCGGCAATGGCTTCCGGGGCAGGTTCGGTAATGGCTTCTTGGACAGGCTCAGTAATGGGTTCCGGAACAGGTTCAGCAATAGGTTCCGGGGCGGGTTCGGGAGCTTCAGGCAAAGGATTGGCGGCTATGTCAACCGGTTTACCGCTAATGCTATTATAGGCATTGTTAAATTCTCTGGAATCCTTATTTATTTTTAGTTCTTTTGAAATATTCGGATTGTAACCCGAATTCGGGTCTAAAACAAGGTTCCCGTTTAAATCGCGAACCCAAACTTTTTTATCCGGGCCATCTACTATTATAGCGGAAATAACGGCATCGTTTACAACCTTTATCTGCATAACATCCTTTCTGCTGCCCCAAACTTCCGTAGCATTTGCCAAATTGGGCTTTGATTCGCTTGCTGTGCCCCAAGTGGCGAAAAAAGTGGTGCTATCGTAAATTGCCGCCGCATACATTGTTGGTTTATAGTTGTAATAGTAGATGCTGGTGTCGCCGTTAATTTCCACAAGGGTAGGCCGGCCGGCTGTTTCCATCCATTTACTTACGGGAGTGCCGGTTAAAGCCATTACATCACGCTCGTCTATCCAGTTTTCCTTTAAGCCGATTTGCGTGGACGTGCAGGAAAAAGCCAAAATAGCCGTTAAGGCAGCGAAAATGGGTTTAATTTTTTTCATAGCAAAGGAATATAGAAATATGCAGAACCCGTCTCCATACCATCACCGCGCAGCAAGGCAAAACTAACCGGTTACTCACTTCGTTGCACTAACTTTTCCTAGTATAGGTAGTAGTAGTTCCCGTTTCTGTCCCTGTCAGAATAAGTGTGTTGCCACTTAGAGAATAAGTTCCTGTATCTGGCGCATACATTGCATCTATTGTAGCAGCAGGTATAAGTGAGCCAATCGCTTCTTTAAATTGGGCTTCTGTATACCATCTTGATTCAAGGCTAATAAACATGCCGCCATGAATATGGGTTGCTGTAAATGTACAAAAGTGAAAGCGTATTTGAACCCTCCTGCGGACTTGCGGGGAGGGAAAAAAAGTTTTGAGTATATATCTGTTTTTATGACATTGTTTAGACAAATCAGCCTAAACATGCCCTGCCTGACCTGCGGGGTCTTTTCGCCGAGCCTGCGGTGCAGGGTATTTTGGTGGATGTGTGGTGTTCATTGTGTGGGTAATGTAGAAAAATGCGGGAATTGTAGATAAAAATATGGGATATTGGGGTGGGCTAAAGAGCTTGTATCTTCCTTTGCAAGGGCTTATCAAATGTAAATATGGAATAATTCTTTAT
>Ga0182466_16266_pt1 | contig 22553 bp, 21 predicted proteins | sample TergutMp193P3_FD_120795 | JGI IMG/M metagenome (GOLD analysis project Ga0182466, IMG submission 120795) | reverse complement strand
GCAGCTACGAGAATGGACGATGCTTTATTTGTAGAATATTGGGGAGAAAATGTCGTTCCTGAAAAAAGGATTGCCCGTTGGCTCGAAAAGGCAGATGGATATGCCAAAGATTGGAAACCGTCAGAAAATTTATTTTTGGAAAAGAGTTAGCGGATGAAAATTTTCTATATTGTAGTGAATTGTTAGACTACGGTTTGGTTTTGGAAGGCGGCGGCTTGAGAGGTTTGTACACATCAGGCGTTATAGATTTATTTTTGGAAAAGGGGATAGAATTTCCCTGTGTGATTGGTGTTTCTGCGGGGGCGGGTTATGGCTGCTCCTTTGTTTCCAAACAATACGGCAGGAATTTGAAAATGTTAAGAGAATTCAGAAAAGACCCTCGTTACCTGTCTTTGAGGAGTTATATAAAAACAGGAAGTTATTTTGGCCTGGACTTTATATACGACGAAATCCCCAAACACATTCCATTTGACACCAAAACTTTTTTGGATTCGCCGACGCGTTTTATAACGGTTTGCTCCAATGTAGAAACCGGCGAGGCGGAATATTTTGATAAGGACGAAGATATTTTGCAAGCTTTAAAGGCTTCTTCTGCGGTTCCTTTTATGTGCAAAATCGTAGAATACAAAGGCAAAAAACTTTTGGACGGCGGAATAGCGGATGCCATTCCCCTTAAAAAGTCCATTGAACTCGGCTTTTCAAAAAATGTGGTTGTTCTCACTCACCCGGCAGGTTTTCGCAGAAAAGACGGCTTTCATCCGTCCTGGCTTTTTTACCGCAAATATCCTAAATTTGTCAAAGCCGTAAATTCCTATGTTGCCAGATATAACGAGAGTTTGGATTTGGTGGAGAAAGAAGCTGAAAAGGGAAATGTGATTCTCATTCGTCCGAGCAGGGATTTAAAAGTTAAGAGAACGGAAAGCGACGTTGCTAAAATAGAGCGGCTGTATGAGCTTGGGAAAGAGGATGCGGGAAAAATTTCCCACCCTATCAGCATATAGGGTAGGTTGACTCTAGTCCTGGATGCAACGAATACTATACAAGAAATTCTTATGGCTGAAGGCCTGGGGTACATCATTAGAGTTGTCCGTGTGGTAGAAGTAAGCACTGATGAAGTCCTCTTTGTACTCACTGGCACTCCACCATCCACCGAAGTCGCCGGCATGGTTGAAACTGCCATTCGAACCGCCGTAGCCGCCCGGCAGGGCGGAAAATTTATATTGGTCTATGCCTCTGCCATTACTCCAGCCACACTCTGACTCTGCTTTTAACTTGGTTCCGGGATTGCTACCAACAAAATTCGTCAAATCTGTCCATTCAGCATCACTCGGAATATGCCATCCAGAAGGGCAGATACCCTTATGCTTGGGCTGTATCAGGCTCGCGCAAGAAATGGAATTGCAGTTTGAGTTTGACGCAAAACCCATTGCCGTAGACCAGTCGTAAAGACGGCCGTATATGGCACAGTTGACAGGGTCATTGCCGTAGCACTTGCTTCCTGGAACATCGTAATTCAAATTCGACGCCATCCACTTTTGAGTGCCTATATCGACAGTTCTGTAATTGTTGATGTCGTTTCCTTCGCCGCCACTAGGACATCCGACAAGTTGCTCATCGGGGTCAGAGGAGCAGGAAAGGGTGAAAGACAAGGCAAGCGCAATACCTGCCGACAGTAGAAAACTGCGTGTTTTCTTCATATTAACCTCCTTTGGTTAGTTTGGTTAGGGAAAAATTTTGCGCCGATTCTAGGCTTTAACAGCAAAGTGTATTTTGTAATAACGGTGTTGGAGGGGGGAGGGGATAAGTATATATACGGTTCTATGACATTGTCTAGGAAAGACCTAAACATGCCCCGCCTGCACTGCAAGTGCTTTTACCGTACTTTGAGTAATAGTCATTACAGATGTAATATAGAAAAAAATTGGACAGGTGTCAAGGGACAACTCCGCTTTTCTATATTTTTATACCGTCAATGAAACCAAAAATCAAAATTTACATAAAATTGAACAAACCTAGCGGCTACGAATGCAGCCATGCACCTGCAAACCATGAGTCCGTATTTTCCCTGTTCCCGCCCGAACAGATAAAAAACGGCTTACAATGCGCAGGCAGGCTGGACTTTGACACCACAGGCTTGCTCCTGCTTTCAAATGACGGCGAATTCATACACAAAATAGAGCATCCCAAAAAAGGCTTTGTAAAAACCTACATAGCCACACTCGCAGAACCATTGACCGAAGAAATGCAAAAAAAACTTATAGCGGGCGTTCAGCTTCGCAACGAAAAACACCTTTGCGCAGCCCTGAAACTAAAACTCATGGCAAAAAATATCGCCGAAATAACAATAAAAGGCGGAGTTTATCACCAGGTAAAAAGAATGTTTGCTGCGGTCGGCAATAAGGTCACCGCTTTGCACAGGAGCAGGATTGGCGATTATGAGTTAGGAGAATTGAAAGCGGGTGAGTGGGAAAATTTTTATACTCGCTGCGTTTGAATAAAAATCAACGCCTGCTCTATATCATTTATCAAATCAGTTGTATCTTCAAGCCCAACACTTAGCCTAAAGAATCCACCGTGAAATTCCTCTGGATAAAGATACTGCCGCTCGTCGTTTTCACCGAGAAAAACAATCAAACTCTCATCATGCCCCAGCGATACCGCAGAGGTGATTACCTGCAGACGGCTGACAAATTTGTTATGGGCATCGTGGTCGGCGTTCAAGCCGAAAGCCAGCACACCGCCAAAACCGCCGTGCATTTGTTCTTTTGCCGTGGCGTGTCTACGGTGATTTTCTAGTCCGGGATAGGCCACAAAACGGACGGCTTGATGTGAAGATAAAAACTGCGCCACAGACAAAGCACTGTCGTTATGCTGCTTCATCCGCAAAGGGAGCGTTACTGCGCCGCGCATAATCAACCACGCATTGAACGGGCTGATAACGCCGCCGAGATTTACCATCGCCTCTGCCCGGATTTTGTCAATAAGCTTTTTTGCACCCAGCACAGCACCGCCCATAGCATCGCCATGACCATTGATATATTTTGTCAGACTTTCAACTGTCAAGTCCGCACCTAACTCGCACGGTAGCTGGTTATAAGGGGAAGCGAATGTGTTATCCACCGAGAGTAATGCACCGTTTTTGCGGGCTATATCAGCTATGGCACGAATATCGCTGACTTTAAGCGTTGGATTTGCGGGCGTTTCAATGTGAATCAGCCGTGTGTTGGGTTTCACCGCTGCCCGCACAGCTTCCAAATCGGAGGTATCCGTCAAAGTTGCTTCTATTTGATATTTCTCCGGCAGCAATTCGTGCAGCAGGCGATAGGTGGCGATATAGGTGCTGTCGGAAACAACCACGTGGTCGCCGGATTTGAGAAACGCAAAGAACACTCCCATTGTTGCAGAAACACCGGAGGCCAATACCACGCAATCCTCTACTTTATGCAAAGAACGCAGTTTCTCCTGCAAATAGCCTTGATTGGCACTTCCGTTGCGGGTATAAAGGTTTCCGCCGGCACTGCTCCAGTTTAAATCAGAAGGATCATAAGGCAATTTATAACTATTAGCCATGGTGATTGGCCGCCTGATCGCGCCAGTTTCCTTGTCCACTTCATTCCCCGCGTGGACGGAACGGGTAGCAAAACCAAAATTCACAGTTTAAATATAGAAAGCATCTCCCCGTGTTATCGCAATTTCATATCCGATTCTCTTCATTCGGTTTTGCATACAGGCTACGCACTCTGCGGCATCATCGCCGGTGCATATTTTATTGTCATACAAGAGATATTTTTTGCGCACTTCAGAGGGAGAAAGATTTGGCATAACAACATTTGCCCCGGCACGAACCCCCAATTCCCGTCCTTGAGCATCAAGCGTTCCGAGCGCTGTTGTTGCAGGGATAAGCAGGTTTGGCTGCATAAGGCGCAGAATTGCCAGAATGTTCAGCGTGATGCGTAAACTGCCGGCTTTTTTGTCTTTGAAAGGCGTGTCCGAATGAGGCATAAAAGGCCCTATACCCACCATCTGCGGTTTTAATTCCTTAATGAAAAACAAGTCGTCAACGATATGCTCCAAAGTCTGATTAGGCGAGCCTACCATAAAGCCGCATCCCACTTGGTAGCCTATCTTTTTTAAATCGTAGAGGCATTTTTTTCGGTTGGCAGGGGACATTTTGCTGGGATGCAGAGTTGCGTAATGCTCATCGTTTGCGGTTTCATGGCGCAACAAATACCTGTCTGCGCCCGCCTTGAACAGGCGCTCATAGCTTTCATAATCACGCTCCCCGATAGAAAGAGTTATGGCGCAATCGGGATATGCCGCTTTGATTTCGCGGACGATTTCAACCAGAATTTCATCCGTGTAATAAGGGTCTTCGCCACCTTGCAGCACAAAAGTGCGAAAACCTAATGGATAGCCTTTTTCGCAACATTCGAAAATTTGCTGCTTTGTGAGCCGGTACCTCTCTGCTTTTGCGTTTCCAGCCCGCAACCCGCAATAAAAACAATCATTTTTGCAATAGTTTGTAAACTCAATAAGTCCACGCATAAAAATCTTATTGCCGTATATTTCCTGTGCTTTAAACCTCGCTCGCTCAAAAAGATAATCATCATCGCATAATAATAGTTCGGTAAATTCCTCTCTCAAAAGAATTTGAAAGGTTTCAAGTTTGTCGATTAGTTCTCTCATATACTCTCGTTAATAGAAAAACCAGTTCATATTTTTACCTTCTCTAGAGGTAAAAAGAATATAGAAAATGCAATGAAATAAACTATTATATTCATGGCAAAATTTTTGTGGATTTCGCAAATTCCTTGTTGTGATTTTAAAATAGAAGGTTTAACCCTATTGGAAAAATATTTTTCTAATTTATCCAAAAAAGGAAAACCAATATGGTCAATTTATCGAAAAAATGGGTTTTAATCACAGGTGCAGCGCGTGGCATTGGCAGGCAAATGGTTTTAACTTTTGTGGAGCAGGGTGCAAATTTAATTTTACACAGCCGCAGTTTGGAGCATACAACGGCTCTTGAAGCGGAAGTTAAGGCAAAAGGATCAGAAGTTTTTTCCATAGCCGCAGAACTGAGCGATGGCAAGGCTAGAAAAAAATTTTTGGAGGAACTGGATTCCAAAAATTTGGAAATATCCGTTGTTTGCAACAATGCGGGTTTGCAAACTCCTTATAGGGTGGCTTTTTGGGAAGTGCACGAAACCGATTATCTGACAAGTTTTCAAGTGAACACAATAGCCCCCATTCAAATAAGCTGCCATTTTTTGCCTAAAATGCTCAAAGCCGGATTTGGCAGAGTTATATGCACAACCAGCGGAATAGCCGGAGAACCGGAGCAAATGGCGTATGCTGCCGGAAAAGCCGCACTTGACAAATTTGTCAAAGACACCTCGCCTAAATTAAAAGGCACAGATGTGACTTTAAACCTGCTGGACCCGGGCTGGCTCCGCACGGATTTGGGCGGGCCAAATGCGCCAAATGCCGTAGAAACGGTAATCCCCGGCGCAATAATCGCTGCGTTTGCAAGCAATAAAGTGAACGGCAAATGGATTAGCGCACAGGAATACGCAGGTTTATCGCTGGAAAAAGCTGTTGAAAAATTGGAAAGTTGTTAAGAATCAACTCGCCGACATTGAAGTGATTTACAATTACTATAAAAAATTATGGGAATTGATAAGTTTAAACACCGAATCAATAAAACCCAGTGTTATGACAAAGGATTGATTGTCCGGGTGTTCCTTTGCAACCGCCGCCGCAAAAGCGCGGAGCAGAATTTTCCTCGCTTGTTCCAAGTCCATGCCGCGCGACTGCAAATAAAACAGTTCATCTTCGTCTAGGCCGCCGCAAGTGCTACCGTGTGAACATTCAACCTCATCGCAGTAAATTTTTAATTCGGGTTTTGAAATCGCTTTTGCGCCGGGCGAAAGCAGAATGCTGTTTATCAACTGCCTTGAACTTATATTTGCGCAGTGTTTGCCAACCTCTGCGATGCCGTTAAAAACCGCCCTTGAATTATCGTTCAAAATGTGCCTTGCGAATAAAAAACTTTTTGTATTCTGCGCCTTGTGCACAACATGTATTTTCTGTTTAACTTTTTCTTCTTTGCCAAAAATCGAAAGGCTTCTATATTCAAAAATCGCTCCTTCCCCGCAAAGTTCAACGCTTATGTCGCTCTGCGAATTGAGAGACAAAATATACAAGTGTTCGTTTTCCGCCAATGAAAATTTTTGCGAAATGTTTTCTGAAATAAAAAGGAGATTATTCATACCCTTTTTCTTCCAGTTCAAGCGCAAGTTCCGGCCCGCCGCTTCTGATTATTTTGCCGCCCATTAAAACGTGAACAAATCGGGGTTTTGTGTAATCCAGCAGACGTTGATAATGTGTAATCAAAACAATAGAACGCTCTGCATTCATCAAGCTGTTTATTCCGTTTGCAACTATACGCAAGGCATCGATATCCAAACCCGAATCTGTTTCATCTAAAAATGCGAGGGTCGGTTCCAGCATTGCCATTTGCAGAATTTCGTTTCTCTTTTTTTCTCCTCCGCTAAACCCTTCGTTCAACCCGCGTTCTCTAAAGCGAGAATCCATTTCCAGGAGTTGCATGGCATTTTTCATTTTTTCCTTAAATTTATTCTCGCCGAGTTTTGGCAAATTGAGCGCCTTGTGTTTTGCATCTATGGCAGCCCGTAAAAATTCCTCATTGCCAAGGCCTGCAATTTCCAAAGGATATTGAAAGCCTATAAAAAATCCCGCATTTGCCCGCTCCGAAACGGAGAGTTCGAGCAAGTTTTTCCCTTGAAATTCAACGCTGCCCCTAACCTCGTAACCGGGATACCCGGCAATAGCTTTAGATAGCGTGCTCTTGCCTGCTCCGTTGGGTCCCATAATAGCGTGAACTTCCCCTTTGCCTACGGATAAATTCAAGCCTTTGATTATTTCCGTTCCGTCCGCAAGGGAAACATGTAAATCCTTTATATGGAGCATTGGATTGAAAATAGAAATATATCGGAGTCATCTGACCTTAAAACCTTGAATTTATAAATGCGGTTTTATTGGTCAGCTTTTCCAGTTCGGAATTTACAAATTCCCATTCCGTGTATAAATCGGCAATTCGATTTTTCGTTGATTCCATTTCTTTCGATATTTCCACTATTCTTAAACCATCGCCTTGCTCGGCGGCAATGACTATATTTTTTTCACATTCTGCTATAAAATTCTCCTTTTGTTGAATTTTATTTTCTATTTGCTTGATACTCTGCTCTAAGGGGCGAATGGCACGGGATTTTTGCAAAATTTGTTCGGCACGAGTGCGACGGTCAAAGCGAGCACGATTGTCGCGCAGAGGAGTGGCTTCAGTTTCTTCAATCCACCCGATTCTCTCTATAAAACCTTGATATGTACTGTCAAAAAACTTAACTTCGCCGCCATCAAAAATGATGAGTCGTTTTGCAAAACTATGAATAATTTCTTCATCGTGGCTGACTAAAATGGCCGCACCTTTAAATTCATCCAAGGCTTCAATCAAACTATCTACGGAATCCATATCCAAATGGTTCGTGGGTTCGTCAAGCAAAAGCAAATTGCACGGCTTGCCCAAAATTTTCGCAAGCAAAACCCTAGAACGCTCACCACCGGAAAGTACGGATATTTTTTTCAAGGCGCTATCTCCGTCAAACATCATAACTCCTGCAAGCGAACGTGCCTTGCCTCTCGTTCTGTCTTTCAAGGAACTTTGAATTTCTTCTTCAACGGTTTTTTGCAAATCAAGGCGGTTCACATTCGTTTGCCCAAAATAATTCATAACCGCACTGTTATGGATTTCAATGCTCCCATAGCTTGGTTTTAACTCACCTGCAAGCAGATTTAAAAGTGTAGTTTTTCCCTTTCCATTTGGACCGATTATAGCGAGACGGTCGCCTTTGTACAATTTAAAACTCAAGTCTTCAATCAAAAATGAATTTCCGCTGAAACCAAAACTTAAATGTTCAACCGTCAAAATTCTCTTGGCGGGAAAATCCGTTTGCGTAAATTCAAAATCAAGAGTTTTTACTTTTTCCAAATTTGCCAAAGGTTCATGCCGTTCTAGTGCTTTTACCTTGCTCTGCACAGCTTTTGCCTTAGAAGCCTTGTACCTGAATCTTTCAATAAATTTTTGCAAATGTTCTCGCTTTGCCGCATCATTTTCCATAGTTCTTAAATACACTTCTTCATCTGCTAAAATTACATCTTGAAGTTTTGTAACGCTGCCTTGAATTTTTCTCATTTTTTTTCTGTGAATGCCAAGGGTATGAGTGCAAACGCTGTCCATAAAACGACGGTCGTGAGTTATTAGCATCAATTCACCTTGCCAGTTTTTTAAAAATCTTTTTAGCCACCGCACGGAAACTATATCCAAATAATTCGTTGGCTCATCGAGCAAAAGTAAATTCGGCTCTCCTGCCAAAGCTTTTGCTAAATTCAGGCGTATTTGAAAACCGCCGGAAAGCATATTCGGAGATTGTTTTTCTACTGTCTCTTTATCAAAACCCAAGCCGCTTAAAATCGACTCCACTTTGAAACTCTCAACCCAGCCGTCTTCGTTCGGTTTTAATGCGGAGCAAGCTTCATCAAAAATTGTAGCATACGTAAAATTGATATGCTGCGATAAGTAGCCTATGGAATAATTTTTTGGAATATTTATGTTACCGGAATCAAAACCCTCTTCACCTAGAATAATTTTAAAAAGCGTGGATTTTCCGCTGCCGTTTCTCCCCACAAGACCAATGCGCTCTTCTTTGCCAACCTGAAAGCTCGCGTCACTGAATAAAGTTTGTAAACCAAAACTTTTCCATAAATTCTGAATTTGAATCATAAATATCCGCTAGCCGTTGATTACTAGCTACATTTTTTTTATGGAATTTTCTCCCGCTCGTCGAGCGATGAAAATACCGATAACATATAGTTTAAGGTTTGAGTAAACTTCTGACGGTTATTATGAACAAAGGAGATTATTCCCGTATCCATTTTTATGGCATCAGCCGGACATGCCTCAACGCAAAGTCCGCAAAACACACATGTTAAATGGTCTATCTCAAAATGAACCGATCTTTTTTCAATCAAATTATTCGGAGACTCGCCTGCTTCTACCTTAATGCAACGAGCCGGGCATGCAGCTACGCACATTCCGCAAGCAACGCAGCGAGGAGAACCGTCCGTTCTTTTCTGCAAACGGTGTTTGCTTCGGTAATCCTTTGGAATATGAGGTTTCATCACAGGATACGGAATGGTAGGCAAAGTTTCGTATTTAAAAAGCCCACGCAAAAAATGCCTAAGAGTGGTATATAAACCACGAATAGCTTCGGGCACGTATGAACTCACCCAAAGCGTTCTCTCAGGATGCTGAACAACACGAGGCATATTACCACCTGAAATGAGCAAATGCTTTATTAGCTTCTGCCATTTTATGCGTATCTATCTTTTTGCGAACCGCACCGCCATCGCTGTTCTTTGCAGCAACAAGCTCGGCCGCCAAACGAAGAGACATGTTCTGCTCGTTTCTTTTGCGAGCCGCCATCAAAAGCCAGCGAAGTGCCAAAGCCTTGGCACGGTCAGGGGCAACTTCAATAGGAACCTGATAATTCGCTCCGCCAACTCTGCGAGTTTTAACCTCAACCTGCGGCTTAATGTTTTCGAGACACTGGTCAAACTTCTCCATAACGGATTCGGAACCGGAAATTTTCTTGTTCATCTCCTCAAGTGCAGTGTAAACAATGCGCTCAGCTATGGTTTTTTTGCCATTCTTGAGAACAACTCCTACAAGCTCTGTTACCAGAGTTGAGTTATAGCGAGGGTCAGGCAAAATGGAACGATGAATTGATTTTCTTCTTCTGGACATACTTCACTCCTTACTTCTTTCCGCCTTTTGCCGGAGCCGCAGCCGCAGCTTTCTTTTTAACGCCGTAGCGGGAACGGGCCTGTTTGCGGCCATTCACAGCCTGAGTATCAAGAGTCCCGCGGATTATGTGGTAACGAACACCGGGTACATCCTTAACACGTCCTCCGCGTATCAGCACAATGGAATGTTCTTGCAGGTTATGACCTTCGCCGGGTATATAAGCTGTAACTTCCATCTTGTTGCTGAGTCGTACGCGGGCAATTTTGCGCAAAGCGGAATTCGGCTTTTTAGGCGTTGTGGTATAAACACGGCTGCAAACTCCGCGTTTTTGGGGGCAGGCTTTAAGCGCCGGGGCTGTTGTACGGTTTTTAACCTTTTCGCGGCCAAGGCGTACTAATTGTTGAATGGTTGGCACTCTAGATTCTCCTAAATGCAGGTTTTAATATAGCTTTTTTTGCATGGCTCTGCAAGGTTTTACTCAATTTCATCATCTATATCCTCAAATTCGTCTTCCGAAAAGGAATTATTGTGTAAATTTTCAGCGGCAAGTTCATCCTGTACATCGGAATCCTTTATTTCCAGATTCCGCAAATGCAAAGCTCCCGTTCCGGACGGTATTAAACGGCCCATAATAACATTCTCTTTTAAACCGAGCAATTTATCTTTTGAACCGGCTATGGTAGCTTTGGTCAGAACCTTTGTAGTTTCTTGGAAAGAAGCTGCGGCTATAAAACTATCCATCGCAAGAGCCGCTTTTGTTATACCCAGCAACAACGGGGCTTCCCTTGCAATTTTCTTGCCCTCGTCTTGCAATCTGCTGTTTTCCAAGCGAAGCTCTATTCTAGAAACATCTTCGCCCGTTAAAAATTTGGAATCTCCCGGTTCGGTTATAATCACCTTTCTCATCATCTGGCGAACTATACATTCTATGTGCTTGTCGGAAATGGTAACAGCCTGCAAGCGATAAACCGCCTGAATTTCGTCCACCAAATGCCTTTGCAATTCCTCTTCGCCCAAAATATGGAGAATATCCATCAAATTTGTGGAACCTTCGGTTATGGCCTGGCCTTTGCGAACTTTGTCTCCCTCGTGAATGAAAAGATGCTTTCCGTGCGGAATAACAATTTCTTCTTCAACATCTCCGTTTTTAATGATCACTATTTGCCCGGAACTCTTTTCGGTGCCAAAAGCCACAATACCGTCAATATGCGCAAGTATCGCCGGATTCTTAGGCTCGCGGGCCTCAAACAATTCGGCTACTCGCGGCAAACCTCCGGTGATGTCTTTTGTTTTTCCAACTGTGCGGGGCAATTTGGCTATTGTTTGGCCGCTGGCAATGATATCGCCGAACCGAACCGTAAGAATTGCACCGTCCGGCAAGAAGAAATGGCCTATAACTCCGCCGTTTTCCACAACATTTACGGATGCGCGCTTGCGACCTCTTTTGTCGTTGATTATCGTCCAGGTTTCTATGCCGGTTGTTTCATCGACCTTGGGCATATAGGTTGTTTTTTCAATAAAATCCAAAAGTTGTATTTTACCGGAAACTGTGCTTATAATAGGACTGTTATAAGGATCCCATTCGTAAAGCATATCACCTTTTTTAACTTTATCGCCGTTTTTTACCCTGAGCGTTGCTCCGTAGGGAATTTGCCAGCGTCCGCGATTTATGCCGTTAGTGTCTATTAGCACAAGCTCTGCCATGCGGCTTATTTCAATATTTGAGCCTTTATATTCTATTTCATCGCTGTTTTCAAGAGAAACCTTGCCGTCCACAACAGCTTTTTTATTGCTGTCAACTGTTATGCGGCTGGAGGCACCGCCGATGTGGAAGGTGCGAAGCGTAAGCTGCGTACCCGGTTCGCCGATGGATTGAGCGGCCAAAACACCAACCGCCTCGCCTAAGTCTACCAAACGGCCGGAGGCGAGCATTCTACCGTAGCATTTTGCGCAAACACCAAGAGGTGAATTGCATGTCAATACTGAACGCACAGCAATTTCTTCTATACCGGCATCCAAAATTTTCGGGATGTGTTTTTCCTCTATCATTTCGCCTTTGGAAACCAGCAAGGCATCGTTTACGGGATGTTTGATGTCTTTGAGGGAAATGCGGCCCAAGATGCGTTCACCCAAACCCTGAACAATGCTGTCGCCGTCTTTGGATGCTGAACAAACAATACCTTTAACAACTAGATGAATAGGCGTTTTGATATTGGAAACTATTATTTCTTTAAGGTTTGTATTGTTTATGGGTATGCCGGCAGGAACTACGGTTTTTCCATCTTCTCCTAGAATCGCTTTTTCCGTAACCGTTCCAAACACTTTTTTGCCGAGCTGTTCATAATTTATCGCTTCGATAAATTTTAACTCTATGAACATCAGTTTGCGCAGGGTTTCTTTTTCAAGCTCATCGCCTCTTTTTACCAAAACTTCTTTTGTGCTCGGGTTTAAAATATCGCTCGCTGCTACATAACCTTTCAGTCTTTTTGTAAAATTGCTGAGACCTTCGGAAGTGTCTTTTATGCGTTCATAATGTTCAATGGGTATTCGCTCAGAAACAATTTTAATTTCGCAGCAATCATCCTCGGTAATGACCAAATTCTGCGCAACATCCACCAAACGGCGCGTCAGATAACCCGCATCAGCAGTTTTTAAGGCTGTATCGGAAAGACCTTTGCGGGCTCCGTGCGTGGAAATAAAGTACTCCAAAGAATTCAAACCTTCACGGAAGCAGCTTGTGATCGGGTTTTCTATAACCTCGTGCTCGCCGATTTTTCTCGTTGGTTTTTGCATTAAGCCGCGCATTCCGGAAAGTTGCTTAATCTGTTCTTTCGAGCCACGCGCACCGGAATCCGCCATCATAAACAGAGGGTTAAAACCGTCTCTGTCGCTTGAAAGCAATTCCCATTGCTTGATAGCCATATCATTGGTTACGCCGGACCACAAATCTATTATCTGGTTATAACGCTCACCGTCTGTGACAGCACCCTGGTCGTAAAGGTCTCTGATTTCGTTGGCCTTTTTCGTGGCTTCGTCCAGCAAAACCCGTTTTTCGGGCGGAATAACCATTTCCGCTATAGCCACGGAAGAACCCGCCTTTGATGCCCATTTGTAACCCAAATCCTTTAAAGAATCCAAATAATCAACCGTCACGTGATTGCCGCTTCTGCGATACAAATCGTCAACTGACCTTGAAATTATCTTTTTGGAAAAAGTATCATCCGCATAACCTAAAATATTCGGAATCGCCTGATTTAAAATAACCCTTCCGACCGATGTTTTTATGCGGCTGTCTTCCTTCAAAGTCAGGAATTCAACTTTTACACCTGCCCTTGCCACAACTTCTTCGCCAATTTCATTCTCGCACTTTGTGTCGTAATCCAAAGCACCGCGGTAAAGTTTACGGCCCTTGCGCAAACGAAGCTTTATGGCTGTGTTCAAATCCACAATACCGTTTTCATATGCCTGAATTACTTCCTGATCGCTGCCGAAAGCCATTCCTTCGCCTTTGAGATTCGGGCGTATTTTTGAGAGATAGTAAAGACCAAGCACTATATCTTGAGACGGAACAGCCAAGGGCTGCCCGGATGCCGGATGCAGAATGTTGTTTGAAGACAGCATCAAAACTCTGCATTCGAGCTGCGCTTCGAAGGAAAGCGGCAAGTGTACCGCCATCTGGTCGCCGTCAAAGTCCGCGTTAAATGCGGCGCAAACAAGGGGGTGCAAACGGATTGCAGAACCTTCAATTAATTTGGGATAAAAAGCCTGTATGCCCAAACGGTGTAGAGTAGGCGCACGGTTAAGCATAACCGGATGGTCTTTGATTATGGGTTCAACGATATCCCATACCTTCGGATCTTCCGAATCGATGATTTTCTTTGCGTGGCGAACCGTGTTTGCCAAACCCTCTTCACCCATAATTTTGCGAACTATAAAGGGTTTGTAGAGTTCCAAAGCCATTCTCTTGGGCAAACCGCATTCGTGCATTTTGAGTTCCGGCCCCACAACTATAACCGAGCGGCCGGAATAATCCACACGTTTACCCAGCAGATTGGTGCGGAAACGCCCTTGCTTGCCCTTTAAAAGTTCGGAAAGGGATTTCATTTTCTCTTTCTTTTTCGCTTTAGGGTCGCTGTCAAAAAGGTTGTCCACAGCTTCCTGTAGCATTCTTTTTTCGTTGCGCAGAATAATATCCGGAGCACGTGCGTCAATCAATTTTTTAAGGCGGTTATTGCGGTTAATAACCCTGCGGTAAAAATCGTTCAAATCAGACGTTGCAAAACGGCCGCCGTCCAATTGTACAAGAGGACGCAAATCCGGCGGAATAACCGGAAGAACGTCTAAAATCATCCATTCGGGTTTATTGGGAGATTTTTTAAATGCTTCGACGAATTTAAGCCTTTTTAAAGCTTCCGCTTTTATGTTCTTCGAATTGTTTTCCTCTGCCAACGTGGACAGATCTCTAGAAAGTTCATCCAGATTCAAATTAGCTTCGCTTAGAACTTTTCTAACGGCTACAGCACCCATTTCTGCTAAAAAATTTATACCTTCCCTTTTGGCATCTTCGTAATCTTCTTCCGTTATTATCTGATTCTTTTTGTATTTAGAATTACCCGGGTCTATAACTATGTATTGTTCGTAATATATAACCCTTTCCAAATCTTTGGCAGAAACCCCTAGCAAATTTCCTATTATGCAAGGCTGGTTTTTGAAAAACCAAATATGAGCTATGGGAATGGCAAGCTCAATATGGCCCATCCGCTCGCGGCGAACTTTGGAGTTTGTGACCTCAACCCCGCAGCGGTCGCATATAACACCTTTGAAACGCTGTTTTTTATACCTGCCGCAGTTGCATTCCCAGTTTTTATAGGGGCCAAAAATCTTTTCGCAGAACAAACCGTCTTTTTCCGGCTTGAATGACCTGTAATTCATAGTTTCAGGTTTGGTGACCTCGCCGTAAGACCAATCGCGAATTGTTTCGGGATTAGCCAGCTGAATGGAAATTTCAGCTACGCTTTTAGTGGAATCGTTGAACTCTTCAAGCATTGTCTGCCTCCGATACTTTAATATCCAAACCAAGGGAACGGAACTCACGCACCAAAACCCGGAAACTTTCCGGTGTTCCGGGTGCAGGTGGATTTTCACCTTTAACTATGGCATCGTAAATTTTATTTCTACCAATAACATCATCGGATTTAACCGTCAACAATTCTTGCAGCGTATATGCAGCTCCGTAGGCTTCCAGTGCCCAAACTTCCATTTCTCCGAATCTCTGGCCACCCGAATGCGATTTTCCTCCGAGAGGTTGCTGGGTGACGAGTGCATAAGGGCCTGTGGAACGAGCATGGATTTTGTCTTCAACCAAGTGGTTGAGTTTTAGCATATACATGGTTCCGATGGTCACATCGTTTAAGAAAGGTTCACCGGTACAGCCGTCGTAAAGTGTAGCTTTGCCGGTTATAATGTCTTTTGGAACGTCTTTTCCGTGCTTTTCCCTGAATTCTTTTTTTTCCGCCTCCGTCCAGGAATTTTCGGAGACCTTAACGATAGGATTTTTAATATAGGCTTTTTTGAGTTCGCTCTCTATATCGCCAAAAGAAACTCCGTTGAACACGGGGGTCTCTACATGCAAACCGAGCGCGATGGCAGCCCAACCCAAATGCACTTCCAAAACCTGGCCCACGTTCATGCGAGAAGGAACGCCCAGCGGATTAAGAAGTATCTGCACAGGTTTTCCGTCTTCGGTAAATGGCATATCTTCAATGGATACTACCTTGGACACAACGCCTTTATTTCCGTGACGACCAGCCATTTTGTCGCCTATGGCCAGGCGGCGTTTTTTAGCTATATAAACTTTTACAACCTTGAACACGCCGGGTTTCAGCTCATCACCCTTGTTCACTTTGTCTATTTCCTTTTCTTTCAAGTCATTTAATTCCGCTATACGGCGATTCGTTATGTTCAACAGAGAATTGACTTCTTCCTGAACGGCAGAATCGTTGCAGAATACGGAACCGGAAGCGAGCTGTGAAAAATCCGTTTTGTCTAAAAGTTCTTTAGCCCATTTTTTACCGGCAGGGACAATAACTTCATTTGTTATGCCATTGCGAACATTACCGCTTGTTTTATCCAAAAGTATGCGGGCAAGCTCAGGTTTGCGAGCATCTTCTATCATTTTCGCTTTTTCAGCAAAATCCGTTGCTATTGCGCGGATTTTATTGGCAAGTTCTTCGCGAAGCCTTAATTCCTCTTCTTTTATTTTCGCTTGTTCCCTGCGCTGGAACACGTGGGTATCTACCACAATGCCTTTTACCCCGCTCGGAACGCGTAGCGAAGAATCGCTGACATCGCCGGATTTTGAACCGAAAATCGCACGGAGCAGCTTTTCTTCCGGAGTGAGTTCGGATTCACCCTTGGGTGTAACCTTTCCTACGAGAATATCGCCGGGGCGAACTTCCATTCCAATGCGGACAATGCCATCTTCTCCCAACAGACTGCGGTCTTTTTCGCTGACATTCGGAACATCTCTGGTTATCTCTTCCTTGCCGCGCTTGGTTTCTCTAACTTCAATTTCGTATTCCTCTATGTGAATGGAAGTAAAGGTATCGTTAATGGCCAGCTCTTCGGAAATTATTATTGCATCTTCGTAATTGTAGCCCTTCCACGGCAAGAATGCAACACGAATGTTTTTACCCAAAGCGAGTTCGCCTTTATCGGTGGAAGCACCGTCTGCCAAAACATCGCCGGCTTTTATCTTATCTCCAACCATGCAAATCGGTTTCTGGTTTATGCATGAATCTTGATTGGAACGTTCAAACTTTCTGAGTTCATAAATGTCGCGTGGCGGCAAACCTATAGTTTCGTAATTTTCGCATTCTTTATCTCTTAAAACTTCTATGCGAACGGCGTCAACATAAATTACAACGCCGTCATTCTTTGCCCTTACCAAAGTTCCTGAATCAAGAGCAACCTTTCTTTCCAAACCGGTACCGACAACTGGAGCTTCGGAACGAAGCAACGGTACAGCCTGCCTTTGCATATTGGAACCCATAAGGGCACGGTTTGCATCATCGTGTTCAAGGAACGGAATTAAACCGGCAGCGACAGACACTATTTGCATGGGTGAAACGTCCATCAAATCAATTCTTTGTGTTTCCGTATCTTCTACGGAAATTTCCTTTATGTTAGATAGGCTTGGAAAGTCACCCTCTGCTCTGACTAAAACAAAATCGTTTATAAATCTCTTAGTTCGATTATCCAAAATAGTACTTGCGGGAGCAATTCTATAATGGTCTTCTTCATAAGCCGTTAAATATACAATCCAGTCGGAAACAACCATTTGCACTATAAGGCTTTCTTGCACAAAATCAGCCTTGGGTTTTTCCAAATCGTCTTTTTTATATACGCCAACGGTAACGCCGTTTTTAATTATCGTGCTTTCATTTCCAAAATCAAATTCAAAACTCCTGTTGCAAAATAAGCCGAAAAGTTCCAACTGCCTGTCTGAAAGTTTTTTGCGAACAGGATTTATCTCACTTTCACTTAGTTCTGTTTGAGTTAAAAGTTGCTGGTTCGCATCACCAAAAAAACTCTTCATTATGCCGGGATGCCATTTTGCCTCTGGAAATTCGTAAGTTTTGCCCGTGTTATCCCTAAAAGGCAGCAAGCCCACAATTCTGTAAGGAGTTTCTATAAAACCAAAATGATTTACAATGGAGAAAGTGGCAAGAGAGTTTATCAAACCGATGTTTGCGCCTTCAGGAGTTTCAATCGGGCATAAACGACCGTAGTGGGAATGATGAACATCGCGTACTTCCAAACCGGCTCTGTCTCTGGACAAACCGCCGGGGCCAAGAGCGGAAATTCTGCGCTTGTTGGTGAGTTCGGAAAGCGGGTTTATCTGGTCCATAAACTGCGAAAGCTGGCTTGAGCCGAAGAATGCTGCCACCATACTGTTCACAGTTCTGGAATTTATAAGTTCGGTTGGCGTTAAAACACCTTCTCTTTCGCGAGAAGAAAAATTTTCCCGGACGGAACGGAGCATACGGCTTATGCCTATGGATATTTGGTTGGCCACAAGTTCGCCTACAGAGCGAATGCGGCGGTTTCCCAAATGGTCAATATCATCCAATAAATAACCCTCTTCGCCGTTGTATAGACCTATCATGTAACGAATAACGCATACAAAATCGTCTATTGTCAGCGTCATGGTATCCCCGGACGGAATCAAAGCCTGCTGTTCCGTGTTTAAATAAACTTTTGAATTCAGGCGATAACGACCTATTTCTCCTATTTCATAACGACGGTGGTCAAAGAAAAGTCCGTTAAAATGAGCTTTTGCAACTGCGGCATCCACGCGGTCCTGTTGCTGCCTTGTTGTTTGGTAAATGCGCTCCATTGCGCTTTCACCGTCTCTGGATGCATCATTTGCTAAAGTGTTGTGTATTAGATTTTCTTCTTCAAGATTTTCCTTTATCACTTCAATTTCGCTTATACTGGCATCAATCAGTCTTTGGCAGGTATCAACGTTTAAAACGGAATTTGCGGAAGCTATTATTTCACCGTCTGCACTGACAACGTCTTTGAAAAGCACTCTGTTAGCCAAGGCCGCAACACTTTCTTCATCTGCATTTAATTCTAATGTTTCGCCGGTATGAAAGAGCGCTAAAATCTGTTCATTAGTCTCATAGCCAGAGGCACGTAAAAGAACGGTTGCAGGCAATTTCTTTTTGCGGTCTATGAGCATATAGAGAACATCATTCTCCGTGTTAAACTCAAGCCAGGAACCCCTGTTGGGTATAATGCGGCTTTGAAAGACCATTTTACCGTTCGGGAGCTGCTCCGAATCAAAACTAACACCGGGAGAACGGTGCAACTGGCTTATAACAACCCGCTCGGCTCCATTTATTATAAAAGTGCCGTTCTCGGTCATAATAGGCAAATCACAGAAAAAGACGTCGTTAGCAACCTGGTCCTGCAATTTCTTTTCTTCGCCGTCTTCCTTAAAGGTTTGAAGCTCCAAGTGAGCTATGAGTGGACGAGAATAGGTAACCCCGCGTTCTCTGCATTCCCGCACGGAATATCTGGGCATAGCCAGAGTGTAATGACTGTAACGCAAAACCAAAAGTCCTTTTGCATCGGACGTGGGAAAGGCATCGCGAAACACGCGTTCCAATCCTTCGTTGCGCCTATTTTTTGCAGGAACTCCTGCCTGCAAAAAACGCTCGTAAGAAACCTTTTGCATTTCCAGAAGATCTGGCAATTCCAAACGGAACTCATTCGATGAGTAGGATTTCCGTTCTATCATGGATAACCTCGCCCTAAAAAAGATTGACCCGCACCTGTGCTTTTGCACAGGCTATTTGAATAGGTATTTTTGTAGCCGGCACGCATTATTTCAGCGTGACCTTCGCTCCGGCGTCTTCCAGCTCTTTCTTCAGCTTTTCAGCTTCAGCTTTTGCAACGCCTTCCTTAATGACAGCATCGCCCTTATCTACCAAGTCTTTTGCTTCTTTGAGTCCAAGTCCTTGGACTGCAACGCGCAAAACCTTGATAACATTGAGTTTATTTGTCCCGCCGTCAACCAATACAACATCAAACTCTGTTTTTTCTTCAGCAGCAGGTGCCGTTCCGCCTCCTGCTGCTGTAGGGGCCATAACAACCGCACCGGCGGAAGCGGCCTCAAGACCATGAGTCTCTTTGAGGTAATCGGCCAATGCTTTGGCTTCTAAAAGTGTGAGGGCAACAATTTGGTCGCCTAGTGTTTTGACATCTGTAGCCATGGGGTCTTCTCCATTTTGAGTGTTTTCTACGCTGTTTCCAGTTTTTCCTCTAAAGCCTTTATTTGTCCCGCAATCTTTGAGCCGGGCCCCTTGATAAGAGCTATCAAGTTTGCGCCCGGTGAAAGCATTAAGGATACAACTTGGCCAAGAATTTCATTTTTGCCGGGCATTTTTGCAAGGTTTTCCAATTCGCTTCCTTTCAAAGCGGAATTGTCCAATGAAATGCCTTTTGCTGTTAAAATATCGGGGTTCGCCTTGTGAAATTCAACAACCTCACGGGCGGGCAGCATTGGATCTTCCGCGCTACCCAGCATAATAGAGGTAGCTCCTTTCAGGTAAGAATCCAAACCCGAAATGTTCGCTTTTTTCAAGGCTTCCCTTATCAATCTGTTCTTTGCCGCCTTGTAAACGATGCCTTTTTTGCGCAAATTCATGCGCAAGGCATTGTCTTTAGCAACCGTTATTTTTTGAAAGTCCAGCAGATAAATTGAGGCTGCCGCCGAAAAATCTTTAGCGAGGGAATCTGCAAGTTCCTGCTTTTTCTGTCTTTGAAGCGATATTTTGCCGGATTTTTTCATAACTTTCTGCCCTTATCTTGTTAATGTCATGTCCAGGCGAACCGATGGAGTCATGGTCGCCGCCAAGGTTAAATTCTTTATATAAACTCCCTTTGAAGTTTGCGGTTTATTCTTTTTTACGGAATCTATAACCGAAAGAATATTTTCGCGCAACTGTTCAATTGTAAAAGAGAGTTTGCCTACGGGAGCATGCACATTTGCGCCCTTATCTACACGGTATTGAATTTTACCGGCTCTAAGCTCTTTTATAATCTGAGCCAGATTAGGAGAAACCGTTCCCGCTTTCGGACTTGGCATCAAACCGCGAGGTCCCAAAATCTTGGCTACCTTCCCGAGAACAGCCATCATGTCCGGAGTGGCAACCACTGCATCAAAATCCAGCCAGCCTTCGGAAATTTTTTGAACAAAATCCGCTCCACCGGCAAAATCCGCACCCGCATCCATGGCAACTTGAACCATATTATCCTTACAGAATGCCAAAATACGAATTTTACGGCCCGTGCCATGTGGCAGAGCTACGGAGCCACGCACCATCTGGTCGGAATGCTTGGGGTCAACTCCCAGATTAAAATGCAGCTCAACAGTCTGGTCGAATTTGAACTGTGATTTTTTCAAGATGCTCACCGCATCATCCAAACCATAGAAGGCTTTTACGTCGTAAGATGCAACAAGCGATCGATATTTTTTTCCTCTTCTAATCATTTACTACCTCTACACCCATTGAACGAGCTGTACCTGCCACCATTTTTTCCGCAGATTCCAAACTTATGGTGTTCAAGTCCGGCATTTTCATTTTGGCTATTTCAGTTACTTGTGCCATAGTTATTTTGCCCACTTTTTTGCGATTCGGCTCACCAGAAGCGGTTTCTATCTTTGCAGCTTGCTTTATCAAAGACGGAACCGGCGGGGTTTTAGTCACAAAAGTGAAGCTGTTGTCCGCATACACAGTTATTATAACCGGAACTATTGTTCCCGCCATGGATTGTGTGCGAGCATTATACTGTTTGCAGAACTCGGCAATATTTACCTTTTTTGAACCCAAAGCAGGGCCAATCGGAGGAGCCGGATTTGCGGCACCCGCCTTAATCTGCAATTTTATATAACCTGTAATCTTTTTTGCCACTTTAAATTCTCCATTTCAAAACTCTAGCCATCTTATAAAACTTCAACTTCTGAAAAGTTAAGTTCAACAGGAATGGAACGCCCAAATATAACAACCATAGCTTTTAATTTACTGCGTTCTTTCAAAACTTCTTCCACAACGCCTGTATAATCTTTGAATGGGCCTTCTTTGATGCGAATCGAATCGCCTTCCTTAACCGGCGGCACTTCCATCGGCGGCAATTCGCCGTTTTGCGTGCTGTCCGGCAGTATGGTCGCCATTTCTTCTTCCGGAATTTTCTTTATTTTATTGCCTATGGTCACAAATCTCGTTATGCCTTGAATGCTTTGTACCAAATGTCTAGTACGTTCATTCAAAATCATCTGTATAAACACGTATGAGGGTATTATGTTACGCCTTTCTATCTTAGCTATTCTTTTGCCCTTTTTTGTTGAAATGTGCTCTTCATTTATATGAGGAATTTCAATGCGCCCGAATAAATCCTGCACCTGCTCACGTTCAATCATGGCCTCAAGGAGCTGTTTAACCTTGAGCTCCTGCCCTGAAAAAGTTGCAACCGAATACCAATCTAAATCCATGATCTGCAAATGCTCCTTAAAATTCTATTCCAAAAACTTTTCCACAAGTTTAGACAAACCCATATCTATAATCCATATATAAAGCCCCATGATAATGCTAAAAAATATCACAACCATGGTTGAACCTTTGAGTTCTTCCCATCTCGGCCAAGTCACCTTTTTAAGCTCGGCTATTACATCGCGTATATATCTCTGAAAACTCTGCATAAAAACTCCTGCACAGGCTAAGAGGGACTCGAACCCCCAACCGGCGGTTTTGGAGACCGCTACTCTACCATTGAGCCATTAGCCTACGGTTTTTCACCTATTTAGTCTCCTTGTGAATTGTGTGCTTTCTGCAAAAACGGCAGTATTTTTTATACTCAACACGGGAAGAATGCTTCTTTTTGTTTTTGTCGCAATCGTAGTTGCGCTGCTTGCATTCAGGGCATTCTAGCGTGATGAGTTCTCTGATTTTGGAAGCCATAGTTTTTCCTTGTAAAATTCCTACTTAATTATTTTAGTAACAGATCCTGCTCCGACGGTTCTCCCGCCCTCGCGGATGGCAAAGCGAAGGCCCTGATCCATCGCAACTGCCGATATCAGCTCCACGGTTATGCGGACATTGTC
>Ga0182466_10001_pt1 | contig 23502 bp, 24 predicted proteins | sample TergutMp193P3_FD_120795 | JGI IMG/M metagenome (GOLD analysis project Ga0182466, IMG submission 120795) | reverse complement strand
GAAATAGCGTCAATGGCTGTCGCTATAGATTTTGAGGAGATAGAGCGGAACCGTGCAATTTGGCCTCATTTCAGAGACCGCAGGGTGGATTTGTATTACGATATTCTGAATATGTGGAATGAGCAATGAGCGAAGTTCACTATCCGGCCGAGTGGGAAAAACAGGCGGCCACTTGGCTTGCTTTGCCTGTGAATGAGCAAAACTGGGCACCTCGCAGGGAACGGATAGACGCTTTTTATTCAAAACTCATAGACACGATTTCCCGGTTCCAACCCGTAAAAATTTTGGACAATTTTCAAATTCCGCATAACGATATTTGGATTAGGGATTACGGCCCGTTTTTTGTTGAATGCGGCGGCAAGCTAAATGCAGTGAGCTATGAATTTAACGCTTGGGGAGAAAAATTTCCGCCTTGGGATTTGGACAATGCCGTTCCGGAAAAAATGGCAAAGTTCATGAATATTCCGCTCAAAAAAGAATCTTGGATTTTGGAAGGCGGTGCTATGGAATTTAACGGCGAAGGCCTTTGCCTAACAACCGCTCCATGTCTTTGCGGAAAAAAGCGAAACCCTGCGGTGCAGGAAAAGGATTTGCTTAAAGATTTGCAAAATTCGCTCGGCATTAAATCGCTTAAGATTTTGCCCAAGGGTTTGGACGGCGATCACACAGACGGGCATATAGACAACCTTGCTCGCTTTGTCGCCAAAAACCGTGTAGTCATGGCAGCGGGTTTTGAGCGGGAAAAAAGAGAGATTGAAACTTGGCTCGGCGAACATTACGAAGGGGCAAAAGTTGATACCCTGCCGCTCCCGCCGCTTGTACCTGCATCTTATATGAATTTCGTATTTGTAAATGGCGGCTTGCTTGTGCCTTTGTATAACTGCGGAGCGGATTCTTTGGCTTTGGAATATTTTAAGGGTATATTTCCGGACAGGGAAGTTATCGGCATGGACTGTTCCGCTCCCATTGAGGAAGGCGGGAGTTTGCATTGCTTGTCCAAACAGGAACCATTTATTTTGTAAATTACTCTTGTGAAAAAATTTAATTCGGTAATAATAGTGGGCGGAGCGGGCTTTATCGGTTCGCATTTGTGCCGTATTTTAAAAGAAAGGGAATTGGAAGTTATTATTTCCGATATTCAATCCACGGATGTCCGCAAGCCTTTTGACATTCAGGGCGATTTTGGCGAAAACACTGTTATTTTCAACCTTGCCGCAATTCATAGAACACCGGGGAATTTTGATAATGAATACTTTGAGACAAATGTGTCCGGAGCAAAAAATGTCTGCGATTTTGCAAAAAAACGCAACATAAATACAATAGTTTTCACATCAAGCATTTCGTCTTACGGTACAAGCGAAGAGCAGAAAACTGAAGAGACTCTGCCTATGCCCACCACGCCTTATGGAATTTCAAAGCTGGTGGCAGAGCATATTCACAGGGAGTGGGCAGCCTGTTCACCGAATAATTTTTTAAGCATAGTGCGCCCCGGCATAGTTTTCGGCAAAGGCGAAAACGGCAATATGACACGGCTTTACAAAGCCCTGAAAAAACGAACTTTTGTTTATGCCGGTCGCAAAAACACAATTAAAGCGAGCATTTATGTTAAGGATTTGGCTCGCATTTTGCTGGAAATGGCGCAGAACCCAAAGGAACGAATCCAGACATACAACTGCACTTTTTTTCCTGCACCGGATATAGAGCAGATTGCACAAACTATGAACAAAATAACGAAATTGAATCGCTTTATTCCCTACATTCCCAGAACACCGCTTATGATTGCTGCCGCTTTTGCCGGTATGCTTGGCGGTTTGGGCCTGGGAATTTGCCCTGAGCGAGTTCGTAAACTTATGATTTCAACAAATATAAGCGGAGAAAAAATTTCAAAGGATTATCCTTTGGAGTACACACTGGAAACAGCGTTTGCAGATTGGTTTAATGATTGTGATGGCAAGGGGTTGGAATGAAAGCTTATGATTATTTGGTTGTAGGAGCAGGTTTTTTTGGAGCGGTCTTTGCAAGGCTGGCAAAAGACAAAGGCAAAAGGATATTAGTTATAGACAAAAGAGACAATACAGGCGGTAATTGCTACACCGAAAATATCGGCGAAATTAATGTTCACAAATACGGAGCGCATATTTTTCACACAAGCAACAAGAATGTTTGGGAATTTGTAAATCGTTTTGCGGAGTTTAATAGATACACGCACCAGATAACGGCGAATTATCGCGGAGAATTGTACAATCTTCCTTTCAACATGAATACCTTTTGTCAATTATGGAAGGTAAGAACTCCTGCGGAAGCAATGAATAAAATAAATGAACAGAGATTTTACGGCGAGCCGAAAAATTTGGAAGAGCAGGCCTTGAGTCTTGTGGGTAGAGATATCTACGAAAAGTTGATAAAGGATTATACGGAAAAGCAATGGGGCAAAAAAGCAATTGAGTTACCGGCATTTATTATAAAGCGCGTTCCGCTACGCTTTACTTTTGACAATTGCTATTACAATGATTTATATCAGGGCATTCCCATTGGCGGCTACACCGCTCTTTTTGAAAATATACTGAAAGGCGTAGAAGTTCGTTTGAATGTTGATTACCTTAAGAATCGCGGGGAATTGGATTCATTGGCGGATAATATTATTTTTACGGGATCCATAGATGAATTTTTTGATTATCGTTTTGGGGCTTTGGAATACAGGAGTTTGCGGCTTGAGACGGAAATTTTAGAATGCGAAAATTTCCAGGGTTGTGCCGTTATGAATTATACTGATTCGGAAACGGCATTCACAAGAATAATAGAGCATAAGCATTTTGAACAGACGCCGTCCGCGAAAACCGTAATCACCAGAGAATATCCGGCAAGTTGGGAAATTGGCGGCGAAGCGTATTACCCCATAAATGATTCAAAGAATAACGATTTGTATCGGAGGTATTCGGAACTTGCTAAAACGCCGGGCAACTTAGCATTCGGTGGCCGTTTGGGCATGTATAGATATTACGACATGGACGATACGGTAGAACAGGCACTGGGATTGGCAGAAAGGGAATTTAGATGAATATAAAGATAATAGTAGCTACCCATAAACCTTATAAAATGCCTAAAGACCCAGTGTACATGCCTTTGCATGTTGGCCGAGACGGCAAAAGAAGCATTGGTTTTACAGGAGACAATACCGGTGAAAACATCTCTGCGAAGAATTACAATTATTGCGAGCTTACAGGGCTTTACTGGGCTTGGAAAAATCTAAAAGACATGGACGTAATAGGTTTGGCGCATTATCGCAGGCATTTTATAAGCAGAGAAAACAGACATGGTAAAAAGTGGGATAGAATTTTAACGGGTGCGGAAATTGAAAAAATAATGAACGAATACGATATAATTGTTCCATCCAGAAGAAATTATTTTATAGAGAGTAATGAAAGCCAGTATATTCATGCTCATCCAAAGGAAGACTGGGAAAAGATGCGCATTTTGATTAGGGAAAGTACGCCGGAATATTCGCTTAGGCTTGATGATATGTGCAGAAGTTCCAGAGGGCATAAGTTCAATATGTGCATAATGAAACGGGAGGCTTTAGACGATTATTGTTCATGGCTTTTTCCGATACTGGAAAAGATAGAAGAGAGTCAGCTTGAAAAAACCCGCATTCTGGGGCATATAAGCGAGCGAATGTTAGATGTATGGCTTTATGCCAATGAGAGCAAATATAAATTCAAAGAAATTCCAGTTGAGTTTATGGAACGGCAAAATTGGTTTGTAAAAGGCATGAATTTTTTGTGGAGAAAATTTTTTTAGTGGAGCGAATAAAAATGGCTAATCTTCTCGTTTCCGTTGTAGTTCCCGTGTACAGGGTGGAGCCTTATTTGCGGAAATGCGTGGATAGCATTATTGCCCAGACATATATGAATTTGGAAATTATTCTGGTAGATGACGGTTCGCCGGACAATTGCGGAAAAATTTGCGATGAATATGCGGAGAGGGATAAGAGGGTTAGGGTTGTACATAAGGAGAATGGAGGATTGAGTGATGCACGCAATGCGGCACTGGATATTATGCGGGGTGAATATGTTGCCTTTGTAGATAGCGATGACTGGGTTTTGCCGAATTATGTTAAGGATATGTATGAGAATTTGGTAAAGTACGAATCCGATATATCTTTAAGCGGAACCGTTTATGTCTATGAAAATGATAAAAAAGATATGGTTTTGGCGATAAACAATGTTGATGGATTATATACTCAAAAAGAAGCTGTTGAAAAATTATTCTATCAGAAGGGAATTTATCCGTCTGCATATTCAAAATTGTATAAGGTGGAATTATTTAAAAATGTTCGCTATCCAAAAGGGAGATTGAATGAGGATTCTGCTATAACATATAAAATTTTTTGCATGTGCGATAAAATATCTTTTTCCAAAGCGAGCAACTATTATTATTTGCAAAGAACAGGAAGCATTGAAAATAGCGGATTTTTACATAGAAGAATGGATGCTATAGACATTGTGGATGAAATGCTTGCCTGGATTAGCGAAAATAAGCCGGAATACAAAAATGCCGCAGTTTGCAGGTTTATCGGAATGAATCTTAGAATTTATAGAGAATTGATAAAAAGCAAAGGAAATTTTTCGGCGGAAAAAAACAGAATGCAAAACAATATAAAAAAATATAGAGCGCAAGTTATTTTTAATAAAAAGGCTAAGTTGAAGGTTCGTATTGCATGTTTACTGTCTTATTTGGGATTTAAAGTTCTATGACAAAAACTCATAAAATAATTTGTTTTATGTTCTTTTGGTTGATACTGCTATGCTGTTTGCAATCTGAAGAATTTGCCATTTCTATCGGAGGTATTAATTTAAAATTATATCATATATTTTCCCTGTCATTCATGCCGATTTTGCTTGGCGGCTGCGGTTGTTCTTTAACCATTCCTCCAAAAATAATGTGTTTTTATTTTTTGCTGATTTTTTTGGTTTCTACTCTTATGATTCCTGATTATGGCCTTGGTAATCCATTGATTTCTTATATTTGGGGAGCATTTATGATAGTAACAATTTATTCAATTGGAAAGTATATTGAAACTGACGCCATAATCTCCGTATTTCAAAAAGTGTCGATAATTTTCTTAGCGATTGTCTGGATAAAGAATTTCATATACAAAGAAGCTTTTATTATATTCTTTATAAATCCAAGTGTTCATCCGGTAATTCCAACTTTTTCGCAAGGGGGGGTAAACCTGGAAGCAACTTGGGTTGCTCTGTTTGGTTTCTTTTTTAAGTCGAAAAAAGGATATATATACTTGTTTATTTCTCTATTCCTATCGGTTTTATATACAAGCAGAGTTGGCATGATTTTAAACTTTTTATATTTTTGCTGGTTGACCTATCACCTTTATCTAAAGAATGGGATTTTGAATTTCAAAAGAATTCTACAGGTTTCTTTTATCGTATCTATACTTGTAACATTTTTCTTTGTTTCTCCTTTGGCTAATAATATTCTTAACAGAATCGCAGAATCTGGAAATGCAGAAGAAGCCGGTTCAAGAGGAAGAATTGCTATGTGGATAAATTTTCCGGAAGCTTTTATGAATAATATGATTGGCTATGGAGCCGGAAATGCAATGGAGGCAATAGAATCTGTTTCAGGGACAAATTTTGCGGAAACGAATATACACAATACATATATGCAAAATGCACTGGATTTCGGAATAATTGGTTTGCTTATTTATGTTATTATAGTTCTGTCTTTTCTATTCAAGGAAAAGAAAGCCATGTTTGCCAATCCTTTTGCCGGAGCTTTGCTCGGATACATTGTGGCCTCCTTGATTCAGTTTGGGGGCTCGGAGAACATGTTATTTATATTTGTTGGATTTTATTTTGCTACATTAGAACAGATTCGGAAAGAGGAAGAAACAAATGAAACTATTGTTTGACCTGGTCACAATTCAACCGGCTTGGGATGCTAAATATCATGGTGGCGGTATTTATGGAGAAGTTGTATTTTTTGCGTTAGCAAAACATCTATGTAAATTCGAAATGATTTGCATTTATGATTCAAAAAAGTATCTTGGAGAGGACATTCTTTCAAAATGTAGCGAATTGAAAATCAAATTATATGATATTAATATGCATAAGCCTAAAGAAATCGTAAGTATGGAGAATGTAGATGTATTTTATACGCCAAGGCAGCAGTGGGAACGGGATTGGCTATTAAATACGAAAAGATTTGTTGTCACATGGCATGATTTTTTTTCCTTGGAATTGATTTATGATAGGATTATATGGAATTATGTAAAATCGCTAAAGGAATTTATCAATGCTTTTGCCAGATTTGCTTATCCGAGATTTTTTTTCAATAGAAATCGCAATCGGTACAAAATGATGCTGGAAAGAGGAGTTGAATTTATTACGGATTCCAACCACAGCAAGGCATCATTTTTATCATTTTTCCCGGAATCAAAAGATAAACGTATATCTGTTTTGTATCCACCAATGTCTCGCAGAATTATAAATGATAATTTTATTCTCCCAAGCGGCATTACAGAAAAAAAGTATTTTCTTTTGAATAGTGGTTCTCGTTGGTATAAAAATAATTTAAGAGCGATTTTGGCTTTCGACGCTTTGTTTTCGGATATGGAGAATTCAGACTTCAAAGTTTTATTAACGGGCGTAACAAATAGCAGTGTTTATGAAAAAAAAATAACCAATAAAAATCATTTTGTTTTCTTAGATTTTGTAGAACCGACAATGCTTGAATTTCTATATGCAAAAGCGTACGCTTTTGTATATCCGTCTTTAAATGAGGGCTTTGGTTATCCGCCATTAGAGGCTATGCATTATGGTGTTCCGGTTGCGGCAAGCGGAACAAGTTCTATACCTGAGATTTGCCAAAATGCCGCCGTTTACTTTGACCCGTACAATGTGAACGAGATTAAAAACCGCATAATTCAGCTTTTGGATAAAGACATTTATACCGAATATTCTGCCCGTGCCGTTGAGCGTTACAAAATTGTCAGCAAGAGGCAAGAGCAGGATTTGGAAAAAATTGTGAGTTTTATTTTAGGGGAAAGATTATGAAAATACACTTGCTAACGTGGCATTGCAGTAGAAATTACGATGCGTTTTTACAAGTTTATGCCGGCGGCTATATGGAATTTTTTCCATAGGCTCACTTTTTCTATATTACCCATCATGCTCGCAATCATAGAACCAAAAGATTTTATTGAGGAAAAAATTAATAAAGCTTTGTTTTTGGATATTGACGGAGTAATTCAGCCATTTACGGAATATCGCTTTGAGCATGTGAATAGAGATGGTGAAATGGAACAGTTATTTAAAGAACTGGAAAATGAGTTTAAGGTTAATTATCGTGAGTTTAATAGATACGATGTTGCTGCGGCGTATTATGACTGGGATAGGGATGCTGTAAAAGAGGTAAAGCGGATTTTTGATACGACTGGGGCTAAAATTGTCGTATCAAGCTCATGGAGAATCGGAACAACCGGAGATTATTTCCCGTTCCTGTTGCGCATACATGATTTGCAAAAGTATCTTTACGGTTATACTCCGGTATTTTTTAAGGGTTTGCCGGAGTATGATGGTATTAAGCATACCCGCTCCGTTGAAATTTTGGAATATTTGAAAAAGCACCCGCATATAGAAAAATGGGTTGCAGTTGACGATATAGATTTGTCTGAGGATTTTCCGGAAAATGCCGTTGTTACCTATCCGAAGATTACAACTGGTGATGCGGATAGATGTATTGAGATACTTGGCAGAGAGGAATCAGAATCATAGAGGCGGAGTATGGCATATGAATAGAATAAATTTGCTTTTTGATTGCAGAATTTTTATAGACTCTTTTTCTGCTGCAAATTGGGGAAGAGGCGGAATATTTTTTGTGGCCTGGAATGTGCTTCAAATTATGCGTAAAAATGAAAATTTGCAAATTACGCTTGCTTATCCGAGTGAATATGCCAAATCTTACGGATTATGGAGGTTAAAAAAGCAGCCGTTTTTTTCACGGTTTCAATTTATTTGTGCCGGACTGGAATTTACTGAAACGGATATATTGCCAAGAATAAGCAAGCATAAGAAAAATAAGAATTATGTAAAGGTGTTTTATAATCATTTACGTTTGGCAAAACTCAGAATTAAAAAAAGGTTTTTCCGTAAAGAAGAAAATTTTGAAAATGTTCAGATCTATCTGTCGCCATTTTATGCCATTCCTCAGAAAATACTGGAACAGAAACACATAAAAAAATTCTACATATTATATGATACGGCTCCTCTTATGCCGCAAAGTTTTTTTAATGATTCCTTTGGAATAGATGGTGCATATGGAAAGCTGATAAAAACCTTGAATAAAGATACCTATTCCTTTTGTATTAGCCAAAGTTGCAAGAACGATTATTTAAGATATTGCGGAGAAAAATTGGATGCGAATAAAATGTTTGTGACTTATATTGCAACGAATCAAAATTACTTTCCTAACTACAACAGACAAGAGTTGATACAAGTTTTAAGAAAGTATAAAATAGAGCATAATCCGGATGATAGCTATTTGCTTTCCCTTTGTAGCTTAGAACCGCGTAAAAATTTGCCTTTTACCATAGTCTGTTTTTTGAAATTTATAGAAAAACACAGTATTCGAAATCTTTATTTTTACTTGGGTGGTTCGGCTTGGAAAGGTTTCGAGTCCGTTATGGCAGAAACTTTGGAAGAAGCCGGAGAATACAGGCATAAAATAAAACTTCTCGGTTACATAGACGACTGTGATGTAAATATTCTATACAGCAACAGCTTGTTCTTTACATATTTAAGCCAATACGAGGGTTTTGGGATGCCGCCTTTGGAAGCAATGCAGGCAGGTACTCCGGTTATATCAAGCAATAACAGCAGCTTGCCAGAAGTTGTCGGCAATGCGGCTATCTCGTTGACGTATAATGACGAATCTGCCATCATCAAAGCGTTTGAAGACTTTTACTTCAATGAAGAGCTTAGGAAGGGATATATAGCAAAAGGCTTGGAAAGGGCAAAAATGTTCAGTTGGGAAAAAACGGTTAGCCGAATGGTCGGCATAATAGAGGAGTTAACTGTATGAATAAGATAAATTTGCTTTTTGACTGCAAAATTTTTATAGACTTTTTTTTCGTTAAAAATTCAGGAAAAAGCGGATTGTTTTTTGTAGCATGGAATGTGCTTCAAATTATGCATAAGAATGAAAATTTGCAAATTACGCTTGCTTATCCGAGTGAATATGCCAAATCTTACAAATTATGGAAGTTAAAAATGCAGCCGTTTTTTTCACGGTTTCAATTTATCTGTGCCGGATGGGGATTTACTGAAACGGATATATTATCAAGAATAGACAAACATAAGGAAAGTAAAAATTATGTAAAGGTATTTTATAATCATTTACGTTTGGCAAAACTTAGAATGAAGAAAAAATTTTTTCGTAAAAAAGAAGATTTTAAAAATACTCAAATTTATTTGTCGCCGATTTATGCTATTCCTCAGAAAATATTGGAACAAAAGCACATAAAAAAAATTTACATATTATATGATACAATACCTCTTTTGCCGCAAAGTTTCTTTAATGGTTTTTATAGAATAAATTGCGCATACGAAGTGTTAATGAAAACTTTGAATAAAGATATCTATTCTTTTTGTATTAGCCAAAGTTGCAAGGATGATTATTTAAAATATTGCGGAGAAAAATTGGATGCAAATAAGATGTTTGTAACTTATATTGCAACGAATCAAAATTACATTCCTAACTACAACAAGCAAGAATTGATGCGGGTTCTAAAAAAATATAAAGCGGGGCATAGTTCAAAGGACAGCTATTTGTTTTCCCTTTGCAATCTAGAACCGCGTAAGAATTTGTCTTTTACCATAGCATGTTTTTTGAAATTTATAAAAAAATGCGGCATACAAGATCTTTATTTTTATTTGGGCGGTTCAGCTTGGAAAGGTTTGGAATCCGTTATGACTAAAACCCTGGAAGAAGCCGGAGAATACGGAAACAAAATAAAACTTCTCGGTTACATAGACGACTGTGATTTGAATATTCTATACAGCAACAGCTTGTTCTTTACATATTTAAGCCAATACGAGGGTTTTGGAATGCCGCCCTTGGAGGCAATGCAGGCTGGTACTCCGGTTATAGCAAGCAATAACAGCAGCTTGCCGGAAGTTGTCGGCGATGCAGCAATTTCGCTGGCATACAATGACGAACCGGCTGTTATCAAGGCGTTTGAAGATTTTTATTTCAACGAAGAACTTAGAAAAAAATATGTAACAAAAGGCTTGGAAAGAGCAAAAATGTTCAGTTGGGAAAAAACGGTTGGCCGAATGGTTAGCATTATAGAAGAGGTAACAAAATGCTAAAAGCGGGATTCGGAGAAAATTATGAACTTCCACAAATGAAATATTCCGAGCAAAGAGGATTGGTTTCAATAATCATTCCCATTTACAACACTAATGAGATTCATCTCAGAGAATGTCTAGATAGTATTTTAGCACAGACATTTACGAATTGGGAAGCGATTTTGGTGGATGATGGCTCAACAGGCAACACCGGAAAAATAATTGACGAATATGCGGAAAAAGACCCGCGATTTATTGCAGTTCATAAACAGAATCAAGGAACTCTGTTAGCCAGAAAAACCGGTTTGGAAAATTCAAAGGGCGAATTTATAGCGAACATTGACCATGATGATAAATATCACGTTCGATTTCTAGAAAAAATGTATGCAAAAATAACAGAAACAAATTCTGATTTTGTGTGGTGCAAAGTTCAAGTTACAGACATAAACATAAACAAAAAAGACAAGTGCTATGAATTTTATGAATTTATATCCTCCTTATCCGACTGCGAATGGGCAGCAAATGCTGCCGAAAATGTTGCAATAATGTTGGCTTTAATTCAGGGGACGAAAGGAATGAATTGGGAAACATGGAATAAATTAATAAAAAGAAAAATCTATTCCAAAGTCTGTTTTCCCTCAATTCGTCTTATTACAGGCGAAGACCCGGTTCAAATGCTTCAAGTTGCGTATTATTCAAAATCAGTAGCGTTTGTTCCGGAAAATCTTTATTTCTTTAGAGCCGCCGGAGTTTCTTCAAAACCAAATCCTATTTCGTCTATTACTACCGCAATTTGGATAAGAAAAACACTTGGAAGTTTGTTTAATTGGGTTGTTCCTATTAATGTTATAAGCACTTTTAACAACCTAGGATCGGAAATTGTTTACAATTATTTCCTTTTAGATAAAAGAAGAACTCAATTCAAAAACGAAATCGGACCAATTTTGCCGGAACTCATAAAATTTGAAAAAAAACAAAAAAGAAGATTGGATTTCAAAATATGTTTGTTTTTAGCAAGCAATGGAATAGAGTTTCCGTTTAAATTGCGAGAATGTATTAAAAAGCGGGTAAAACGGATATGAAAAAGCATAGAATAACAACGTTATGTTTTAACAAAGAATATCCTATGCAAAATAAAGGAGAATTTATGACCGTCCCATTAGTTTCGGTTATTTGTTTTACATTTAACCATGCAAAATATATTCGTCCCTGTTTGGACGGATTTATGATGCAGAGAACGAAATTTCCTTTTGAGGTTCTGGTTCACGATGACGCTTCGACTGACGGCACACAGGATATTATCTTGGAATATCAGCATAAATTTCCGGAGATAATAAAGCCAATTTGCCAAACAGAAAATCAATGGGGAAAAGGGATAAATGTGAGTAATTTAAACTTTAAACGGGCAAAAGGGAGATATGTGGCATTGTGCGAAGGTGATGATTATTGGACAGATGAAAATAAATTGCAAATACAAGCAGATTTTATGGAAAGCCATCCCGAATGCTCCGTTTGTTTTCATCCTGTCATGGTAATTTTGGAAAATGAAGCGAAGCAGAATTATATATTCCCGACTCAGGAATATAGATTCAATAAAACAGTTCTATCGTTAAAAGAACTATTAAAGCACAATTTCATACAGACAAATTCCGTAATGTATAGATGGGCTTTTTTTGAAAAAGAATATAAAGCCTTTCCAAATGGAATTTTGCCGGGTGATTGGTACTATCATTTGTTTCATGCGCAATTCGGTACCATTTGTTTTATAGACAAATGCATGAGTGTTTACCGCAGGCATGCCGGAGGTATGTGGAGTGGAAATGTTCTTTTAAACCACGGAATAAAACATATAAAGTTTTATGAAGCAGTCATGGAAAATATAGCCGTGAACAAAAAATCATATCTATATTTTCAGGTAATCCCTTTCATGAAGCAAGTTTATAATGTTTTTAAAGAAAATAATCACAAGGAGGGATTGAATTTTATTGAAAATAATTCAAATTGGACAAATATCAATAGAATAATAAGTTATTTGTTTTTGTTAATAAGAAAGTACAAAAATAAGGTAATTCGGCTGTTTTAAAGATGTCTTTTTCCAAGAAACACATAATCCATTCTTTAGTTTGGAAATATCTTGAGCAATGTAGCGCGCAAGCGGTACAATTTATAATTAGTATTGTATTAGCACGCATGCTTGCTCCGGATGATTTTGGGGTAATTGCTCTTGTTACGGTATTTATTTCCATAGCGAATATTTTTATTGCAGGAGGTTTAAACGTTTCGTTAATTCAAAAAAAAGATTCGGATGAACTGGATTTTTCCAGTGCTTTTTGGTTGAGCATGTGCATTGCTTTTTTTGTTTATGCCGTTTTATTTTTTATCGCCAGATTAATTGCGGACTTTTATGAAAAAGATGTTTTAGCTTCAATAGTGCGGATATTAGGCATTACTCTTTTTATTGGAGTGTTTAATTCAATGCAGGGAGTTATAGTTGCGAAGAAATTATTGTTTAAAAAGATGTTTTACCGAAGTCTTGCCGTTTCTGTTCCAACCGGTATTTTAGGTATATCCTTGGCATATAAGGGCTTTGGAGTGTGGGCTCTTGTTTGGCAACAAATATTTGGTTCCGTTTTAACATATATTTTCATGCACTTTGTTGTAAAATGGAAACCAACATTAAGTTTTTCCCGCAAAAGAGCAAAGAAATTATTTTCTTTTGGCGGAAAATTGCTAATTGCGCAAATAATAAACTCCTTCCAAGAAAATATACATAATATCATAATAGGGAAAGTTTTTTCTCCCGCAACCCTTGCTTTTTACAGTAGAGGGTCCTCCTTTCCTAATATGATTATCAATAATGTGAATACTGCCCTGCATTCCGTTTTGTTTCCCGTGCTGTCTTCTATTCAAGAAGATAAGGAAAGAGTAAAAAATATGGTAAAGAAAAGTATAGTTTCATCTACCTATATAATAACTCCGTTAATGGCAATTTTGGCTGTTATTTCAGAATCATTAGTAAAAATTCTGCTCGGAGAAAAATGGTTGCCTGCCGTTCCATTCATGCAAATATACTGTTTCATTTATGCCTTGTGGCCTTTACACACAACTAACCTTGCCCCTATACATGCACTTGGCAAGTCAGGAGTTGTCCTAATACAGCAAATTTTTAAATTGATATTTCATTTGGCGGCAATTATCACTTGTGTTTTGTTTTTTTATTCTGCCGTATATTTGGCTTTCATTATGGCAATAGTTTCTTGTTTTAATTTTGTTATAAATGCCGTTCCGAATAAAAAATTGATAGATTATGGCTTTTTTGAACAAATGGTGGACATTCTACCAAATTTTTTACTATCTTTATTGACTATGGGAGTAATTTTGCCGTTAAATTTACTGGAATTCAATATGTTCGTCACAATATTTCTGCAGATATTTGCGGGGATTGTATTTTATATAGTTGTTTCAAAGATGTTTAAAATAAAAGGTTTGCATTACTTTATGGAATTAAAGGGGAAATGATATGTTCGGGATAAGGAATAAAATGTACAAATTAAAAAATAGGTTTTTTGAATCATTGAATTCCCTGGGCAGTAGCAAGCAATGTTATATTTGCAAAAAAACTTTTTTTCGCTTTAGCAAATATATGGGCGGTTCCGGTAACGTGTCTTCATGGCTCAAAAAATTAAATATTATCGGAAGCGACATAGATAATTTTGGTTGCCCGTTTTGTTCATGTCACGACAGAGAAAGACACCTCTTCGCCTATTTTGATAAACTAAACTTGTGGCCGAAAGATAGTGACAAAATTTTGCACTTTGCGCCGGAAACTCACTTATCAAAAATGATAGAATCATGTAATCCGCTGGAATATATAAAAGCGGACTGGATGCCGGAAACTTACATAAATCGGGGCATTAAAGATGTAAAGAAAATAAATTTAATGGAAATTCCTTTTGCCGAAAATTATTTTGATATCGTGATATGCAACCATATTTTCGAGCATATACCAAATATGCAAAAGGGTCTTGCAGAAATTCATAGAATTTTAAATAATGGCGGTTTTGCCATTTTGCAAACACCTTTTTCAAAGTTATTGCATGAACATTTTGAAGATTCAGGTATAGTTACAGATGAGCAAAGAGAATTTTTTTATGGCCAAAATGACCATATTCGCATTGTAAGCGAGAAATGCTTTCTAAAAGATTTAGAGAGCCGAGGATTTAAACTTGCTATTGTAAGGCACGAAGATTTGTTTGATAGCTATTTTGCAAAAATATATGGAGTTAATTCAAGAGAAGATTTGATTAGGGCGGTAAAAATATGAATCAGATTTCCGTAACCTCTCCCTTGCTTCCTTCCCTTGAGGAATTTATTCCGTATCTGCGAGACATTTGGGACAGAAAATGGCTGACCAACAACGGCCATTACCATCGGGAACTGGAAAAGAAGCTGTGCGAATATCTTGGCATAGAACACCTCAGCCTTTTCACAAACGGAACCCTGCCCCTAATAACCGCCTTGCAGGCAATGCGCATAACGGGCGAAGTTATCACCACGCCGTACAGTTTTGTCGCCACCGCTCATTCTATATGGTGGAATGGCTTGAAACCGGTGTTTGTTGACATAGAAGGAAAAACAGGCAACCTAAACCCCGCTCTGATTGAATCCGCAATAACCCCGGCAACAACCGCGATAATGCCTGTACACGTTTACGGTAATCCCTGCGACACGCAAGCCATTCAAGACTTGGCAGACCGCTACAATTTGATTGTTATCTACGATGCAGCCCACGCTTTCGGGGTTGAGGTCAATGGCGAAAGTATTCTCAATTTCGGCGACATGAGTTCTTTGAGCTTTCATGCTACTAAAACCTACAACACCGTAGAGGGTGGGGCATTGGTTGTGAAAGATGCCCGCATGAAAAAACACATAGACTACTTGAAAAATTTCGGCTTCGCCGACGAGATAACCGTAGTTGCGCCCGGCATAAATTCCAAAATGGACGAGCTTCGTGCAGCTTACGGCTTGCTGAATTTGAAATTGATAGATGGTGCTATAGAAAAACGAAAAGGGATTGCCGATACTTACAGGGAATTTTTGCGGAATGTAAGTGGCATTTCGCTTTTTGAGGATTTGCCGAATGTCAGGTACAATTATTCTTATTTTCCGATTTTTGTTGATGAAAAGGAGTTTGGGATGAGCAGAGATGCGTTGTATCAGAAATTGAAGGACAATGGAATTTTCGGGCGGAGATATTTTTATCCTCTGATTAGCGATTTTCCTGTGTACAAGGGGTTACCGAGTTCTGCGCCTGAACGCTTGCCTATGGCTCGCAAGATGGCTGGTGAGGTGATTTGCTTGCCGATTTATGCGGGGTTGGGGATGGAGGAAGTTGAAATGATTTGCGGGGTTGTGAGATGAGTAGTGTACGTATCAACTTAATGGAATATTTTTTAGAAACAGCCAAAAAATACCCAACGAGAACAGCCGTTGTAGAAGGAGAGCAAAAAATTGCTTTTTCCGAGTTGCGGCAGCGAACGGTAGCTTTCTCCAATGCTATGGTAGAAAGTTCAAATACTATTAATCAGCCTGTTGCCGTGTTTTTGCCAAAATCTATAGATATAGTCACTGCCAATATTGCAATCACTTACGGCGGCAATGTCTATATGAATTTAGATGTAAAAGCCCCAAGTGAACGGATTGGCAATATTCTAGCTTTGATTCAACCGGCAATGTTCATAACAAATAAACAATACCTTAATGCAATAAAATCTGTTCTGCCGAATACAATAAAAGTCTTCTTAACAGACGATGAATATTCATTTGACGGAAAGCAGGAGGAGTTTCTGCTCAATCGGCTTTCGAATTTGATAGATACGGACCCTTACTGCATTATCAATACTTCCGGATCTACCGGTACACCAAAAGGCGTTGTATTAAACCACAGGAGTTTTTTCGATTTCACGGAATGGAGCATTGATACGCTGAAAATAGGAGACAATGAAATAATAGGTTCGTTATCCCCCGCTATATTTGATATTTACAGCCACGAATTGTGCATGATGATGTCAAAGGGCAGCACGATTGTGCTTTTGCCGGAACATTTATCCGCCTTTCCTGTCAAAATTCTTGAAATTCTAAAAAAGGAAAATATCAGCTATATTTTTTGGGTACCGACTATTATGGTCAATATCGCCAATATGGATTTATTGAGCAAAATAGACTTGCCTGACTTAAAAACAGTGTGGTTTGCCGGGGAAGTGTTGCCTACCAAGCAATACAATTATTGGCATAGATATTTGCCTGATACTAAATTCGTAAACTTGTACGGGCCTATTGAAATTACCCTTGATTGCACTTATTATATTGTTGACCGTGAATTTGATGACAGTGAGCCGCTGCCAATCGGATTTGCTTGCAGAAACACAGCCTTGCTCATACTCAATGAAAATAACCAAGCCTGCAAGCGGGGCGAAGAAGGAGAGCTTTGCGTACGTGGCACTTCCCTGGCTATGGGGTATTACAACAATTGGGAAAAAACTTCTGCGGTTTTTACGCAAAATCCGTTGAATACAAAATATCCTGAAATCATCTATCGCACAGGGGATATTGTTATGGAAAATGAACGTGGAGAAATCATGTTCAAAGGCCGCAGAGATACTTTGGTTAAGCATTTAGGATATCGTATTGAATTGGGAGAAATTGAGCACGTGGTTGTAAATACTTTGAAATTAGTATCAAACGGGTGCGTGGTTTATCAGCATCAAAGCAAGGAAATAGTTCTTGTTTATGAAAGCGACACAGAACTGTCTCCTGCCGATTTTCGCAAGAAAATCGGCCAGTACTTGCCAAAATACATGCTCCCGACGAAATATATCCGGGTGGATAAAATGCCCATGAATGCCAATGGAAAAATCGACCGCTTGAAATTAAAGGAGGAATTTAATGGATAGTGTGCATTCATATAGTCAAATTCAAGATGCAATCGTTGTTATAAAATCTCATAGAAAAAAATTTATGATGAATTTTTACATATCTGAAGAACGATGCGACTTGCTTATCCGCAGGCAATTGATTTTTTACGTGAATATGCAGGAATGCATGTTTATTTTACAGAAAGACCATAATTTCTATCATGTGTATTATATTGCCGTAGATAAGAATGCATTGATGAAGTCGCTAGAAATATTGACGAAAAAATATTCAAATGACATTTTCATATCCGATATTGTTGGCGTAAAAACTGCGGTTGATGAAATTTCCTCAGTTTATGAGCAGCTTGGCTTTGAAAAATATATTGGATTGTACCGGATGAGCCGGACAAAAAATCTCAACGAACCGCAGCAATTGAGTGAAAAGATTGAGTATGCAACGCTGGAACACACTGAACGGATACAACTGCTTCTTGAAAAATATTTTGACCCATGCAGCGAACAAATTCCATTGACTGAAGAAATACAAAAATGGATAGAGACAAAAAACATTGTCATTGTTGCGGAAAAAGAAAATATAGCAGGGCTTGTAATTTTTGAAATTAACGGATTAACTTCATATTTACGCTATTGGTTCGTTCATCCGGATTATAGAGATAAGAAAATAGGGTCTGCTTTATTGAGGCGGTTTTTCCATGAATGCAGAGCGACCAAAAGACAACTATTTTGGGTAATTGAAAGCAATGAAAATGCGATTGCTCGTTATAAACACTATGGTTTTGAATCAGAACAGTTGTTTGATCAGATAATGATAAGGAGATAATATCATGAGGCAAGAAATCATCAAAATTCTCACCGAGTTACGCCCTGAATTTGATTTCAACCAAAGGACGGATTTTATTGAAGAAGGAATGCTGGATTCCTTTGATATAGTAACCCTCGTAACAACGTTGGATGAAAAATTCAAAATATCCATTGATGGCACGGATATTCTGCCGGAAAATTTTTCCTCAGTTGAAAAAATTGAAACTTTACTAAAAAAAAGCGGGGTAAAATAATGGGACTCAAATTTGTTTTTCAGAACAAGCGCATAAGCGGAGTATTGACTATTCTTCCTAAACGAGAGGTGACTTTCGAAGAAGAAATGGAAAACTATAACTTCTCTGCGGCAAAATCAATGAAGCTGAAATTGGCTATGGGATACAACAAACACCGCATTGTGGATGAAAATACGAATGTTTCGGATATGTGTGTTCATGGAATTAAGCATTTGCTTGACTGCGTTTTGCTAAAAAAGGAAGACATAAGCGCACTTGTTTTGGTTACTCAATCGCCGGAACATTTTATGCCTGCTACAAGCAACATAATACATGGAAAACTTGAGCTTGGCTCCGATGTGTTATGCATGGATATCAATCAAGGCTGTGCAGGTTTTGTTATTGGCCTTATGCAATCCTATATGCTGCTTGAGCAGCAAAGCATCAAAAAAGTGGTTCTGATGAATGCCGATGTACTCAGCCGGAAAGTGAGCAAACGCGACCGTAACAGCTATCCTTTGATTGGAGATGCCGCCAGCATTACCATTGTTGAAAGAAGCTCAGATACTTGTACAATCAATGCGGTTTTGAACATGGATGGGCGGGGCACTTATGCACTGCAAATACCTGCCGGTGCTTTTAAAATGCCGAGCACTCCGGCAACTGCGGAAATGAAAGAAGATGAAAACGGCAATTTTCGCAGTTTGGACAATTTGGTTATGAAGGGTGATGAGGTTTTTAATTTTGTGCAAACTGAAGTTCCGCCGATGATAGAGGAATTGCTTAATTCTTCGGGAAAAACCGCAGATGACATAGATTATTATCTGTTTCATCAGCCGAACAAGTTTATGCTTAACAAATTGGCGGATAAAATCGGCGTTTCCCGTGAAAAAATGCCGGCAAATATCGTTGAAAATTTTGGCAATGCCAGCGGGGCAAGCATTCCTACAAACATAAGCTTTAATTTAGGGGATAATGCCTTGACAAATATTTACAATGTTTGTTTTTCCGGATTTGGCGTTGGGCTAACATGGGCTGCTATTGAGCAACAGTTGGGGAATTTAAATTTCAATAAAATTGTATATTATTGATAAGGAGAAGAAACATGGAAAAATTTCTGGAACAGATGGCTGAAATTTTGGAAGAGGACAAGGTAAGTCCAATAGATGTTTTGGTGGACTTTGCTGCATGGGATTCTCTTACGCAGCTCTCTATTATTGCTCTCGCTTCGGAAACTTACGGAGCAACGATTTCGGCAATAGAGCTTAAAAATGCCACAACAATTGAAGCCGTTTATAAACTTATCGAAAGTAAGAAGTAAATGGTTAATCCGTTAAATTTAGAAGGCAGGCACTATTTGATTACCGGTGCAGCTTCCGGTATAGGTAGGGCTACAGCCGTTTATCTTTCACAATTTGGTGCCCGTTTATTATTAGCAGATATAAATGAAGAATCACTGAAAGAAACATGTAAACAATTGTTTGGGGAAGGAAATACTATATGCATTGATTTGGCAAAAACCCAATACCTCAAAGCCGGTATTTTATCGGATATTGAAAAGAACGGCAAGTTAAATGGTTTTGTGCATTGTGCCGGATTGCCCTATATTGCTCCGCTGAAAGTCATATCTGAAGAAACAGCTTTAAAAATTTTTAAAATTAACACGTATGCAGGATTAGAATTGGCAAAACTATTTACCGATAAAAAAATATACGCCGGAGAATACGGTTCTATCGTGTTTATTTCATCTGTATATGGAATTGTTGGCTCTGCTGCAAATGTTGGCTATGCTATGACTAAAGGAGCTATTCAGAGCATGACTAAGGCTTTGGCAATAGAATTGGCTCCGAAAAAAATCAGAGTGAATTGCATTGCTCCAGGTTTTATAAAAACAGAGATGGGCAATAAAATAAATCATAATTTTGATGCCGATTATAGTAAACAAATAGAAAATCTCCATCCTTTAGGGTGGGGTTCTCCGGATGATATTGCTGCTGGAATAGCTTATTTATTTTCCGATATGTCTAAGTGGGTTACCGGTACTATTATGAATATTGATGGAGGTTTCACTGCACAATGAATTTTGGAAATATGGAGCAAAAAACATACATATTGGTTACAGGTGCTTCGTCGGGAATAGGACGTGAAATAGCCGTGCAGTTATCCGATTTTTACAATGTTATTCTTAATGGCAGGGATAATGCAAGGCTTGAAAAAACGCTTAAATCTTGCAATGCGGCAAACAACCATCTTATATGGTCTTTTGATTTGGCAGAAATTAACACAGTTGAAGATACATTAACGGAATTTTTAACGGAAAATAACTGTATGATTACTAATTTTGTACACTCTGCCGGATATATGAAAACTATTCCTTTGAAAATGCTGTCCGTTGATTCCTTTCATAATTCGTTTAATGTAAATGTTGTTGCAGCCGCAATGATAGCAAAAGTATTAACTAAAAAAAGAACAAATCAAAATTTTTTAAAAAGCATAGTTTTTATTTCTAGCAATATCAGCAACTTTGGAGCAAAAGCATTTAGTGCCTACGCTTCTTCAAAAGCCGCTGTTGACGGATTGATGAGGTGTTTGGCTGTGGAATTGGCTCCGGCAGTACGTGTGAATTCGGTATTGCCGGGTGGGGTTCGGACTGCTATGACGGAGTATATGTATCAGGATACCGAACTTGTCAATAGAATGGCAGCTGCCTATCCGCTCGGTTTAGGGACAACGCAAGATATTTGCACCGCTGTAAAATTTTTGCTTAGCGATGATGCCAGATGGATTACCGGACAGCAATTAACAGTTGATGGCGGACGAACTATAAATATTTCAGGGTAAATCATGTTAGAAATTATTAGAATTGAGAATAATCCGGTAAAATCCAATTGCTTTATTGTTTTTGATAAACAAGAGAGTAATAATTGTTTGGTTATAGATCCGGGTAGTGAAAATGATAGTGAAATTGTATCTGCAATACAGAACAATCAATTGACAATTGATTACATTTTTTTAACGCACGAGCATTTTGACCATGTGTGGAGTGTCAATGATGTTTTGGAAAAATTTTCACAAGCACGTTTAGTATGCAGTAAGATATGCGGGGAAAAAATTATTGACCGGAAAAAAAACTGTTCCCTTTTCTATAATCAAATAGGATTTGAACTGCCTCAGCCCTCTCTAATCACAGATGAGTTAATAAATGGAATGCATTGGGGTAGTTATGCGATAACGTTCATAGATACGCCCGGTCACGGCTCTGGGAACGTGTGCATAATCATCGGAGAAAATCTATTTACAGGCGATACATTAATCCAAAATAATAAAACTGTTACAAAGTTGCCGGGAGGTTCACTTGAAGAATTAAAACAGACCATAGAAAAGTTTCAATTATTAAAAGGCAGAAACCTTAAAATTTATCCCGGGCACGGAGATTCTTTCTTGCTGGATGATTATGATTTGAGTAAGATGTTATGAAAAAGTCATTGATTATAGTAGGTACCGGTGCAGTTGCTGCAGAAATCACTTCTCTGATAGAAGATCCTCTGCATGGTACTTTATATGAAACAGAAATCAAAGGCTATCTTGATATTGATGATGCTTTTGTAAAAAAATATGAATATAAAAAACCTTATTTAGGAACAGCCGGTGCTTATTCGCCGGAAGAAGAAGATTATTTTATTGTTGCCATTGGGAACAATACTTATAGAAAAGAAAATGCTGAAGTAATTATTGCAAAGGGTGGAAAATTCACGAATCTCATTCATCCTACATGCATTATTGCAAATACGGCAAAAATGGGCGAAGGTAATATTATAAATCCGTTTTCGATGGTTGGTCCTAAGGCAAAAATAGGAGATTTTAATGTCATAACTTCTCAGTCTTTTATCAGTCATGATTGTGAAGTTGGAGATTTTAATTTTTTTTCAACCGTTGGACTTTGCGGCCATGTCGAAGTTGGAAATGAGAATACGTTTAATGTAAGAGCAACTGTAATACCCCATGTCAAAATCGGCAATAAAAACCTGATTCAAGCCGGCATGATTGTAGATAAAAATGTGGATGACGATGCAACAATTTTTCATCGTTTTAAAGAAAAGGTAATTGCTATTCCTAAACCTGATAAATACGAAACATAAATAACAGGAGTATGAATTTGGCTTGTGAATACACCCTCCCTCTGGATGCTCTGGAATTCTTGCGTCTCGCAGAAATGCGTCTTATAGCAGATGAATACCTGCCCTTGCTGAAAGACCCATTGAAATTATCGGAAAAGCTGTCCAGAAAATTCAATTCTCTGGAACGTCATACTCTAATTCACTACCTTGAAATTTTGCCGAGAATAAGGGAAAAATTTTGTTTGCCTGAGCCAGATTTGATTTGCGACAAACTTGCCTATGAGCAAGCTACGGCTAGAGATATTTCGGAATATAAAGCTAAACTATGGCAAAGCGGTGCGAAGATTGCGGATTTGTGTTGCGGCATGGGTGGGGACAGTTTTTGGCTGCCTGCTGGCATTGTCGCAAACGGCGTGGACATAGCACCGGAGAGGGTTTTGATGTTCAATGAAAATATGGAACGCTTGGGATTGCCTCACAGGGCTGTTTTGCAAAATGCTCTGGAAGTTGAAGGCGGAGATTTCTTTTGCATAGACCCCGCCCGGCGAGATGGATTAAATCCGGATTTTGAAAGCATAATAAAGCTGTCTGAAAAATTTTGCGGCGGAATGATAAAACTCCCGCCGGCATTTCCCGAAGATGAAATCCCAAGAGAAAGCGATGTTCTTTATTTGGGAAATGCAACCGATTGCCGGGAATGTCTTATGATGAGCGGGGTATTTGGGAAAGGGAGGATACGTGCCGCTGCAATTTGCAAGGACGGAACTTTTGAATGGCTGTGCGAGAAAAATGAATTGCAGAATATAAGTTTGGAAGTCAAAAATTTAGGTGCTTTTATTTTGGAGCCAAATCCCGTTTTGGTTCGCAGCCACTTGTTTTTGAGCGAGGCAAAAAAGCTGGGCCTTTGGCAAATAGATTCAACGCTTGCGTATATGTCTTGCGAGAATTTGCCGCCGGAACATAAGGGATTTGCCGCATACGAAGTTATAGAGCAGAGTTCGCTTTCCACAAATGAAGTTAAGGCTATGTTGAAAAAACACGATGCCGG
>Ga0182466_16265_pt1 | contig 23939 bp, 23 predicted proteins | sample TergutMp193P3_FD_120795 | JGI IMG/M metagenome (GOLD analysis project Ga0182466, IMG submission 120795) | reverse complement strand
GCCACAATCTCAATGTCGTTTATGTTGTCGTCGTTATTCTCCAAGCGCATAGCCTTTTCAAACTCGTCATCGCTCAAAGCGACTGAATCATGGATGAAGCCTCTAAGACCGGCTTGCGTTCCTTTTTCGCTGCTGAAAGACATAACCTACCTCTTTTTTTTTAAATCCTTAATTTGAATATAGAAAAAATCACAAAAAATCAGCAAAAAATAAACTTTTCGCTTGCTTTGGACTTTTCAAAAAAAGTCTATTTTTGTCTATTTTTTGAATCCTAGAACGCCGGTATTTTCGCCAACGCCTCCTTCTTCTTCGTGTCGTCAATCTGGCGGTAGTAGCGGGCCGTTATCCGGGGGTCGGCGTGGTTCGCCACTTGTCTTTGGCTATTTTGGCTTTGCGCTTGCTTATTGCAACCGTGTAATGGTTTATCCATTGCTCAAACACCACGGAGGCCAGCAGTTTTTTGTCCGGCTTTGACAGGGAAAATCCATCTTCCGCTTCTTCTATCTGGTTGCGCATGTCTATTGCCATCCTCAGCAGGGAGTGCTCGTCCGGCGCGGTTTTGCTGTTTATCGGGATAGAGGGCAATCCGAGCGTTTTCCTTTCGTAATTCTTGTAAACCCACAGGTTCACTTTGCCGCCCGTGCTTGGCTTTGCGAACAGCTTTGCTTTGTGCAGTGTGTTTGCGCTTTTGATGATTTTTTTCAAATCCTCAATTCTCATTTTCCTACCTATTTAAAAGTGAAAATATGGTGTAAAAATAGAAAACCGAGTGAAACGCAATGAAACACAAAACCGCATTTTTTAAGCAGAAAACGCTAGAAAGCCTTATATTGCGGTATACACGATTGGCCTACCAGGACTCGAACCTAGGCTAACAGAGTCAGAATCTGTGGTGCTACCGTTACACTATAGGCCAAGACCAGTTTAATTTATCCTTCCATTCAAGCGACCGGCAAAAGAGATATCTTTTGTTTTATTTTCGCTTTGAAGGCCCAGGCTAAGAGTGAAACGATCGTTTAGCAGTGCTTTTTGGAAATAGATGGAACCTAGTACATCTTTTATATCCTTTTTGGTTCCTCGCGCATCTGTGCGGCGACTATCATACTCCGCTTCAATCACGATTTTATCAAGACCGCGGTAAAGCGCAATATCCAAACCTCCGAGTATCGGCCAGTCTACAGCGTTGGCCTTTCCTATGTCGGTACGGCAGCCGGCACTCACTTCTTCCATGCGCCAATAATCTGAGTCGCAGCTAACTCTTCTTCCGTTTTGGTCGTCCAAACCTAAAATGGCAGCTTCAACGAATGCAGTGAGGTTCTTTAAAAATCCTACATCAGATATAATCGGTACACGTACTCCTAAGTCCACCGTATGAACAACATCACCGTATTTGCTTTTAATTTCGTCAAACAAATTCGAACGATAACCTAAACCTAGATTCAAATCATCTATGCCGGCTATATCCTGTAAACGGAAATAAGCGCGCAAATCACCTTTGTTCAGATTTTTGTCGGTACTTATCAGAGCCAGGTCTAAAGAGAGATTTTCCATAAAATTCAAACCGAATTGCAAAGCGTTTTCCGGGTTATAGGAGCTCATAAAACCACTTATCCTGCGGCTATAGTTTTTATAACCGTTAACTTGGGGGTTTGAGATCATACGGTTATAATTGTTTGTTGCATCCCAGTATTTATCTCTTTTGGCATCCAAATAACCGCCGTAAGTCATGCTTCCAAAACGAGTGGTATTATCCATGCGGCCTACTTTCAAACTGAAGTACTCGCCTCTATACCATGCCCAGGCTTCGTAAATCTCAATGCGGTCGCGGTTCTGTTCTGTCATCTTGCCTGTAGCAGAATCTGCGGACATAACCTTGTTTGCGAATTCGCCCGGGTACATGCGCAAATGCACCTTACCCGCAAAATTCTCGGATTCGGTTAGAACCATCAGGTTCGCTCTACCCCACCATTCGTCCAGATTGTTTCTCAAGGTATCTTTATCAGAGTCAATTGGCATAATCTTTTTTCCTTGAATTTCAAAATCTGCGGGAACGTCTACGACAGCAAAATCGTTTTTAGGAGCCTTAGCGCCTTTCTTTTTCTTTTTATGTTTGGGTTTCGCTGCTTCAACGGCTTGCAGAACAGAGGCCTCTACTGGTTCGGCAACGGTTTCCTCTCCCTGTGTGGCAGCTTCTCCTACCGATGCGGCAGTTTCTGCCGAAACAGCCTCTTCTATCGGTACAGCAACCGCCGATGCATCAGCCTCTTGAGCATTGACAACACCACAAACGGCAAGAATTGCTATTACAAAAACGGGCTTGAAATACTTTTTCATGAAAAATCTCCCTGTAAGGTATACAATATAAATATATAAAAATTTTAAGCATAATGCAATTAAAAAATACAATTTTTTACATTTTTGTATATTTACCCCTAAAATATAGGAGACTTTTTATGCATTTAGTTAAAACTTTGAATAAAATCTCGGCTAAGGGAACTGGCTTATTCGGGGAAAATTATTCATTAGGCGATTCCATAGAGGGGCCGGAAGCCGTTTTGGTGCGAAGTGCGCAAGTTGACACCGATTCGTACACCGATGATTTATTGGCTGTAGCTCGGGCAGGTGCGGGCGTAAATAACATAACAATAGACAAGGCGAGCGCAAAAGGCGTGTGCGTTTTCAATACTCCGGGAGCAAATGCAAATGCCGTGGCGGAACTCGTTTTCACGGCTTTTGGTATTGCTTTGAGAAATATTCATAAATCTTTGAACTGGATAGGCGGTTTAAGGGATAGGGAAGATAAGGAAATAAGCGAAACGGTTGAAAAAAATAAGTCCATGTTTGTCGGTGCCGAGCTGGCAAGGAAAACCATTGGAGTTGTGGGTTTGGGCAAAATCGGCGTTCAGGTTGCAAATGGAGCCATTGGGCGAGGCATGAATGTGATAGCATACGAACCTTATCCGAGTATCGGCAATATGCTTATGCTGAACAATACGGTTAAGATTGCGCAAAGTCTTGGCGAAGTTATAGAAGTATCGGATGTTTTAACCGTGCATGTTCCGTTTTTGTCTACAACAAAGAACTTGCTGAACGAAAATAATCTGGTGAATTTCAAGGGTGCTTATTTGCTCAACTTTGCCAGAAACGGAATTGTGAGCGAGGCGGGTGTTAGCGTCTTTTTGGGAAAAAACAAGAATAATGTTTATTTAACCGATTTCCCGAGCAAAGCGGATTTGGCAAACGGACAGGTTATCTCTTTCCCTCATCTCGGCGCAAGCACGGAAGAGGCAGAAGAAAACTGCGCAGTCATGGCAGTGAAACAGTTGAAGGATTATCTGGAGCTTGGCATTGTTCGCAATTCCGTGAATTTTCCGGTGGTAGAAAACCACCCTTCTGCGAGCGTAAAAAATCGCATTGTGGTTATAAACAGCGATGTTCCGAATATGATAGCCTTAATATCAAAAGTTTTTGGCGATGCAGGTATAAATATAAACAGTTTTAAGAACGAAAGCAATGGAAAAATAGGCTATAACCTAATAGATATAGATTCCGCTGTTCCGCAAAGCCTTGTAGATTCGTTAAAAAAAATTGAACAAGTAATTCGTGTAAGGATTATAGAATTTTGAATCTTGGCCTTGAATTGAAGATAGCCTGGCGTTATTTGGGGGCTCAGAGACGGAGTCTTTTTGTTTCGCTCATAAGCTTGTTCAGCATGGCCGGAGTTTGCATCGGAACTTTTGCCCTTATAGTGGCGCTTTCTGCCGTAAACGGTTTTGAGGCGGAAGTTACCAGCCAGATGATTGGCAAAGATGCTCACTTTGAGGTTATAAATTACCGGGGCGAACAGATTTTTGAAGCGGATTCCATAGCAAAATCGCTTATGCAAAACGACAGAGAAATTACAGCATATTCGCCTTTTATAATTTACAAGGTTGGAGTTAGTTCCAAAAAAGTGAATGACGGCGTTGTGGTTTACGGCATAAACAGTAAAAGCGCAAAGGATGTTATAGATTTGCCCTCAAAAATAATAATGGGGAATTTCAGTTTGGATTCTTTGGAGGATTCCAGCGGAGTGTTTCGCCCTTCCGTGATGCTCGGTTCCATTTTGGCGCAGCGTTTGCGCGTGAATATAGGCAGCCGTTTGGTTTTGCAAACTTTTCAAGGCCCAGACGATATTATGATCGGCGGTCCTAAGATGATGCAATTCATTGTGAGCGGGATTTTTGAAACGGGAATGTATGAGTACGACGGCAACCTTTTATATGCAGGTATAGCCGAGCTTCAAAAACTGCTCGGTATGCAGGGGGTTTCGGGCATTCAATTTAGAATAAAAGACCCTTGGAAAAGCGAAATTCATGCGGAAAAAGCGAGGGATTATTTGGGTTATCCCTATCATGCAAGCGATTGGAAAATAAAAAATCAAACCCTTTTAAAATGGATGAACTACGAAAAGTTTATAGTAGCCGCCATTGTTTGTTTAATAGTTTTAATAGCGGCATTTAACATAATAAGCTCCCTGATAATGGTGGTGGTCGATAAAACCAGGGAAATTGGCATTTTACGCGGCATGGGGCTTTCGGAAGGTGCTGTTATGCGGGTGTTTATAGGAATGGGTTCCTTCATAGGTTTATTCGGTTCGCTTTTGGGCGGAATCGCCGGGCTTGCGCTGTGCATTGCTCAGGAGAAAACCCATTTTATAAAACTTCCGCCCGATGTTTACATGATGCCTTTTTTTCCTGTGCAGGTTCAGGCTTTGGATGTGGCGGTGATTTTTGTGATTGGCAATGCGCTCTGTATTTTGGCGACCATTTTACCGGCATGGAAAGCCGGTTCAATGCGGCCGGTTACGGCTATCCGGCATGAATAATGTAAATTTTTTTCTATATTGCCTATATGCCCAAAGATTATGTAAGAAGCTCTCGCAAGAGTCTTGACATGGAGCAGTTGCAGGATTTGCGCTTTCCTATGGTTATGGAACTGGGGTCAACTATGATAACCGTTCGGGATTTGCTGAACTGGCAAAAAGGTTCGGTTATTGAGCTGGACAGGGTGGCTGGCGAAAATGTTGACCTGCAGATTAACGGCAAGGTTATGGCGAAAGGCGAAGTTGTTGTTATGAACAATCATTTGGGATTTAGGCTGGTTACTCTTTTAAGCCCCGAAGAAAGGTTAAAAAGCTTGTAATGAACAAAATTCCGAGAATTTCAAAATGGTACGTTCCGCCGCCGGTGATCCATATTCTGGTATGGTTTTTTATCTATCTGGTTCCTGTGGTTCTAATGCTCCCGAACAATGAAAGCAGTTTATGGAAAATTCGCTACAGCACAACCGCTCCGTTTTTGGCAGTGATTATATCCTTTTATGCGAATTATTCCTTTTTTATACCGAAATTTCTTTACACAAAACGGATAGCAATTTTTGTGCTTATAAATCTGGTTTTATTTCTGCTCATATCCTTTTTGATGAATTTTTGGAAAAACTATGTTGTGGATATGGGAATTGTAGGTCCGTATCCACCTCCGCCTGAACAGGAAATTCCGTTTTCGTGGCTATTAAAAGGCATTACCGGCCTCATATTCGTAACCGGCGTTGCCGTATCGGTCCGCTCAACTTCAATGTGGTTTCATTCCAAGGATGCGATGCAAAAACTGGAACTCGAAAATATACGTTCCGAATTGTCATTCTTGAAAATGCAAATATCGCCGCATTTTCTGTTTAACACTCTTAACAATATTCTAACCCTTATAGACGAAAACAAGGAACTTGCAAAACGCTCCGTACAGCGGCTTTCGAACTTGCTCCGCTCAATACTTTACGATTTGGAAACGGATTTGATAACTATAAAACAGGAAGCGGAATTTTTAACCGATTATTCGGATTTGATGCGGCTTCGCTATGGGCCGGAACTCAAGTTTAACTTGGAAACGGATTTAAGCGAACCGGATGCGCCTATAGCCCCGCTTTTGCTGATACCGATGCTGGAAAACGTTTTTAAGCACGGTATAGGCTCTTCGCTGGAAGACAGTTCCATAGAAGTAAAAATAACTTCCCGAAAGGGAAAGATTATCTTTGAAAGCATAAACACTTATTTTCCAAAAACCCACCAAGACAAAAGCGGCAGCGGAATAGGTGTTATGAATATGCAGAAAAGGCTTGATTTGCTTTATGAAAATCGCTATTTTTACGATTGCAAAATCGCAGGCGGCAAATATATAACAAAACTCGAACTGCAATATGACCCGCTGTATTGAAATACGCAAAGCCAGAGAGCATAATCTCAAGAGCATAGACATAGATTTACCGAGGGATTCCTTTGTGGTAATCACAGGAGTGAGCGGCTCCGGGAAGAGCAGTTTGGCTTTTGACACGATTTTTCAAGAGGGGCAAAGACGCTACATAGAATCGCTCTCCGCCTACGCCCGGCAGTTCATAGGCACAATGAAACGCCCAGACGCGGAGAGCATAAGAGGGATTTCACCCACAATTTCCGTAGACCAAAAAACGATAAACCGCAACCCCCGTTCTACGGTTGGAACGGTGGTGGAAATTTTTGACCATTACAGGCTGTTGTTCGCAAGGCTTGGTGCTGCGCATTGCCCTAAGTGCGGCAGGGAGATTAAGGCACAGACTACGGAACAGATTGCGGATAATATTTTTCTGGAAAGAGCGGGGCAGCCGGTAATAATTATGGCTCCTATTGTGAGGGAAAGAAAGGGCGAATACCGCAAGGAAATTGCGGAGCTTAAAGAAAAGGGATTTGCAAGGGTTAGGATAGATGGGGAGATGTATGAATTAGAAGTTGAGAGTGGAGAGTTGAGAGTTGAGAATGAGAAAAGAATTCCCGAATTAGCCCGTTATGAAAAACATTCCATAGATGTTGTTATAGACAGAATTTTGATTGAACCGAAAAACAGAACCAGATTGATGGAATCTCTAGAGCAAGCATTTAAAATCAGCGGAAACAAACTGGTATCATTCATATTCGAAAAACTCCCCACTCTCAACTCCCCACTCTCAACTCTCCACTCTCAACTCTCCACTCTCCACTCTCCACTCCCAACTGAATACGTAGTTATGAGTTCCAACCTCGCTTGCGCAAAATGCGGAATTTCCTTGCCGGAAATTGAACCGCGTCTTTTTTCCTTTAACGATAAACAGGGGCAGTGCCCAGCATGTAAGGGTTTGGGAAAAAGCTATCAGATAGAGGCTTCTAAATTAATCAACCCGGAGCTTTCGATAGAAGGCGGGGCGATTTTGGCAAGCACGGCGGAAGGCAGGTTGATTTTCAGCAACCACGGCTTTGCGGAGTACAAGGCCATAGCAAAAAAACTGGGATTTTCGCTCTCAACGCCCTGGAAGAATCTATCCGAAAAAGCACAAAACGCCATACTACACGATGTAGTCCAGATTCTCCAGGGGCTTTGGGACCAGTGGCACATTCACCTGCTGCAAAAATACATGCTCATTGAGCCGTGCAACGAATGTAACGGAGAGCGGATTTGCGCGGCGGCAAGAGCTATGAAATTTCACGGCAAGGGGATTAGCGAAATATCTTCTCTTTCCGTTGATGATTCGGTAAGGTTTTTTGATGAACTTGAATTGAGCGAAAGGGAAGAGAGGGTAGGCAGGGAAATTTTCAGGGAGATAAAGGGACGGCTGGGATTTTTGCAAACGGTGGGGCTTGGATATTTGACGCTCAACAGAGGTTCTGCAACTCTCAGCGGCGGCGAGGCGCAGCGCATAAGGCTTGCCGGGCATGTAGGGGCCGGTTTGCAGGGTGTTCTCTATGTTTTGGACGAACCCAGCATTGGGCTTCACGCAAAGGATAATGAAAAACTTTTGGACATTTTGGAAAAATTGCGGGCGCAGGGCAACAGCCTTATAGTGGTTGAACACGACGAAGAAACCATACACCGCGCAGACTGCATAGCAGACATTGGGCCAGGCGCGGGCAGCGAAGGCGGGCAGTTGGTGGCTATAGGCTCCGTCAAAGACCTGAAAAATAATCCGAACTCTATAACCGGCGCATATCTCAGCGGAGAGAAAAAGATAGAAATACCCAAACAAAGGCGCAAGGTGAGCAAAAAAACTCCGAAAATAAAAATAATAGGAGCAAGGGCGAATAATTTAAAGAATATAAATGTGGAGATTCCGGTTGGGCAGCGAGGAATTTTCACCGTTGTAACCGGAGTCAGCGGTTCGGGCAAGAGCACTCTTGTAAATCATATTTTAAAAAAGGCTTTGGCGAAAAAATTTCACAACGCGACGGAAAAACCCGGAGCGCATAAATCCATAGAGGGTTTGGAAAATATAGACAAGGTTATAGAAATAGACCAAAGCCCTATAGGGAGAACCCCGCGCTCAAACCCCGCTACTTATACGAAAGTTTTCGATGATGTGAGGGATTTATTCGCAAGCCTGCCGGATAGCAAGGTCAGAGGTTTTACAAAGAGCAGGTTCAGTTTTAATGTGCATGGCGGGAGGTGCGAAAAATGCTGCGGCGCGGGAATTATAGAGATTGAAATGCAAATTTTGCCGAACGTGCAAATAACCTGCGATGAATGCGAGGGCAAACGTTTTAACGATGCAACGCTCGATGTTTTTTACAAAAACAAAAATATATACGATGTTTTGGATTTGAGCATTGACGAGGCCTTGGAATTTTTCAAGGATTTGCCGAGAATTGCGAAACCCTTAACCGTTTTGCAAGAAATAGGGCTTGGGTATGTTAAGCTGGGGCAGCCGAGCACAACTCTTAGCGGCGGCGAGGCGCAGAGGATGAAAATTTCAACCGAGCTTCGCAGGCCCGGTACGGGCAAAACCCTTTATCTGCTGGATGAACCCACAACGGGGCTTCATTTTGAAGATATTCGCCGCTTGCTGGAGTGTTTGCAAAAACTCATTGACAAAGGGAACTCAATGGTTATCATTGAGCACAATCTGGATGTGATTAAATGCGCGGATTGGGTTATAGATTTGGGCCCGGAAGCCGGAGAGCAAGGCGGCGAACTGGTAGCGAAGGGTACGCCGGAGCAAATCGCAGAGTGCGAAAAATCGCACACGGGAAAATTTTTGGCTAAAATTTTACTACCTTCTAGTCGGAGATAAAATGCCGTTTTTACTTGAAACGCGAGAATTGTCCAAGGTTTACAGAGAAACCGGGGAAAATCTCGAAATTTTAAAAAATGTAAATTTCTCGCTTGACGAAGGCTGCATAGCTGTGCTAACCGGTGCCAGCGGTTCCGGCAAATCCACTTTCTTGAATATAGCAGGAGCGTTGGATAAGCCCACCGGCGGCTCGGTTTTTTTCGGTGGCAAGGAAATGTCAAAATTTTCGAGACGCGAGATAAACATGTTCCATCGCAAGAATTTGGGTTTTATGTTCCAGTTTCACCACTTGCTTTCGGAATTTACCGCATTGGAGAACGTGCTTATGCCGGCCGGGATAGATATGCGAGACGAGAGGGAAAGCCGTAAAAAGGCATTGGAGCTTTTGGATGTTGTTGGGCTTTCGGAGAGAACCGGGCATTTGCCGCGTGAACTTTCCGGCGGCGAAAGGCAGCGCGTAGCTTTGGCCCGTGCTTTGATGAACAGCCCGAATTTGATTATAGCAGACGAACCCAGCGGAAACCTTGATGAAAAAAACGCGGAGGTGCTCAAATCGCTCATTTTGGAGCTGAACAAAAAATTCAAACAGGCTTTTCTGATAGCCACTCACGATACCGAGCTTGCGGAGATAGCCACACACCGCTGGACTATTGCGCACAGAACTATAATAAACGCTGATTAACTCTATCGCGCTTACCTATTCAGGCTGGAATCAAGGCTCGTTACCGCTGAAATTGTTTCTCAAATTCCCCTAGAAAACCTACCAGGGCCTCAACGCCTTCTATTGGCATTGCGTTGTAAATGCTAGCTCTGAACCCGCCAACCGAGCGATGCCCTTTCAGTTGCTCCAACCCTCTTTCCTTTGCCAAAGCGAGGAACTCTTTTTCCTTAGCCTCTTTTTTATCTGCGGCAACAGCCTCTTCTCTGAACACAAAAGGAATGTTCATCGTGGAGCGGTCTTCTTTAGCGGCGGTGCCTTTGAAGAGTTTGGAGTTATCCAAAGCGTTATAAAGCAGGTTTGCTTTCTTGGCATTTATTTTTTCCATGGCAGAAACGCCGCCGAGGTTTTTGAGCCAGTGCAGCACCCTGTTCATCACATAAATGGAGAACACGGGCGGAGTGTTGAACATCGAGTGTTCAGGAATGTGAGTGCGATAGTCCAGCATTGTAGGAATGTCGCGCTCCACCTTGCCAAGAATATCGGAGCGAACTATAACGGTTGCCACGCCCGCAGGCCCCATATTTTTTTGCGCACCAGCAAAGATAAGCCCGAATTTGGAAACATCAAACGGCCGGCTCAAAATATCCGAACTCATGTCGCAAACCAGATATGTATTCGCTTTTGGAAATTCCTTCCACTGCGTTCCGTAAATTGTGTTATTGCTCGTAACGTGCAGGTATGTTGCGCCCGGCGTTTGTTCAAAATTTTTTGGAATACGGTCATATACCGTTTCTTTGGAAGAACAAACCACATTCACCTTGCCGAATTTTTTCGCCTCCTTCAAAGCCTTGCCCGCCCACACACCTGTGTCCGTGTAGTCTGCACTCGCTTTTGAGTCAAGCAGGTTCATCGGCGCCATGCAGAATTGCAGAGAGGCTCCGCCGCCTAAAAACAGAATTTCATAACCCGAAGGGATTGCCAAAAGCTCGCGCAGAAGGGATTCGGTTTCTGCCACCATTCCTTCTACAAGCTTGGTGCGGTGGCTCATCTCCATAATGCCGATTCCCGTGTCGGCAAAATCCGCCAACGCTGCTGCGGCTTCTTCCGTCGCCTGTTTTGGAAGCATACTGGGGCCCGCGCTGAAATTATAAACGATTTTCTTCATGGAAGGTAATATAGAAATTTCCACACTCTCAATTATAACTTCTTCTTTTGGGCAGTCGCGCTTGTCTGTTTTGACTTTTGCTATGGAATCTAGGGTTTCAAAGCCTTCGTAGAGCTGCCCGAAAACGGTATAGCCCTCGTGTGAATGGCCATCTGCCGGATGGTCTAAAAAATGAGTTCCGTCTTCTGCATGGACAATAAAAAACTGGCTGCCTATGGAATTAGGCGCGCTTGTTTTCGCCCAAGAAATTGCACCTCTTATGTGTCTCAAACGGGGGTCATAAACATCGCCTATTTTGCTGCCTTCACCCTTTGCCGCATGGCCTCCGGTACCGTTTCCGTTTGTGAAATCACCGCCCTGAATCATAAAATTTTTTATAACCCTGTGAAAAGGCACTTTGCTGTATTTGCATTGGCGGGCAAGCTCTATAAAATTTTCTGCTGCCGCTCCTACAATTTCTGGAAAGAGTCGGAGTTTCATTTGCCCGTGATTTGTGGAAATAACGGCTATGGTTTCTCCGCTTTGCGGAGCATCGGTTTGATTGAAATTCGGCATAAGGAAAATTTAGAAATTAATACTTTCTTATAACTCCCGCTAAAATTCCCGCTATGGAAAAATTTTCTCCTTTATTGACGATTATCGGCGAATATTTTGGGTTAGAGGCTCGGAGTTCTATTTTGTTCTCTATAGGGTGGTAGTGTTTTAGCGTGGCGTAGCCATCTATTACGGCTGCTATGATTTGCCCTCGTTCTGCGTTTTTTTGCATCCGGATTATCGCAATATCGCCGTTAAAAATGCCGTCTTCTATCATGGAATCGCCTTGCACCCTGAGGGCGAAAATTTCAGGACTGCGGGGGAGTACGGATTTATCTATAGTCAGCGTTTCTTCAATGTTTTCTTCTGCCAAAATCGGCATACCTGCCGCTATGCGGCCTATAACGTGCAAATGTGCGGTATGGGCAGATGCGTGGAAAACGTTTTGCCTAAGCTCTATTCCTCGCGCCCGATTTGAGAATTTTTTTATTAGTCCCTTTTTTTCAAGGGCGTTCAGGGCATCTCTAACACCGTTGGTGCTTTTTATTCCGAATTTTTCGCCTATTTCGCGGATTGTCGGCGGGAATTTATGGGAAAGGATAAAGTCCTTTATATAACCGTATATCGCCTGCTGGCGGTCAGTGATTTTTTTCATGATATAAATATACAAAAATACTGAACAAAAAAGCAAGAAAAAAGTCAACACCTGTTTGCAAAATGCCGTAAAACGTCAACAATTGTTTGCAAAAAACGGGTATTTGAATTTTTTTCCCCGTTTTCTCCGTCTAAAGGGGCATGGATAAAAACTTAAATTTCAAAAGAATGCTGCAAATAGCGGCGGATTCCGATTTGCCTGTTTTGCTCACGGGAGAATCCGGTTCGGGGAAAGAAGTTGCCGCGAGGGAGCTTCACGCTCTTGGCAGTAGAAAGAACAGAGCCTTTGTTGCGGTTAACTGCGGGGCGATTTCCGCCGGTATTGCGGAATCCCTTTTTTGCGGGCACATCAGGGGGGCTTTTACCGGGGCGAACAGGGAACAACTGGGTTTTGTGAGGGCGGCAAACGGCGGGACTCTTTTTTTGGATGAGGTTGCGGAACTTTCGCCGGAGATTCAAAAAACTCTTTTGCGCACCTTGCAAGAAAAAGCCGTTATGCCGGTCGGCAGCCAAAGGGAGGTGAAAATTGATTTCAGGTTAATCTGCGCAACGCACAGGGATTTGCCTGTTTTGATTGAAAGGGGGCTTTTCAGGCAGGATTTGTATTTTAGGCTGGCTGCATTGCCCGTGAAAATTCCCCCTTTGAGGGAGCGGAGCGATTTGCGAAGCATTGTAGAGTCCCTTTGGCAGGGCCAGGAGCCTTTGAGCGAGCGCAATTTCAGAATTTTGCAAAATTATTTATGGCCCGGAAACATAAGGCAGCTCAAAAATGTTTTGGAGCGTTATGCCCTTTTCAAAAAACACGGCTACAGACTGGAATCCATTATAAAAGCGGAGTTTGAGCAGTGCAAATTCAGCCTGCGCGAGACGCCGCCTAAATATAGGCTGGACACCGGCAAAATCAGCGAGGAAATTCAGAGCTGCAACGGCAATAAAAGCCGTGCGGCAAAGAAACTGGGCATAAGCAGAGGGAGTTTGTACTATCGGCTGGGAAAGGGGGATTATATTGTCTGAACTAAAAAAGAGGATTGGATATGAAATATAATACGGATTTGCATAACAGGCGTTCTGTTCGTTTGCGTAGTCACGATTATGCCCGTGCGGGGGCGTATTTTGTTACGATATGCTGTCAAGACAGGATAAATTATTTCGGGGAAATTGTTAATGACGAAATAGCATTTAATGAATACGGAGATGTGGCATACAAAGAATGGAAAAAATTATCGGAACGATATCCGGGAATAGCATTTGACATATTTCAAATAATGCCCAACCATATTCACGGCGTAATAGAAATTCACAATACCAATGTAGTAGGGGCGACCTTTACGGTCGCCCCGAACCCAAATACGGTCGCCCCGAACCCAAATACGGTCGCCCCGGATACACCGGATGCGGTTGCCGCACCAGGGGTAACCGTTGCACCGGGGGCGACCGTGAAGGTCGCCCCTACGGATGTGGTTACGGCGGTTACGGTTGGTCGCATTGTTGGTGCATATAAATCATTGGTTTTTAAAAAATGTTTGAAAATATCAAACCTGAAAAATTGCATTTTAGGCAGATTATGGCAGCGGAATTATTACGAACATATAATCCGCAATGAGATAGAATACGCAAGAATTTCAGAATATATTCAGAATAACCCGATTTTATGGAAAAAGAGACATTTGAATACGATTTTGTGAGTTGCCCGTAACGCCCCACATACCCACAACGCCCCATTCAAGGTTCAGACGGATTTATCTGTTTCTTAAAATTTGGCACGCTTTTTGCGATATCAAACTGCATGGGAAATGGTCTCAAAAAATTTAACCTAAGGAGTTCAAAATGCTAAGATCCCTAAATTCCGGTGTAACCGGCTTGACTAACCACCAAGTTCGCATGGATGTTATAGGTAATAACATCGCTAACGTCAATACATACGGTTACAAAGGAAAGCGCACCACGTTTTCCGAAAATTTCAGCCAGCTCATTAAAGGCGCAACCAATACGGAGAGCAGGGCCGGCGGCACAAACCCCATGCAAATAGGTTTGGGCATGAAAGTTGGCTCCATAGATATGCTTATGGGGCAGGGCCAATTGCAGAATACCGGAAATCTTTTTGACATGGCCATAGAAGGCAATGCCTTTTTTGGAGTTTCCGATGGAGTGGGAACCTACTATACCCGCAACGGAGCGTTCCAGCTCGATGACGAGGGTTATATAGTTCTGCCTACAAACGGAATGGTTTTGCAGGGCAAAATGGCAGATACCCTTGGCAATTTCCCTCCGGGTACCGCAATAGGCAATTTGCGAATTCCTATGGACCAGCAAGCACCGGCAAAGGCCACAACCGAAGTGAGCATCAATCGCAACCTGAACTCAGAGGGAGAGGCCAAAGGCTCTGTTTCCCACACCCAAAGACTGCTGCACCCGGTGGATGTTCCTCGTGCGCCATACGCTAATGGCGTTAACGACCCCGGACGCACGGACTATCCAAAACTGACATCTTTATATAATGGCATAGGCCAACCGCTTAACATCGCAGTGGGCGATGTTTTACAATTATCTTATAATTACACCAAATCATTACCGAGCGGTACTACAAACCCTGATCAGACACTTTCACTGACGGTAAAGGGTTACGAATTAGAGAATGGTGTCTTGCCTCCGCTAGGACCCAATGAAGTTCGCGATTTAAACGATTTGATGTTACAAATACAAAATTTTTTGAACACAAACGTTGGCTTACCAACTGGAGCTGTTGCTAATAACGCTGTAGTCGGTTTAAATGCAAACGGAGAAATAACAATATCAGGTATCGGTGATGATGCTGGTGAACCGGATATTTATAATTTCACTGTTGGAAATCCCAATTCTCCCTTGAGCAATTCCGGGACAATGTGGACTTTTTTAAATTTTGGTGCTTATTTGGGAAACGGTACTGCTAGCGACGACGCAAATGGCAACGTTGTCGGAAATGAAGCCAAATCAGGCGTTTTGCTCCGCCCCGCAGAGCAATATGACATTTTGGGTAGGATTCGTGATAATAGCGGACAGCCGTTGAATTTGCTGGACGGTGCGGCAATAAAAATTACCGCTACTGTGGGCGATAACGATATATCGTCCAAACCCTTAATTTTCGAAACACCGGATTGGCTTGTACCCGGAGACCCTTCTTCGGGTTTGAATACTGGTTCTGTTCCTACCTTGCTTGATGATTTGATATCGGAACTGCGCAATAGTTTAAGGCTGCCTTATGATTTTGTAGGCAAAGACAATTTTCATTACCCAAGCGTGGGAATAAAAACACCCGACTTAGGTGAAAGCGCCATTCCGGAAGGCGCACTGACAATTCGCGGTTTGCCCGGAACGGCCTTTGCTATCAACAACCTGACCATTACTGCGCAAAACCCCGGCGGCACCACAATAACTCCGAGTAATTTCATTTCGGTAATGGGCATAGATGTAAAAAGACCAGCCCAAGATGCAGAAGTGGTTGATACATCCATCACCGTTTACGATGAAGCCGGCTCACCGCACTCGCTCAGATTTCAGTTTGTGCATACCGGTAAAACCGGTGAATGGCTATGGAACGCAAGTTTTGCCGGCAAGGAAATTATCACAACAGGCACCGGTTCCGGCAAGGTAATTTTTGGGCTAGACGGTACTGTTAGTTCCTGGACCTTTGACAACGGCGGTTCAACGCTAATCGCAAGCTCAGCCAACGGAGCAAGAGACATGCATATAAAACTGAATGTGGGCGGCCCCGGCGATTGGAAAGGCATAACCCAGCAGGATTTAGCTTCGAGCGTTGGCGCTTACGCGCAAGACGGCTACTCAACCGGCACACTGAACGAGATAAGAATAAACGAATTCGGCGTTATAGAGGGCGGTTTTTCAAACGGAACCTCTAAAAAGATAGCCCAGATTATGTTTGTAGATTTTGCAAACCCGGGCGGCCTCCTCGGTTTAACGGACAGCATTTTCACCGTCTCGTCCAATTCAGGAGACCCGGTATGGGGCAACCCCACAACGCAGAGTTCTTCAAAGCTAAGGCCCGGAGCGCTTGAGGTATCCAATGTGGATTTATCCACCGAGTTCACCAACATGATAACCACCCAAAGAGGCTATCAGGCAAACAGCCGCGTAATCACGGTAAGCGACACGCTGCTGGAAGAGCTGGTGAACTTGAAGAGGTAGTTGGCAGTGGCCTGCTAACCGCAGTAGGCCACTTCTCTAACCGTTTCTTCTTCGCTCTTGTGCTCTACTTCCCAGCTTTTTGAAAATTCCTGGTCTTTAAATAACGAGGCTATGCCCGTTATTTGCTTTAATCTCAAAATTTCGTCCAGAGACATCCCTAGATGCTTGGAAATCCAACTGTCTCTTTTGCCCATTTCCACCAGCTCCGCCACTATGTTGCTCATCAAATCCACATTGTGGCTGCCGCGCGCCCTGTTGTGCCTTATGGTGGACGCCATGCGCTCGCTGATGGGCTTTTCTATAACGGAGCAAGGAAGCAGCCCTTTTTCCCTTTCGTATATATCCGGATATTTCAGCATTATGGAATATCTGTGAAAACCGTCCACTATTTCGTATATATCCTCTTCTTTGCGATGATATACGACTATAGGCATTGTGTAACCGTCTTCCTTTATACTGCGGTATAAAAGCTCCATTTCAGGCGGCGCAACGCTGTTGGGGTTGTACTCATTAGCTTTCAGTTTTTCAACTGGAATAGCTTTGACATTGTAAACCGGGCTTCTGTATTCTTTTTGTCTCATTTTTTTTGCTCCTATATTATTTTGTATTTCTCAAGTAAAACCTGCATGCGTTCTCTCTGCCTTTTTGTTTGCCCAAAAGAGAGGGTGTAGCATAGCTGGTCGTTTTTCAGGATACATATAGCCATACGGCGCCATGTTGGTCCAAGTTTTTTCGATTCTGCCCATATCGGAAGTTTATCAGGTATTTTTTTGTAAATTACAAGCGGCAGATTTTTGTTTCCGCGTGTTGAAAGTTTGCCGGAAAAAGCGGCTTCTTCCGGCAGCCATGATGTGTTTACAACAGAGCCTGTATTTTGCCAGTATTTTATGAATTTTTCAAATTTCGTTCTATAGTTATCTGCCGTTGCTTTCGGAAGCGTTTCAAGCAGTAATTTGGTATAGCTCTCCCAGGAGTGCCCTTTTGGAAGTTTAACTTTTCTGTACCCGAGTATCCTGTTTCCGCAATAGATGTTCCCAAAATTTGCGCCGCTAACCCGGTTCACCACTCTCGCCCAGGTTTCCGGCTCTATCACGCGAAATAAATTTATTCCTATGCGCTGAAAATCGCCGTAAGGCTGGCAAATTCTCATCTGGTCGAGTTTAAGCCCCGCTTTGTAGAATAAATCGTATAACTCGTTGTAGTCCCATTCAAGTTTATAATTTCCTATCCATACATCCTTGTTGCTCCAATCATAAATAGGATAGCAACTGTATAATTCCTTTTCTTTGGATATTTTTGTTGTCCAGTTGAGGTTGCTTAACATATTTTTCTGTTTTAAGGCTATGGTTCTGAACCGGTTAAAGCTCTCATCGGAGCGGATTCCCACCAAACATGCCGTTTTTTTATCGCCGGCATACCATTCCCCAAATTCCAGGATAAATTCTTCGAACTCCATATTTTTTCTGAAAAAGGGAAAGGAATGGTTTTTTTCGGTAATAACCCCCGGAAAATCCGGGAAGCCTCTAATCCATTTATCCTTGCTATCCGAATCCCAAGGTGTCCAAAATGGTTCAAAAACGCTCAGGGCGTTTCTTAGGTTCAGCGGCAGGCAGCACCAGTATATATCGAGCAAATCTCTGTGTTTTGCCAGGATTTTTTTGGCATATTCAATTGTTATTTCATATTGTCCTTCAAGGTCTATAAACAATAAACCTACTTTTTTGGTTATTTTATGCTGTTTCATGTAGTCAATCACAAGATTTAGCAAAACCCCGCTATCTTTTCCGGCACTGAAGGATACATATATCCTTTCAAAGTTTTTAAAAATAAAACCTATACGTTCTATTGACGCATCGTATACATTTTTGTCAAAATACTTCTTTATAGACATAAAAATTCACAACATTTTGTTTATTACGTGCAAAGATAGTAAACTTTTGTCCAACTGTCAAGGGAAAAAGTTATATTTTGTTATATTTTTGTAAAATTATGTAGTAGCTATGTAGCTTTTTTCTGAAAATTATGTAGTTACCCTTGACGGCAGGCATTTTTTTTGCTATATTTAACCCGGATTTTCTAACCAGAGGGCACAGTGATAGGAGTAACAGTAAAGCCAAACGAACCTTTTGAAAAGGCTTTGAAGAGATTCACAAAATCTTGTGAGAAAAACGGCATAATTTCCGATGTAAAACAAAATCAGCGTTTTGAAAAACCATCCGAAAAAAAGAAACGTATTCGCACGGCTACACGCCGTAAACAGTTAAAAGAACTTGCAGAACAGCATAAAAAGCGGCTTTACTGATAGCAGATAGCAGGGAGCGGACATGCGAACTTTAGCATTTTTTCTAATCGCGGTCTCTTTTTGTTTTGCGGCGGGAGCCTGGATTAGAGGCATGGCTCAGGATGTTTATGACGGCGATACCTTTAAGCTGTTGGAGAACGGCCAGCTTATAAAGGTGAGAATATATGGGATAGACGCTCCAGAAGCGAATCAGGAATACGGAAAAGAATCGGGAAAAGCCCTGAGGGAGCTTATAGACGGCAAGGAAATTCGCCTGCGCATTGAGAATAAAGACCGCTACGGCAGAACGGTTGGGGAGCCTTGGCTGGAGGATTCGATAAATGTTTCTCTATGGATGATAAAGAACGGAAACGCCTGGTGGTACAAGAGTTACAGCAAAAAACGCGCGGATTTTGAAGCCGCAGAAGCAGAAGCAAAAGAGAAAAAACTGGGCATTTGGGAAAAGGATAGTCCAACTCCCCCCTGGGACTTTCGTTCCGGTGAAAAAAAACAGAAAAAATCTCCAAAAAATAAACATAAAAAGGGAAAAAACTCTAACCGCTCTTCAAAATAATGCCGACTTTCATAGACACCCACTGCCATATAGACACGATTTTAGAGAGGCTCGGAGGCACGGCGGAGGCTCTATTTGAGTGTATGAACCCTGCACCGGAGGCTATTATCCATGTAGCGTGCGACCCAAAAGATTTCAACTGGGGCGGGGAATTTTTATCTAGAAAAACCATAAACGGAGTTAAAATCTACGGTGCTTTTGGGGTTCATCCCTTGCTGGCGGAGTCTTTTTGCGAACAGGCGGAAAGGGAAATTTTTGAATACCTGAAATTGCCCGGCGCGCTTGCCCTTGGCGAAATAGGGCTTGATTACCATTATTCCGGTTATAGCCCGGATTTGCAGAAAAAGGTTTTTTTAAGGCAAATAGAGATGGGGTTGGAATTGAACAAGCCCTTTGTATTTCACCTGCGAGAGGCGGAAGACGATGCTTTTGAAATTCTGCGGAAAATAGACAGCGAAAACCTTAAAGTTCATATTCACTGCTACACCGGCACAGCGAATTTTGCGGAGAAGGTTTTATCGCTTAAAGGAAACTATTTTTTCGGTTTTACAGGGGCGATAACCTTTGACAAAACAGCAACCATAAGGGAAGCCGCCGCCGCCATACCCCTGAATAAAATTCTTTTGGAAACCGATGCCCCCTACCTTGCTCCCGTGCCTTTCAGGGGCAAAATCTGCACCCCTGCCATGATTCCAAACATTGCTCAGGTTTTGGCGAATATAAAAAAAGTTCCGCTCGACGAACTATTCAAAATATGCAAAAAAAACACAGAAGAAATGTATAAACTCTCAACTCTCAACTCTCAACTCTCAACTCCCAACTCTCAACTCTCAACTCTCAACTCTCAACTCCCAACTCTCAACTCTCAACTCTCAACTCTCAACTCCCAACTCCCAACTCTCAACTCTCAACTCCCAACTCTCAACTCTCAACTCTCAACTCTCAACTCCCAACTCCCAACTCTCAACTCCCAACTCTCAACTCTCAACTCCCAACTCTCAACTCCCAACTCTCAACTCCCAACTCTCAACTCTCAACTCCCAACTAATCCTCCTCCTCGTCCGGAAACAGTTTAAAAAACGCTTTTCTCTGCTCCTCAAACAAGTGCAGAGTTTGGTTTTGCTCGAATTGCTCCCGGTCTATGTTTTGCATAAAAAAAGGCTCTATCACAAAATTCCGGCTTGTTATCTGGTTTTTTATCTCCACAGACGCATCAAAACTGGACCACAAAAGAAATACAGCGCCAAGCGGCATCTGCGAAAATATGTTCACATCTGCAAGAACGGCTTTATTTGCAGAAGCGGTATCCTCAACGGCCTGCCCGGTTTGACCAAAGACCAAGGAAATCGCTAAACAAAGGAATATTAAAAAGCGCATACTGTCAAAGTAGTAAATTAAAAAAAAGGATGTGCAAGCACCCTGAACTTATCAGGAGGGGAGCGATAGAGTATCTTTGGGATTTACCACTGCACATCCTCTTTAAATATACATTTTTTTCCGACTAAATGTCATTTTATTTTGAAAATTTAACGACTCTCGGTTAATTCTCTGTAAAAATCCACGGTTTGCCTAGCGATATTCTTCCAACTGAAAACGGATTCGGCCCGTTTTCGGGAGGCTTCACCCATTTTTTTGGAAATTTCCGGGTTTGTGAGAAATAAATTTAATTTTTCCGCAAAGTCGCTCTGGAACTTTTCCGGGTTTTGGGGTGAAAAATCCGTTACCGATTTATGTTCCAAGGGGATTAAAAAGCCGGTTTCGCCTTCAATGACTATTTCCGGGATTCCGCCTACGCTGCTGCCCACAACGGGCGTTCCACATGCCATAGCCTCCAGGTTTATTATGCCGAAAGGCTCGTAAAGCGATGGAGTTGCAAATACTGCGGAGTGGCTGTAAAGCACCCTGAGTTCTGTGTGGGGCAGCATCTCCTGAATCCAGACAATGCCGTCCCGCTTTTCCCTGGCTTTATCTATTAAGTTTTTGCATTCTTCCGCAATTTCCGGGGTATCCGGCGCACCGGCGCATAGCACAATCTGGGCATCCCTGTCTATTTGCCCGGTTGCCTGTATGAGCTGAGAGATGCCTTTTTGCCTTGTTATTCTGCCAACAAAAAGCACAAAGGGCCTTTGCGGATTTATGCCGTATTTTTTCAAAACGGCTTCGTCAAAGGTAGGGCGGTAAAATTCCGGGTCTATGCCGTTGTAAATAACCTTTACCTTGTTTTCGTCAACCCCGTAAAGGGTTACTACATTGTGTTTCATCTTTTCGCTAACGGCTATAATTCCGTCTGCGTTTTGGTAGGCGGTGCGCTCTATCCAGCAACTCATCGCATAACCGCCGCTGCCGAGCTGTTCGGCTTTCCACGGGCGGTGAGGTTCAAGGGAGTGAGTTGTAAGCACAAGCGGTGCCTCGTACAGACGGCTGGCGAGTGTTCCCGCAAAATGGGAATACCAGGTGTGGCAATGCACAATGTCTATGCCGCGCATGGCAGAAATCCACTGTAGATTTATATCCAACGGTTCAAGAATTTTTTTGAATTTCGGGTCTTCAAATTCGTTGAAGGGACGCGCCGAGAAGTCCGCAAAGCAATGCACGGAAATTTCGCACAGGTTCCTCAATTCCCTTGTTAAAAAGTCAACATGTATGCCTGCACCGCCGTAAACATTGGGCGGATATTCATTTGTGAGTATTGCAGCTTTCATTTTTCAGCCTCTATCACTTTGTAGCCCAGGGTCTCTAAACGTTTTTCCAGTTGGTCCAGCATTTTGTCGTTTTCGGAGAGCCACTGCCGCTTTTGCACAGGGTAATCCTTGCGGAGCGGGTGCCCTTCAAATTCCACGTGATTCAAAAGCCTTTTTAAATTGGGGTGCCCTTCAAAGACAATTCCAAACTGGTCCCAAACTTCGCGCTCCTGCCAGTCCGCAATGGGGTAAATTTTGCTCAATGTCGGAATTTTTTCGCCCTCGTCAACCAAAACTTTAAGACGCAGACGCGTCATGTTTTTGGTGTTTTTAAAGCAATACACAACGGCAAAACGCTTGCCTTTGTGATTTTCCATTCCCAAATAGTCTATGCCAGCGATGTCTATCAAAACATCAAAGGCAAATTCGCTATCTTTCAGGAAGTTTACAGCGTCTGCCAGTTTTTCAGTGTCGATTATCACACATTGGTCAATCGCGCGTTCATCTGCGATTGCGCCGAATTTTTCCGTTAATTTTGAGATTTCCATTTTTTGATATTCTCCCATTGTTCTTTCAATTTCTTTTTCCTGTCTTCCATATACGATTGATTTTTTACTTTTTCCTGCAATTCCAGCATCGCGTCAAAAAAGGCTTCCGGGCGGCTCGGGCAGCCTCCTATATATATATCAACGGGAATAATGCGGTCTATGCCGGGCACGGTGCAGTAGCAGTTGTAAAAGCCGCCGGAGCAGGCACAGGCTCCCATTGAAATTACCCATTTGGGTTCCATCATCTGCTCGTAAATTCGCTTTAATATAGGCGCTTGTTTAAACGTTATCGTTCCGGAAACTGCCAGAACATCCGCTTGCCTCGGGGTAAAGCGCACAAATTCCGAACCCAGGCGCGAAAGGTCGTAGCGGGCGGATTCTGTGGACATAAACTCAATGGCGCAGCACGCCGTTCCATAAGGGAAAGGCCACAAGGAATGCAAGCGGCCCCAGCTCACAAGCTCATCCAGTTTACCGGCAAAAAATCCCTGATTTTCATTCTTCATTTTCGCTGTTTCTCCTCAAATTTCCGGCTTATTTCCAGTTAATCGAACAAAAATTTCCACATATTTGTCAAGGGTGTTTTTCACAACATCTTCGGGAAGCGAAGGACCCGGGTAATCTTTGTTCCAGTCTAGGGTTTCCAGCCAGTCACGGACATATTGCTTGTCAAAACTCTCCTGGTTTTGCCCTTCCAGATACTTTTCCGCAGGCCAATACCTCGAAGAATCCGGCGTCAAAACTTCATCGATTAAAACGGTTTTGCCGTCAATTTCGCCGAATTCAAATTTCGTGTCCGCTAAAATTATGCCCCTGGCTGCGGCATAGTCCCTGGCTTTGCCGTAAACCGCGAGAGTCAGGTCCCTAAGCTCCGCCGCGGTTTTTTCGCCGACTAGAGGGATTGTCTGCTCATAAGGTATGTTTTCATCGTGCCCGGATTCGGCCTTTGTGCTTGGGGTGTAGAGCGCAGGTTCCAGCTTTCCGCAGAGTTTTAAACCGGAAGGCAAAGAATGCCCGCAGATTTTTCCTGTTTTCTGATAGTCTTTCCAGCCGGAGCCTACTATGTAACCCCTTGCTATGCATTCTACATCGTAGCGTTTCGCTTTTTTAACGAGCATTGAGCGCCCGCGCAAATAATCGGCATAAGGCTTTAGAGCAGCGGGGTAGTCCTCCGCATTTGCGGTCACCAAATGGCTGGGCATTCCAAGCTGCTCAAACCAAAAGAGCGAAAGCTGGTTCAATATTTTGCCTTTGCCCGGAATCGGCGTAGGAAGAACAACATCAAAAGCCGAAAGACGGTCGCTTGCCACCATCAGAAAATGTTCGCCAAGGTCGTACATATCGCGCACTTTGCCCTGGTGGAACAGGGGAACTGCGGTTATCGGGATATCAAATCTTAAGGGCATAGAAGGAATATAGTAAAAAGAGCGTAACCTACAAACTCTAGAAAACCTCCTCCGCATTAACCAAACTTGTCCCCTGCTTTTCTGCCTTGGCCGGCAGTTTTTTTAACAGTTCTATGTTTTTTTCCGTAAGCTCAAACAGCAAAAT
>Ga0182466_16263_pt1 | contig 24416 bp, 18 predicted proteins | sample TergutMp193P3_FD_120795 | JGI IMG/M metagenome (GOLD analysis project Ga0182466, IMG submission 120795) | reverse complement strand
GAAGAATTATTAAACAGCGAAAAATACCAATACAAGGTGCATAATTGGAACAGCCCTGTAAACATAAAGGAATTTTTGCGCAAGGTGAATTTTGCCCGCAAACAGCAGAGTGCCCTTTTGGAATACGATAATTTGCGTTTTCATTATGCGGAAAATTCCAATATAATGGTTTACAGCAAGCGCGATTACAAAAACGGAAACACAGTCCTTTGCGTTGCCAATTTGGATGTTAAAAAAGTGCAAAATTCCTTTTTGCACTTGAACTTGGCAGAACTTGGCCTTTCCGATGGCCAGGGCTATACGGTCAAGGATTTGCTCTCCGGCCAGAGTTTTTTGTGGCGCGGCTCAAAAAATTACGTTGAGTTGAATCCGGAAAAAGAACCGTGTCATTTGTTTGTTGTTGAAAATGGGATGTGATAGTATGCAAAATTCAACTCCTCCGTGGATAGTGACAAAATACCCGCAATTAGCCAAGGTTGCGGTGTGGGTTGGGCTTTTTGTGCTTCTCTATTGGCTGCGTTCTTTCTTTTTCCTCATATTTTTGACATTCGTATTTTCGTTTTTGCAGTTTTCCGCCGGGGAAAAATTGAAAAACAAAATCAAAAACCGTTTAACCAGAACATGGTTGATAGGTATGACGCTTTTGCTTTTAATAAGCGGAATTTCATATTTTCTGGCAACGGAAGTCAAGATTCAAACCAAAATGTTTTTGAATAACTTTGACAAATATATAACGGCAATGGACAATCAAATAAATTACCTTTCGGAATCGTTTCCCATTGTAAAACAGATGATAACGGATATTGAACATTCCGCCACCGACGATTTAAACGCAAAAAAATCGCCAACGTTTTTAATTCTGCACTATAGCTTTGATTTGCCTTCTGCGGAAAACGGCGAAAACATCAAGAAAAATTTGGCTAGGATTTTACTGTATTCAGGAAAGGTAGCCGGAATAGCAGGGTTCTTTCTGCTATCTCTTTTGTTTTCCTTTTTGATTATTTTAGACTATCCCCGTCTTGCAAGATCCTTGGCAAAACTTGAAAAATCGCGACTCTCATTTATTTTCCAGGAAGTAAAACCGGGAATAATGCAGTTTTCCGGGTTGCTGGGAAAAGCCTTTGAAGCGCAGTTTTTTATAGCTGTTGTGAATGCCGTTTTAACCGGTATAGGGCTTTGGGCGCTCGGTATCTGGCAATACTCGGCGTTTTTGATTTCAACCGTATTTTTGTGCAGTTTTGTGCCGATAGCGGGAGTGTTTATATCTTCCGTGCCTATTTGCATGGTTTCTTTGCAGGACCACGGGCTTTTTCAGATGTTTTTGGCAATAGGTCTAATTGTCTTTATACACGCTGTTGAGGCCTATATACTCAATCCTCGCATATACGGTTCCCGCATGCGCATGAATCCGGTTGTGGTTCTTGGCATTCTAACGGTGTTTGGAAAATTATTTGGGCTGTGGGGTTTAATTTTGAGCGTTCCGCTGTGCACTTGGTTTTTCAAAGTTGTATGTCTTCAAGAAAAAGACATTGAGACAAGTCGTTAAACGAAATTTCTATCTTCCCTGCATGTCTGATTCCAAATTATCCATCCCTGAAAGATTTGCAAATTGGTATATCCCGCTGATTTGCAGAAATAAGTTCAAAGCTCTGGCGCTGTATATGGGTATTATACTCATTTGCCTGTTCCCCATACTCGTGTATCCAAAGTTAAAGCTGGATGCGGATTTATCAAAACTCCTGCCGGATACAACCCCGAGCGTTATAGCTTTGAAAGAATCCTTTACCCGCTTTGGCAGCACAGACCGTTTTATGATAGCCATTCAAAGCGAAAATGTTGAGCTGGTCGCTCAATTACAGGACGAAATAAAGGATTATATTCAAAAAAACTGGCAAGACGATTTTGTTTCCGTTCAGGTTGATAACGATAACAAATTTTTTAAAGACAACGCTTTGCTCTATCTGCCCGTTGAACATTTGGAACGCATAAGGGACAATCTTGAAGATGTGCAACTGGAAATCGGCAGAAAAAATTTACCCTTTGTTGTTGATTTGGTGCAAACGGAATCAAAAAAGGAAAGAGTCTGGTTTGATGCAAACATTCCGCAGGAACTGGGTTTGCCGGACGAGGCGGAAAGCGCATTTGACGCATTTTTCAAAAAGGAAGAAAATGATGCAGAGGCAAGTTCCTCCGAATGGGACCCGAAAGCACCGATTCCAGAACCTTTGAGAACAAGATTAATAGGATGCCCCAGACCTGACAGCACGGGAAAAATTTTCTTTAACGGAATAGTGCAGGCGAAATTATCCTTGCCGTCAACAGACTATGAATTTGTCGGGCATATTTTGGCCCGCTCAGATACTCTTGTGCAGTATTTCAGTTCCAGGCAATACCAGCATCCGATTCGGTTTTCCGTTGAAGGAACCTACGAAGGTTTAAAGGAAGTCGAAGACTTGCAAAATGATTCGGTTACATCTTTTGCCATAAGTTTTGTGCTCATAATAATCCTCACAATTTGGTTTTTCAGAAGCGTTAAAGGGCCGTTTTTGGTAATATTAACCGTGCTTTACGCATGTATTCTGATGCTCGCTTTTACCGCTGTCTTTTACGGAACGCTTAACCCGTTTACAGTTTTTGTCGCGACGATAATTCTGGGAATAGGCATAGATTATTCCATACACTTTTTAGGCACAACGCAAAAATTATTACCGAAATGTTCCAACCTGGAAGAGGCGTTAAAACATGCCCAAATTGAAATGTTCAAGCCGTTTCTGCTGGCAAGCGGAACCACCATCGCCGCATTTCTTACGCTCTTGGTAGCGCATTTCCGCGGTTTTTACGAGTTTGGAGTGGTAGCTTCTTTCGGCGTGCTGTTCAGTATGCTCGCCGCTCTTCTGGTTTTGCCCGTGATTATAGTTTGTTCCGGCGGTATTCCGCATACTCCGAAAAACAGCTTTTTGCCGGCGGCATGGAGCGAAGCGAGAATTTTCCGGTTCTTCAAGCATCTTGCAATTATCGGTTTTGTTTTAGGGATAATCTCACTGTTCTTCGCCCAATACGTGGATTTTGAACATAACCTCAGAAACTTGCGCAGGGAATCAACTGGAATCAAGGCGGAACAAGGCATCTCGACAGGTGTTACAATTTCAAGCAACCGCAAATCCTCAACACCCGCCGCAGTTATGGGTTCAAAACAGGAGCAACTGGACAAACTTTACGATACTTTGATGATTCGCCTGCACAAGGAACACGATCTAACGCTTCGCAGTTTTTTAACACTCAAAACCTTTGTTCCTTCCGAAGAAGCGCAAAGTGAACGGCTGGAGGTAATAGAAGAGATTCGTGAATTGGCTCAGGCTAGAGTTTTTGACAAAGCCTCCAGCGATGACTCCAGCAATATTGCAATACTGCGCGAACTTGCGCAAATAGAAAAAATCTTTACCGCCGAAGATATTCCCGAATGGTCTTTGGATTTGCTCCGAGAAAAAGACGGAACTTACGGCAAAATCGGTTTTATCTACGGCAACTATCCGAGCTGGGACGCACATGCGGTTCACAAGTTCCAGAACGATTACGGCAACTGGAATTTTGACGGCGAAAAGCTGAGGGTATTCTCATCGCAATTCATTCTTTCTGATGTTATAGAGTCGGTAAAATCGGACAGTTTTAATCTGGCGTTTTTGATAACTGCCATGATATTCGCAAGCCTTGCGGTTAGCCTCAGAAAGTTATCGTTATTTGCCACGGGCTTTTTCTCTTTTGCAATGGGAATAGTGCTGACGCTTGGATTTATGGGTTTATTGACTCATTTCTTTGACTTTGGAAAAATAGGTATTTACAATGTTATAGTTATCCCTATGGTTTTGGGTCTTGGTATAGACTGCTCGATTCATTTTATTATGAGTTGGACATCAAGTGATAAAATGACTTTGAGGGAACTCCTTGACACCACAGGCAGAAATGTTATGGCGAGTTCCACCACAACGGCAGCGGGCTTTGTGGGAATGCTATTCACGGCTCACAAGGGTTTGAAAAGCATTGGTGACCTTGCTTGCATGGGAATAATGGTATTCCTCGTAGCCGGCATAGTTTTTTCGATGTTTTTCTGTGCAATTTGGTTAAAGAAGAAAAAAAATTCCTAAATTTACCTGTATGACACAGCCCGTAGACATAAACAAGTTGGCAGAACTTTCGAGGTTAACTCTTTCAGAAGCGGAGACTGCACAGGCCAAAAGCAGGCTGCTGGATTTGCTTAAACTCATGGAGAATTTAAAAGGGCTTGATTTAAAAGATATTCAGCCTATGGTTGCAGACTCTGCTTCTGTTTTAAGGGAAGATATTCCGGTAATGGGTTTCTCCTACGAACAGGCTTTTATAAATGCTCCACAAGAAGAAAACCGTCATTTTGCAATTCCAAAGGTTATAGCGTAATATGCCCATAGGTTCTAAAATTCTCATTTATACAAATGATACGGCAACCGACGAAAAACTTATTTGTGCGCTTATGCATCAAAGATTCGTACCCAAAGCTGTAGAAACCTTGCCGTACGTGAATCTAGCTTTGAAATCCGGCGAATTTCCCATATTTCTATGCAACTATTCTCCGGAAAATAAAGAACTTTTTGATTTCTTAAAATTAATACGGCAAGACAGCCAAATGCACCGTATAATATCTGTTCTGATTATTAACAACCCGACTCGCGAAGCACTTGAGAATTTAATAAAAATAGGCTGTTCGAACTTTATTCTGCACGACGCAAACCAGCAGGTATTGATAGATAAAATTGAAACAATTGCTGAATCTATTGGCGATAAACGCGATAAAAGGCAGTTTATCCGTATTGAAATTCCCGAATATGAAAATGCCCGGCTTTTAATAACGGCGAGAAACGGCAACAAATATCCGGTGCGGGTTAGCGATATGTCCATGGGCGGCTTGTATTTTTCATGGTCTCCGGAAAAAATACCGGTGCAAAAAATGGTGGCGGGCGATACTTTAACGAATTGTCTGTTAGTAGCAAAAAATTTGGACTTGTACTTTGACTTAAAGATAATTTCCGTTTTCAGCTATAAGGCCGGAGGGCAATTCATCGGATTAAATGAAGAACGCCAGTTACAGCTCTGTAAATTTATTTACGAGAGATTGTTAGCGGAAAAGATAAGCAATTAGGAGTTGATATGGCAAAAAATTTATGCGTTAACATAGACCACGTTGCAACAATCAGGGAAGCTCGCAAGGTGCGTGAACCGGAACCTGTTGCGGCGGCAATAATAGCGGAACTCGCCGGTTGCAGCGGCATAACCGTGCATTTGAGGCAAGACCGGCGTCACATAAACGATGATGATGTGCGTTTGCTACGCTATACAGTTGTCGGCTCACTGAATTTGGAAATGGCTCCAACGGCGGAAATGGTGCAGTTCGCAAAAACCGTGCTACCGAATATGGTAACTTTAGTTCCAGAAGGCCCAAACGAGCTTACAACCGAAGGTGGTTTGAATGTTGAAGCGAAAATTCCGGAAGTTACGGCTGCGGTTCAAGATTTACAAAGCTCCGGCATTTTGGCGAGTCTGTTCATAGATCCCAAAACGGAACAGGTAAAAGCTGCGCGAAAAACAGGTGCGGATTATGTGGAATTCCATACAGGCAACTATGCGGAGGCTTTTGAGCGGCGCGATGAAAAAGAAATAGAATCGGAACTTTTAAAATTGCAGGACCAAATAACCTTTGCGCTAAAAAGCGGTTTGAAAGTTAATGCAGGGCATGGCTTAAATTACCGCAACATAAAACGGATTGCGGAACTTAACGGAATAGAAGAACTTAACATCGGGCACAGTATTGTGGCACGCGCGGTTTTGGTGGGTATGGATAAAGCGGTTAGGGAAATGCTGAATCTTATAGGTAAGTGAACCGCTTAGTTAAATCTCAGCATCACCGCTATTTCAAAAGATAGGCTTTGGCGAGTGTGGGTGCTGCCGTCGTTCATGCGCTCCGTTAGGCGGCGATATTCTATATAGGCGCTTGCGTTTGCGAATTTATTGAACATGTATCCGGCGCTCGGACGTATATACCACTCATGGGAACGAGTTGAAATTTCTCTGTAAGTTTTTTCAAGTTCCGGAGTATAGCTTGGTATGGTGTTGCCTTCCGGAGTTTCTATTATCCAGTGTATTCCGGTTGTTCCGCATTCGTTGCTATAAGTGACAAAGCAGCTTACAGGGGAGTAGTTTTCCTTTATAATTTTTCGATAGCTGTAACCGCTCGTAAGTTTTAAATCTATATCGTTGTCCAGTTTTATATACCAGCGCCAGAATTGAAACCCCCTTTTGGTTTTAAGGGCGTAAGCTATCGAAAGTTCATCGCCTGCGGCATAACCCCTGTCTACAGCTAAATCCGTATGAAGCCAGGGAACTCTTATGTAATACTCCTCTTCCCATGTTTCCGTTCCGGGTAATTCCTCCTTGTCTCTGCGTTCCTGCTCTTCCATTTTTAACCTGACACTATTCTCTATGCGAATATTGTTCTGAGTTAGCGCGTTTATTCTTATGAGCGGGTTAAAGTCTATTGTGGTTAACCATTCATCTTGTGCGGACCTAAAGGGGCGAACCGTATGCTGTTCCTGATAATCAAAGCGATGAGAGGTAGAAAGGCTGCGAAGTATGCCTTTTAAAAAATCAAAACGGTTCGCAAAATTGGGAATATTGATTCCGATTCCGATTTTGGGCCACGTTGTGGTTGTATCTATAAAAAGAGGATTTTCCCTGGTTTGCCTGAATGTTTCCGTCCAGGTTAAATCGCCTTTAATTCCTATATCCCACCAGGGCAAAGTCAGCGAGGTGCTGTTTGTCAAATTGCGTCTAATGCTGTGTTCAAAGGGCCCCTGATATACAATGGTATCAACTTTTTTATTCCTGTATTGCGCAAAGCGCACATAGTCCGCCCGCGAATCCAGCCCCATATCGCCGCTGACTAAATTCCAAAAACCTCTATTGCGATAACCATTGCCCAAACCGAGTCCGAACAGATGGTACTGAAGCGGATTTACGCCCTGTTCTTCATACAATTGCCAAAGCGTGAAATCTTCGCCGCTTGTCTGTAAGTCCACGCTCCATATACTGCGAATTTCCCGCCATTTCCATTTTTCAAAAAAATCGCTGACGACGTTTTTGCCGGCTATGCCCGCGAGCTGCGGTAATTTCAAACCGGGAGAAAATTCAAAACGGTTACTCTGCTGAATAGTCCAAAAATTTTTCGACAACATTTCTTCGTCAAAAAAATCAAAGTTATCTGGAATGGATTTGTGCTGCATAAATCCGCTGCTAAAAGAAAATCTCATCGATAAAAATGGAATCCATTCGGCAGAAAAATTCATTCTGAAATCCTGTCTGCGGTCGCGTTCATTCCGCAAAATTCCGTAAGCCCTGCCGTATTCCCTTGTTCCAACACTGTCTATTATATATGAGTGGATAGGCTCCCTTCCGGCGGTGTCGCTGTAAGCAGTGTCTGATAGATAGTAAGAGGAATCTCTCACGTAAACTTTTCTGTCCGAATGGTCGTGGTCAAATATGAAGTTCTTGGCAAATAGGCCGCCCTGTCCATTCGGGCTGAAAAAATCCTCCTTTGCAAAAGCCTGTCTGTCTCCGCCGCCATACATGTCGCGGGTAATGTTCAACGTATAGTTAATGCTGAAGAATGGCAAAATATTCCAGCGAATATCCGCTTTGTGCCTTAAATCCGTTGTGAAATTCGTTATCTTTTCCACTTGCGGATTCAGAAAATTCGGATCCCGTTCTTGGCTTTCGTTTCTGCTGTAATACAGATCCATCAGAGTTAAATCAAAAGTACCGGGCCACAACTCGATAGGCAAACTTTTAATGCCGAATAGGTAAATATCGCTTTTCTCAAAAGTTCCAAGCTTATATTCCAAAACCGTATTGTATTGGTAAGAACTGTCTGCTATTTTCGCAGAACGCCGTTCGGTTTCGCTGTAAGAATAACTCAAAGCCGGGCGCTCTAGAAACATTTGGCTCAAAATTTCCATAAAAATATTATCTTCTTTTGTGTAATCTTTGCTAAAGCCAAGCGATAAGGTTCTGGTACGTGAAAAACTTTGGTATCCTTTTGATTGTAAATCGTTTCGCAAAGCGTCTTCTTCCTGTGAATTTTCGGTTTCTAAATCTGCGCTAACCAAATCTCCGAACATGTCAAAGGCATTGTCGTGGCTCAGATTTATATCGTCATCTGGTTTCATGTAAGGGCGAAGCGTTGTGGAGCTATAACCGATTCCAAAGGGTATGTGCAAACCGTAGTCATCATTGAAAAATTTGTTTATGTTAAGGCTTGCGGTTCCATTTACATCCAGGCGAGTATTTGCTTCGCTGAGCGTAGGTTTTGGGCTTTTGTCATCGCTTCCGAGCGTTGCAAAATTTCCGTCTTGATAGCGCAGTTCGCCCGAAACGGAGAATACATCGGAAAAATCGAGTTGACCGTGAAATCTCGCGGCATAACCCCACGCATTGTTTATGCCGGTCAATCGCAAATCGTTTATCCAAAAAGTTCCGTTCAAATCTTCCGAGGGAACATCATTGTCGTCATCCGCTATAACAACAAAACGCATCCAATTAATACTGCTATTTGAGGGATTTCCGACTATCTTTATTTTCTCTTCTCTATTGCCCCCTATATTTTTTTCTTTAGGTGTCAAGAACGGAGGAGTTCTGCCGACTTTTAAGTTTGAAAATTCGGCAAGCGGAAGCGAAAAAGCGTTTGCCCTCCAATTTCGTTCGTGACAATCTTGGATTCTTTCCGATGCTAAACATTCAATTTTAACCGGTTTAAAAGACCACTCGTAATAATCCTGGCTCCCGTCCAACCCGCCACGCCCGAACTGTAGAGCAAATCTTATGGGAGTTGTTGCTGCTTTTGTTTCGTAATGTATTTCTATTTGTATATTGTTGTAAGAGGTGAAATCTCTTATCTCGCCGTCAAAAAATTTGGTAGCGCTAACCTCTTGGCCGCGATGCAAGCCTCCATATTCCAGTAGCAAGCTTTGTTCTTTTAGCGGTGCATTGGTATTGGGGTCTCTTTCGAGCGGGGTATTCGGCGATGTAAAGTAAAAGCCGGCATCATCGCGGTTGTTGATCACCTGAACGCGCATATAATTGGTATCTGGAACAACTATTGCGCCTGGTGCCTGAATTTCCGTATTTATTCCGCCATCAACCTCTTGGGTAATAGGATTTGAAATAATACCGTATTCATTATTGCTGGAACTCTCCAGCCATTCATTGCCTACAATCTTAAAATCCGCGATTTGCGTTCGGCCTTCTGAAATGCCTGGGCCCAAACTTCCATACCAAAGCCTCACGGCTCCGGATTGCGATAAGATGTTCGCTAACGAACCGCCATCTGCGGAAACTGCGGTATCAATCTGATCCAGGGGAATGCGAAATCTGCGCCATCCGTTTTGCAATTTTTCAAATTTAGCGGGGTCTTCGGTAGTTAAATCAATTCTATAGCGAGCAAAACGAATTTCCCTGTCCAGCTGGCCGTTGCGGTTTATATCTTCTGTGTCGCATAATCTTTCTCCGGCATTGCCTCTTGTTCCGTTTATCTGGGGCGGCGGATCGCTTAGGTTAAGAAAATTGGGGTCAAATTTATTTCTTGATATATCGGCATTTCCGGGCGAAGTATTTGTTCTGTCTATAACACTGGATTCACATTGAGCATAACGGCAGTCCCAAACCTGCAACTTTCCGTCTACTTCCGTGCCATGCCCTAAACCCATATCATGTAACGGAGTTGTTGTACCGATGGAACACTCGGAATCGAGCATATTATTGGGCATAAAACCGTTGATGCTTATATCTTCGCTAATTGAGCCTAAATCTACATACAAAGAACCGACATTTCCTCTTACCACCATTTCTATGTATCTTTTTTGCGATAAATCCTGATAATAGCTGCTGATAGGCCGCATGATACCGCCCCAGCTTTTGCCGCTCAAATTATCATTCGATCGCAGGCGAAAACTCAAAATTGTAAGTTCTCTGTTATCCACGTCGCTGTTGCCAACCGGAGTATAAATATGGCGGTAAAGCATACTCGTATTGCTGTGCCAAACAAACTCTCCTGCGTACCTGTAATCCAAATGTTCTATGTAAGTGCTTAAATCGCTGTAAACACCGCCGGGAGGGCTTGACTTAAACCACAAAACTCTGGAAAGCGGAAATTGCAAAGCCAAAGCACTCCCCTCAAAATCATCTACCAGAGCGGATTTTCTGTCACTGGTGTTCGTATTGTGATAACTTGCGGCAAATTCTCCCTCAATGCTCCACCTTGATTTTTCCTCGGAATCTATGAACGGAACAGCATTTATGATTTTATCCATTATTTGGGAACTATCCCTTAAACGAAAATTCGTTCCGAGCAAAAGCCCGGAAAAAGGTTCTCCGCCAAGCCGGGGATTTTCCGTACTGACGCTTTGACTTTTGTAAAGAGCGGTTAAGCCGAAGATTGAACCTTCGGCAAAATTTTTTAACGGATATTCCGCCCTCGCACCCAAAAGCAATTTGCTTTGCAGTTCAAAAAGAGGTTCGCATTCAAAATTAACCGTTATTTCTTTGTTCGGGTCCAGGGCTCTTTCGCTTATCAATTCAATTTGCCCGAGTTCGTAATTCACTTGATAATCAACATCTCTTACCAAAACTTCCGAGCCGGCTTTTAATTTTTCCGAATTAGGCGCTATATCCATGCAGTTGCTTCCGCTTACGGAGTAGCTGCTGTTCGGATCTCTAACGTTTATGCTTGTGCGCCTGCGTTTTCCCACGGATTCAAAATAATAGCGAGGCTGGTAAAGACTTCTCAAGTTACTGTAAGACATCGTATAAAGCGCGGCCATTGCAGAAGAAGAATCGGCATTTCTCAAAGGCTCCAAACAGCGTTCTCTAGCCACCCTGTCCGGATTTGGAATACCGTTTCGTACATACCAATTTATATCCCGGCAAGGTAATTGCATATCTCCGGTATATTCTCCGTTTTCTTTGGGAAAAATCGAAATATCGTTTGTCCGGATAACCCCGGTTAAGGAATCCGCAATTCCCAAAATTTTTAAATAATCAACAGCGTTTCTTGTGCGGTTGTCTTTCATTCTCAAAATAAAATTGCTCGAATTTTCAGAAGAAATTCCTACATTGTAAATGTTCCTTAACATCAATTTCTCTATATCCGTCAAACTAGCGGAAGGAGTGTCGTATTGAATCAGTATAACCTCTTCACCGTTTCTAACTGCGGATGTAGAGCGGTTTGTGCCGTCTCCGCTCCAGGAAGCAGCCACAAGCGTGTTAGGGCTTCCGTTTTTGAGCCGTAAAATTCCCGTTCTAGTATCAAATACATAGTCAGTCCCGCTCTGCATTTCAACCAGCGGTAAACCCTGTATTCTAACAGGAGTATTGCTACCAGGGGGAAAGTACACTCCAACGGCATTTTCTACTGTTGGATTTCTGTTGTTGAGCGGGCTTCTTCTGTAAAGCTTTAAACCCGGTACACTCCATCCGGGTAGAGTATTGCCGTATATTTTTGCATTTATGTAGGTATTTCTCATTTCATGTGTTAAAAAGTAATATTTGTGGTCGGTGAATTGTTTGTCGGGAATTTGTATTTCCGTGTTTTCATCTTTGCCTTTTATGGTATAGCTCTCCTGTTTGCCAGCATCTTGCGAGGCTATTGTGGTTAATCGCCAGTTGCCGAATTTAAATTCCGCTTTTATTCCGAACAAACCCTGATGTTGTTCCGCATAACCCGTTAACTCTGTACCGGCTAAACTTAAAGATGTGTTGCCGGCTTCCAGTCTTTGCAAAATGTAATCTTCAAATTCTCCGGGCGTTTCCTCTGCATAAATTATGCGAACCCTGTTTCTTATGCCTAGCCCGCCCTCGGTGTTATCCAGTTCAATTGTAATGTTCCTGCCGATTTTTCCCTGCAATATAAAACTGGGAAGGTATGAAAGAGTTGGCGATGGCAATAAACTGCTTTCCATGCTGCCGGGCGCATCATCTAAAACTCCTATGCCGTGCAGACGGATATCCATTGTGCCTTGAAATAAGAGCTGCGGGCGGTCAAAACCGAAATCCTTCATCCAGGCGGGAATTGCCATGGGGAGCGATATGTTGAAGAGAGAACCTTCGGCAGGATCGCTTGCCCCACCGTCTTTTTGCCCTATAAAGGAATTTAGCCAAAGCCTGTTAAAACCTATATTGAACATATCCATTGAATAATCGGCAAGTTCCGGGTAATATGCAATCCAAAGCGGCACGGTATCCTTGTTCAAGCTGTTTACAACCTTTGCCTGTACAACGCTTGCCCTGCTTTCAAAATCTATTCCGTGTTTATAAGTTATCGGCTGCTTTGACGCTTTGAGCGGCATTCCGTCCGAAATGCCCTTCTGCGGAAGTAACCCGTTGAGCGGTTCTGTTTGCGGCGGCAATGGAATATATTGAATTTGACTTTTTGTAACGGAATCACTCGGTTCAGCAAAGCAAAAACCAGCCCCTAGCAGCAACGCTGCCATTATTACCGTTCGAAAAGACATTGTTGGGGAATTTAGAAATTTGGCCGGCGGAAAGCGGTTAGCGATTAATAGTTGAAATTTATTGTAAATTCTCTGTAAAAATTTTGTAAATCAAGAGCGGGAAAGGAGACTCGAACCCCCGACCCTAACCTTGGCAAGGTTATGCTCTACCAACTGAGCTATTCCCGCTTAAATTCAAGTAACATACAAAGATAGAAATTCAAAATATCTTTGTCAAGGGTATTTTTATATTTCTTCGCTTTCTTCGGCATTTGTTGCCTTGCGAGCGGTTTTGCGCTTTGCGCCCACTATTTGCCCGCCAAAACGCTTGTTAAAGCGGTCTATGCGGCCCGCAGTATCCAAATGGTGCATTTTGCCTGTCCAAAACGGGTGAGTATCGGAGGTTATTTCCAAAGTGATAACCTGATATTCTTCACCGTTTATGGTGCGTTTTTCGTTAGAAATTTTTGTACTGCGGGTTAAAAATTCCTTGCCCGTATTTGCGTCCACAAACACGGTTTTGCGATATTCCGGGTGAATTCCTTTTCTCATGTGCGTAAATATAGCAATTTTTTTTAATTTCGTCAAGGCTAAATACATTTATTTAAAGAATAGCCCTTGACGGCGGGCTATTTTTTTTCTAAATTTTACATTTACTGGTGGAAAAGGCGTTTTATGGACATTAAAAAAAACATTCTGATAGTTGCCGTAGGCGTTTTGCTGTTGGCTGTAGGTTTTTTCTGTTTGGCTCAAGGCCCGGCGGAAAATCCCGTATCGCTAACTGCGGCTCCGCTCATTTTGGTTTTTGCCTACCTTGTTGTTGTGCCTTTCGGCATACTGTGGGGCGGCAAAAAAAAGAAGCGCGATTGATTTTGAGGGCGATTAGCTCAGTTGGTTCAGAGCGTCTGCCTTACAAGCAGAATGTCAGCGGTTCAAATCCGTTATCGCCCACTAGACACCTTTGGGGTGGTAGCTCAATTTGGTTAGAGCACCGGCCTGTCACGTCGGAGGTTGCGAGTTCAAGCCTCGTCCATCCCGTTGCCCAAAGGGACGATAATGGAGATTTAGTTGTATTTGGTAAAGAATGAAAATACTCTCTTGTTCGCAGGTTTCCGTAAAATATGAAGCAACGCTTGCCCTCAAAGATTGCAGTTTTGAACTGGATGCAGGGAATTTTTTGGCCGTGTTCGGAGAAAACGGTTCTGGAAAATCAACCCTTTTAAAGAGCATTGCAGGTCTTGTTAAACCGAGTTCCGGAACCTTGAATTTAAATGGAATTGAAAAAAGCGAGATTGGCTATATGGCGCAGCAAACCCTTGTTCAAAGGGATTTTCCCGCAAGCGTTTACGAAGCCGTGATTTCCGGAACCCTTTGCAAGCACAGGTATTTTTATTTTTACACAAAAAACGACAAAAAACTCGCAGACAAAAACCTTGAACTGCTCGGCATAGAGCAGCTCAAACGCAAATCTTTTCAGGAATTGTCAGTGGGGCAGAGGCAAAGGGTTTTGCTCGCCAGAATGCTCTGCGCAGAGGCGAGACTTTTGCTTTTGGACGAACCTGCGAGCGGCCTGGATGTCGCTGCAACAAAACAACTGAACAGCATTTTAAAGAGTATAAATTTGCAGGGCATAACCATAGTTATAGTTTCCCACGATATTTTGGGCACTGTTGATTTTTGCGACAGGGTTTTGCATTTGGGGAGCAGGCATTTCTTTGGAAGCAAGGAGGAATACAATGCCGGAATTGCTTGAAGAGCTTTTTTCCTATTCCTTTGTGGTCAGGGCAATTACGGTGGGGATTTGCGTTTCGCTCTGCGCTTCGCTATTAGGACTTCCTCTTGTTTTGCGAAGATACTCAATGATTGGCGATGGTCTTTCGCACGTAGGTTTTGGAACGCTTGCCATAGCTGTTCCTTTGGGGCTTTCGCCGCTCAAAATTTCCATACCGCTTGTGATGCTTGCGGCTTTTTTGCTGCTTAGAATCAGGGAAAGCTCAAAGCTCCGGGGCGATGCCGCAATAGCCATAATTTCATGCAGTTCTTTGGCTATAGGCGTGATAATAATATCCTTGACGGTTGGGATGAATACCGATATTTACAATTACATGTTCGGCAGCATTTTGGCTATAAGGCAGGATGAGGTGTATTTGTGCGTGGCTATTTCCGCTGTAGTTTTCGTTTTGTTCATATTTTTTTACAATAAGATTTTTTTCGTGATTTTTGACGAGAGCTATGCAAAGGCGAGCGGAACGAGAATTGAATTTTACAATATGCTTTTCGCTCTTTTAACCGCTGTGATAATAGTTATGGGAATGCGGATTATGGGTGCTATGCTGATTTCCAGCTTGATTATTTTCCCTGCACTCACATCCATGCAGCTCTTGAAAACTTTCAAGTCCGTGGTTATATGCTCCGGCATTTTGTCTGTGATTTGCTTTTTGCTTGGGGTTGTGCTCTCCTTTGTTTATAACATTCCAACGGGAGCGAGCATAGTGGGAGTGAATCTGTTTTCATTTTTGGCTTTTTATTTTGTTTCGACAAAAAAACCTCCCTGTTGGGGGAGGTTTTCGGTTCGCTAATAACTGCAAGCGGACGGCAAACTAGAGGCGGTTGTAATACTCCAGCCATTGTTGGAGCTGAATCCTCCTGACCTGAGAGAAATATAATAGCCATTGTCTGCTTTAGTCACATTAGCAGCTGTAGGGCAGGTTTGACTGTTTCCCGAGCAACTTGCGTTGCTGTTGTTTATATGCACTACACCCCCACCGCTAGCAGTGGCTATATTAGAATAATTTGACACGAACCAGCAACCTGTAGCTGTGGGCCTCGTTGTTGATCCGAGAGTGGGTTTTATGCTATTACCGCTAGCGTTGCAGAAGGAGGCCTGGTATTCGCAACTCCCGCCGCCGGTGGTGGAGGAACTGGAGCCACCCGAGGAACTGGACCCCCCAGCCTGTGAGCAGGCTGGCCTAGTGCCTGTTACAGTACCGTTAAAGTTACCCCAGCCAAGACCAGACGGAATATAAACATAATATCCATTGTCCTTTTTTGTTACGCTCGACGGTGTTATATATCCAGTTTGAGAGATTCCATTTACCCTAAAATCATTACTGTTATAATCACCGAAGTTTGTCACGTAGTAACAGCCGGGGGAGTTATATGATGGAGCTTGATTCCACTTCACGCCGCTTGGCCACGTGGTATTCGGGCAAATGGTAGACCAAGCCGGACTACCGCTTTGCGCTTCGCATACAAGCGTGCCTGCCGCCGCTACATTCAATGTTCCGCAAGAAGCGGTCAGCGAATTTGAACCGCTGCAAGTTCCAGATACGCCTACGGTATAGTTTCCCTGCGCAGGGTTAGTCCAACTGGGTGCATTTGTCCAACCTGAAATGTTCGGATTATCTCCGCTGCGGCATGTCACAGTAGGCTGTGTTATAGAAACTCCTGCGACTCCCTGTGCAGGCAAACCTGTGCAATACAAAATATGATTGCCGTCATAGCAGAACGGGTTCTCCCCAATTGTCACCATATTGGGATTATGCATATAATTATTAGAGTAGTCACCTATTTGTATATAAACACCGCCGTCTATCTTGGAGCTAGCCGCAGTACTTCTATTTGGGCCGTTGCCGGCAGTAAACGGAGTTCCATTTACAATATGAGGTGCTCCCGGACCCCAATCTCCAGTAATGTCTAATACATAGAAACAACCCTTACTGCCGGCTTGGGGTCTTACATTCCACTGTACATTTTCCCATGGAACATCTGGGCAAAGTGTTGTTCTTTGACCATATCCTTGGCAGCCGCTGCCGGGGACAATGAGCGATACAGTACCCGGGCAATTACCCGAATGGTTAGCGCAGGAGGGGACAGTTGCAGTAACTGTTCCGTTACTGGTAGCATCGCCATTTGTGCTTGCAGCACCGCCCCAAGTGATATTGGATACCGGATTTCCATCACAAGTCACGCTAAACCCGGTGACAATATTAGTACCTACATTTACAGGCATTGATGGCAAACTGCCGGTGCAAGAAACAGTGCCATTGCCAACCGTTACGCTGCCGCACGACACTGTTTGATCCCTGCCGCCGCATTCAACGTTCGCAATGAAATCTACGGAACCCGTAGCTGTAGGAGTGCGATTTGCCGGAGTCCAAGACTTTAAAGTAATATTAGCACTGCCATCGCATCTAACATCCTGTCCGGTGATTTGCTGGCCCACGAATCCAGAAGAAGGCTTATTAGACCAATTGCAGGTGAGTACGCCGGGGGAAAGCGGTACACTGCCGCATAGCTCCGTCACCTCTTCTACGCCGCACGTGAATGTTGCGCTGACGATTACAGAATTTCCTGCACTTGGGGCTAAGAGATCTGCCGGGCTCCAAGTGATACCCGTAGATACAGGGTTACCTCCGCAACCCACTGTTATCCCGCTCGAAGGGATTGTCTCCCCATAGTATGCCCTTAGGCCAGTAGATATATTGCAGGAAGGCCCTGGCGGAATAATAACGGAAGAAGAACTGGAACCGCCGGAAGAGCTTGAGCCGCCAGAAGAACTGGAGCCGCCGGAAGAGCTTTGGCCTACGGAAGAGCTGGAAGGGGGAGGAACTACCGAAATAGTACCGCAAGATGCTGTGCCCACGCCGCATTGAAAATTTGCCATAACATTTATTCCATTCCCCGGCCCTGGAGGAATAGGCTCATTCGCAGTTGTATTATCAAACTTCCAAGAAGTGATGCAGTCCAGGGGTACTAAATTTTCATTACAATACACAGTAAGGCGGTTAGCTATAGAGAATCCTGCATATATTAAGCTTCCGGTCTGGATCATATCGCACGTAAGAATACCGGAGCTGTTTTTCACAACATCGCACCCCTCCGGTTCAACATAAGAAGATGAGCTATAGCCGCCCCCGCCGCTGTCGCAATCGGCTATTTCTCCTTTTAAGCAGCGGTCTATAACACTTCCCCCACCGCCTGCAAGATTCTCTCTGGCTTTATCAATATCCTGGAAATCCTTGAGGGTACGGTCGGAAAGGTCAATAGGCTCGCCCTCGCCGCAGGCGATTAAAAAAGCGATAAAAGCGGCAAGTACGGGAAGAGCAAACAAAAGGTGACCGTTTTTCATAAAAAACCCTCATTTTGTAACAATATATATTTATTTTGCAAAAAAAGTGACAAAAAGATAACAAAATGAGATTTTTCGGTCTTTTTTGACCGCTGAACAAGTTTTAGACCCCCGGTTTTTTAAACCTAAGGCGATTTTTTTGAGAATTGCCCTGTTATTGAAATTTACTTATCCAGCCTGCCGTCAATGTATTCTTTATCTTCCCTTGTAAGAAACTTGTTTTTTTCTAAAGTGAAGGTCAATGCTTCAATTGTGTCATTCAAGTGTTTGAAGTCGTTTGCTTTTAGCTGGGCATGAAAGTTGGCGATTTTTTCATCCATCGCTTTTATTAAGGAAGATTCTACGCCGTCTATTTTTTTGTTGAGAGAAGATTCTACGCCGTCTATTTTTTTGTTGAGAGAAGACTCTACGCCGTCTATTTTTTTGTTGAGAGAAGACTCTACGCCGTCTATTTTTTTGTTGAGAGAAGACTCTACGCCGTCTATTTTCTTTTCAAGAGATGTTTTTAACATCACGTAGCCACAGAAGCCGAATACCAGCAGTACCAGCATCCGTACATTTTCTGCGCTAAAAATCAAATTTGCGATGCTTTCCATAAAGCCCTCTAATATCAAATATACAATTTTTTTTCAAAAAAGCATAAATTCTTTGCAATTTCCATAGATAAAATCCTGTTTTTTCTAAATTACACCCATGCGTACGATAGAGCAAATAACGAGCAAAGGTTTGCCGCTTAGGGGCAACGATATAGACACCGACCGCATTATACCGGCTAGGTTTTTGAAAAGCGTAACCTTTGATGGCCTTGGCGAACACGCCTTTGAAGATGACATAGAAGAAATTCGCAAACAAGGCGGCACACATCCTTTTAGAGATATTAAATACAAAGATGCTGGCATTCTGGTTTCTAACCGCAATTTTGGCTGCGGCTCCAGCAGAGAACACGCGCCGCAGGCTCTTTTGCGTTTTGGAATAAAAGCGATAATAGCCGAGAGTTACAGCGAAATTTTCTTTGGGAACTGCGTTTCAATAGGCATTCCCTGTTTTACCGCAAGCCACAAAACAGCAGAAGAAATTCTAACTTGGATTGAGGAAAACCCGTCTAAAGAAATCTCCGTTAGCGTTAAAGAACTTAAAGCTGCGCTTGGGGAAAAATCCTTTGAACTAAAGTTGGCAGATGGCCCGCGCGGGCAGTTTTTAGACGGCTCTTGGCATGCAAGAAGCGTTTTGCTTTCGAATAAGGAAAAAATTGAAAATCTGGAAAAATCTCTGCCCTACTAAATGTTAAAATGAAAGTTCTAGTTATAATTCCCACTTACAACGAAATGGAAAACATTCCTGATTTTATCCCTTTGGTTTTGGGGCAAAATGAGAATCTGGAAATTTTGGTTGTGGACGACGGTTCACCGGACGGCACCGGAGATTATGTCGAAAACTTATCTAAAGAAAACAGCAGGATTCATATTTTGCGGCGCGAGAAAAAAATGGGTTTGGGAACGGCATACGTTGCCGGTTTCAGGTGGGCATTGGAAAGGGATTACGATAGAATTTTTGAGATGGATGCAGACGGGAGCCACAGCCCGCAGGCTTTGAACATTTTTTTGAAAGAGTCGGAAGATGCGGATCTGGTTTTGGGAAGCAGGTATTTGGACGGAAAAATTTCCGTTGTTAACTGGGACTGGAAAAGGCTGATTTTGAGCTACGGCGCAAATTTTTATACAAGACTCGTAACCGGAATGCCGTTTTCGGATGCAACCGGAGGCTTTAAATGCTTTAGCCGCACGGCTTTGCAGAATTTGGACTTGGACAAACTGAAAAGCGATGGTTATTGTTTTCAAATAGAAACCTCGCACAAACTTTGGAAAAAAGGCTTGAAAATAAAGGAAATACCCATAGTTTTTACCGACCGAACCAAAGGTTCCTCAAAAATGAGCGGCGGCATAGTATCAGAGGCGTTTTTTTTAGTTTTGAAGTTGAGATTTAGGCGTAGCTGATTTTTTGTCAAAAATTGGCAAAATTGAAGAAATACGGCTATTTTCCGTGAAATATTTCTATATTAATGACATTATGCACAATAATAAGATAATAATAGTGCTTCTCCTTGTGAATTTGGCCCATGCCGTTAGCACTGTTGCCGTGCTGGAAATAATTTCCAGCGGCGAAGCGAAGTTAAAAATCTCGGAATACCGCCACTTGACGGATGAACTCCGAACACAAGCCAGAGAAGTTCTGCCTCAAAACGACTATACCGTCTTAACCCGCGATAACATTTTGCAGCTTTTGCCTCCGGACTCGGAAGAAGCGGAGTGCCTTGCCGAAAGCTGCGCTGTTGACATAGGCAGAGCAATAGGCGCGGAATATGTATCTCAAGGCTTTGTGGGTGAATTCGGCAAAATGCTGACCTTGACCGTTGAACTTTACGAATCTATGAGCGGCAATCTTCTCGGCAGTTTTGTAACCGAAAGCAATGACATAATGAACCTTCTCATGACAGTCCGGGAAAAAGCCCCGAATTTGTATGCGAGAATTCTGAAAGGTGCTTCCGGCAAATCCGCTCCCGCAAACACGCCCAGCCCCCAACCAGTTGCTCCTGTTTCCGTTCCCGCAGTGGTGGGTACCAACGTTGTTGCTAAAATAGTGACGGAGCCTGCGGGGGCGGTTTTGGAAGTGAACGGAATACCTTATCAAAACTGCCAAAAAACACCATGCAATATTTCTCTTTACGAAAATCGCTTTAAACTGTCGGCAATGCTGAATGAATATAAAACTGTAGACACGAACCTTGTAATTACAATGCCTAATCAAACTGTGACGATAAAACTAAATCCCAAAACATACTCGGTGAATTTTGCAAGCGAACCTTCGGGAGTATCTTTGAATTTCAACGGACAACCGAATAACGGTTGCCGCCAAACACCGTGCAGCATGGAATTTATAAAAGGCAATGTAAAGGTGTCTGCGAGTTTGGATTTGTACGAAAGCAAAGACACGACAATTTCCGTAACCGGAAGCAATCAGCGGGTAAATTTGAAACTGAAACCCAAAACATACTCGGTGAGTTTTGCAAGCGAACCTTCGGGAGTATCTTTGAATTTCAACGGACAACCGAATAACAGTTGCCGCCAAACGCCGTGCAGCATGGAATTTATAAAAGGCAATGTAAAGGTGTCTGCGAGTTTGGATCTGTACGAAAGCAAAGACACGACAATTTCCGTAACCGGAAACAACCAGCGGGTAAATTTGAAACTGAATCCGGCTTTTGGGGTTTTGGAGGAACAATCTTATTCATATAACAATAACTTGCAAAATAATTTATCTCCTCAGGTGGGAACTTGGTTGGAAAAGGGAATCAGCTACGGTTTTTGGGGAGGCATAGCACTTGACGTATTGGGAACCGCAGCTATCATTACGGCTATAACAAAAAACCAGGATATGGTGAACATGCATAAAAAGTACCGTTCTCTGGATAATGGTGCTTCGGAACCGGACTTTACAAAAGCCTGGGAAAAAGTGGATGATGCCAAGACTTCAAGAAATGTGTTTTATGTTTTGGGAGGTGCTTTTTTAGCGGCTGGAATAGGAGTGCATATATGGTTTTGAATTTAAATTCCTCTATGTTAGCGTTATGCTTTACGTTCATGTTTTTGAGTTGTTCGGATGCCGAGCGCGATAACCCCCTAGACCCCGGGGGGATTAATTATAACTTCAATTATAACTCCGATTATAATTCCAGTTCGTCTTATAGAGACAGTTCGCTAGCTGGGAGTTCAAGTTCCACTTATTCCATTGGTGGTGGTTCCAGTAGCAGTTCTTCTAGTTCTTTAGTCAGTAGCGGCAGAGGAAACGATATCGGCAGTTACAGAACTATCAATATAGGCACTCAAAAGTGGATGGCGGAGAATTTGGATTACGACGTGGAAGGTAGCAAGTGCTACGACGAAGACCCAGAAAATTGTACAAAATACGGCCGTCTATACGACTGGTCTACGGCGATGGCTCTTCCGTCTAGTTGCAATTCAAACAGTTGCTCAAGCCAGATACAGTTGCTTCATCGCGGTATATGTCCTTTCGGATGGCATATACCGAGCAGTAAAGATTGGGATTTGTTAATTACGGCTGTCGGCGGTAATGGCATTGCAGGAAAAAAACTAAAAGCAACGAGCGGCTGGAATAGTAATGGCAACGGTACGGACGAGTACGGTTTTTCCGCCCTGCCGGGTGGCTACGGCATTTCGAATGGCTATTTCCTCAATGTCGGCTACAGCGGCTACTGGTGGAGTGCCAGTGAGTACGATAGCAGCTACGCTTACTACCGCCGCATGTACTACAATTACGAGAACGCCTACTGGGGCAGCTACGATAAGGGCATCTTGTTAAGTGTTCGTTGCGTCCAGGACTAAGCGCGAAGCGCCGCCGCTAGCGTAGCAAGCGGCGCATATATCCGCAATTTCTTTCTATATTAAATTCCGTATAACCATAGCGAGGTTCTTATGAAAAAAAATCTTTTCGGTATTTTGTTTTTTGCTGTTATCGCCGGCGGTGTAACCCAAAACAGCATTATAGGGGATTGGACTTTGGCTCAGCCTCAAAATTTAGACCCGAATTCCATAATAATCCTTGAAAAAAACACCTTAAAACTAACGGAAGACTGGAAAGTTGCGAGCATCGGTTTTTACGACATAAATTATCCGAATTATGGCGAAGATAAAATCGATTTGAAGTACAAATTAAAAGTAACCGCAGACGGAGAGTATCGTTTGATAGAGGAGACATCCATAAGAAAGTATATCAAAAATGAGGCATTCGTCTTTGAGATAATGGAAGGCACCGCGAACAACGAAGATGTTGCTCAAAATTCCTTAAAGGAAATTGAAAAATTGCTGAGGGATGAGGCGAAAATTCCTATTCCCGTTCTATCCGCAACGGAAACAGAAATGGAGTTGCAAGGCGTAAACGGCAAACAGAATTCCATATATACAAAACCGAAAAAACGTCCTGTTTCGGTGCTAACCAAAGACACCATACCGTTCTTTGCTCCGGAGGGATGGAGCTACCCGGAAAGCGCAAAGGAACTGGCTGAATTTAAAAAGAGATTCGACAGCAAAGATAAAAGTCTGCTAACTGTTGCAAAGGATGATTTTAACGGAGATGGCTTGGCAGATGCCGCTGCCTATTTGATGAATTCCAAAGAAGGACAGGTGGCGTTATTTGTAAATATGTCTCAAAGCGATGGCGCTTACGAACTGGCCCCTTATGGCAATGCAGATAAAAATACCGTCATAGCAAACGGCGTTATGCTTGCTCCTGCGGGTGAATATGTGAACTCAACCGCCAAAAAGAAAATAACTATTGAAAATCCCGGTTTTATGATAATCATTTTCAACAAAACTGCGACTTTGGTCTATTGGGATTCGCAGGAAAATAAATGGGAAAGCATTCCGATTGGAAAGAAGTTTTAATGAGTTAAGAGTTGAGAGTTGAGAGTTAAGACGCCTTTGAGTTTGGTTCCCGCTGGCGAACAGCCGAAGGCTGGTAATTGAGAGTTGAAAATTGGTAATTGAGAAATGTGTTCAGGGCGGTTTTGGGCTTGGCCGCTTGCCAAACGGTACGGTTTGTTTTGTGGACGGTGCGTTGCCCGGTGAACTTGCAGAGATAAAAATAACGGAACAAAAAAAAGATTTTGCGAAAGCTCGCATTGAGAAAATTTTAGAACCGAATGCCGGCAGGCGAAACCCGCCTTGCAGATATTACGGCAAATGCGGAGGGTGCAATGCGCAACACGCGACATTTGAACTGCAAACGGAGCTTTTGAGGCAAATTGTTTTGGACCTGTTTTCCAGAACCGCAAAATTGAATTTGCCGCGATTTGAAATTCACAGCGGGGCAGAGTGGGGCTATCGCTCTCGGGCACGGGTTTTCGCTACGGGAAAAAACATCCCTTGCGGATTTAAATCCAGGTTTTCCAATACCGTAATCCCAATAGAGAGGTGCATGGTTTTATCGGAAAAATTAAATGAGATTATGGGAAAAAAAGAAGGATTCAAAACTCATATTTTCGACAACCTAAGCGAAAAATTTTTGGGCAAATATATTCATGCAGACGAAAGCGTATTTTTCCAGAGCAATTTGGAAATGCTTTCCAAGCTGCTCAACGAAGTTAAGAAGGCGGCAGGCGGCGGCGAGCTTTTTTTGGATATTTTCTGCGGGGTAGGATTGTTTTCCTCATTTTTGCAAAGCGATTTTGAAAGTGTTATTGCCGTTGAGCAAAATGTTTTATGCAAAAAATTCGCAGAAAAGAATTTAGGTAAAAACTGCGCGTTTTATGCGATGAGCGCACAGGAATGGTGCGGCGAAAATTCCGAGCTTTTGGGTAAGGCTTGCGTTTTGATAGACCCGCCCCGCGCAGGAATTACGGATGAACTGTGCGCTCTCCTTTGCAAAGACAAACCCCGCAAACTCATCTATGTTTCCTGCAACCCCGCAACCCTTGCCCGTGACACTCGCAAACTGCTAAACGAAGGCTATAAACTGGCGGATATTCAAGGTTTCGCCTTTTACCCTCAAACCTTTCATTTGGAGATGATGGCGGTTTTTTCCTCCCCTTGACAATGCGTCAAAAATTTTCTATATTGCATATAAAATGACGTATATTGGCAAAAATATGGCACAAGAGCTTACAGTGTCATATTTTCCCCAATCAATGGAGGTACACTATGAAA
>Ga0182466_16262_pt1 | contig 24923 bp, 19 predicted proteins | sample TergutMp193P3_FD_120795 | JGI IMG/M metagenome (GOLD analysis project Ga0182466, IMG submission 120795) | reverse complement strand
TATGCACATTCATAGCGGAGCGTATAATTTTGCCCGTAAGAATATCGTGTTGCATATCAAGCAAATCCTATAATCAAGTGAATCAAGGTTCTGACAATTTCCATAGATAAACTCCTGTTTTTGGTTATTTACCTGTTAGACGGAGCAGAAGGGGAAAAAAATTCAAAAAAATGAAAAATCTTCATTTTTTTCCCCCAATGCGGTCGCTCCGATGGTGGATTGCCATACTTCCTTCCCGCTGCCCTGGAAAGGGAAGGGGAAACCATTTAGTAAAAAGTAACACTTTTTCCTACTTTAGGTGTTTAACAGGTATGAAAAGGATTATTTTTGCATTTTTGCTCGTTTTTGCGGCTTTTTTACATGCCGCTCCCCAGAAGATTGAACGCTTTCTGCTGGTTGCCGGCGCAAATAACGGCGGTACGGACAGGGTAAAGCTCCGCTATGCGGAGAGCGATGCCAACTCCTTTGCCGAAGTGCTTTCCCAAATGGGCGGCATAGACAAAAACAATATTCTTCGGGTTTCCGACCCAAGCGTAAAAACCATGCAAAGCGGCTTTGCGGAAATTGAAAAACGCTTGCAGAGCAAAAAGCCAGATACCAGAAAAGAGGTGCTAGTTTACTACAGCGGCCATGCAGACGACAAAGGCTTGAGGCTTGGCAGCGAGATTTATAGCTGGGCAGATTTCCGCAAAAGCGTTAATAGTCTGAACGCAGATGTCAAAATCGCCGTTTTGGATGCCTGCGGCTCCGGGACTATCACCAGAACAAAGGGCGGCGTTTCAAAACCGGCATTCCTGCAAGATGCCAGCAGCGAAATGACCGGCTACGCATTTTTGACCAGTTCCAACGAAAACGAGGCCAGCCAGGAGAGCGACCGCATAAAAGGCAGCTTTTTTACCCATGCCCTGGTAAGCGGTTTGCGCGGCGCAGCGGATATGGACGGGGACAGCAAGGTGACTCTGAACGAGGCATACCAGTTCGCTTTTAACGAAACCCTGCAAAGCACCCAAAGCACAAGCGGCGGCACCCAGCATCCGAGCAGGGACATGAACCTCGTAGGCACGGGCGATGTTGTGATAACCGATTTGCGTGAAATTAGCGCGGGGTTGGTTTTGGAAAAAAATTTGGAAGGCAGGTTCTTTATCAGGGACAATAAGGGAAACTTGGTAGCCGAGCTTTACAAAATAGGCGGAAAATCTCTGGAACTTGGGCTGCCGGCAGGGGTGTATTCCGTGCAGATGGAGGCACCAAGCCGTTTATGGAAAGCCGGAGACATAGAGCTTATAGACGGCAAAAAACAAGTCCTTTCGCTGAACAGCTTAAAGAGCATAGACAAGGAGGTTGCGGTAGCCCGTGGAAATGCGGATTCGGGCTTAACCGCAATAGATAGCGCGCGCCGAGCACCGTTCTCCTTTGATGTTAATTTGTTCGCAATTAACAAAGAACCTTCAAACGGATTTCAACTGGCTTTATTTTTTGCATTTGCAAAAAGACCCTTTGTAGGAACGCAAGTATCGCTGTTAGGCAATTTTTCCAAAGAATATATGTCTGGAGTGCAGGTAAGCCCTGTGATGAATTTTTCATACGGAGAATTTTATGGGGCACAACTTGGCTTAACGAATATGGCAAACAATATAAATGGTTTGCAAGCGGCGTACGTTATAAACTTAGCGTATGGAAAATTTTCAGGTGTTCAAGCCGGTCCCATAAATGTTGCTTTTGATGGTTCCGGATTGCAGGGTGGCCCGATAAACATTTTGATGGATTCCCTTGCAGGCGGCCAGGGCGGAGTAATCAATATCGCAAAAGATGTGACTATCGGGCAGGGGGGTGTAATTAACATTGCAAGAGATGCGGGTTATGTACAGGGTGGCGTGATAAATCTCGGTTACAAAATAAAGCATGTGCAAGGTGGCGTGATAAATGTTGCCGGCTCGGTTGGGAAATTGCAAGGAGGCGTGATAAATGTGGGTGGCCATGTGGGTAGGCAGATAGGCTTAATAAATGTTTCGGCAAAAAGCGACCATACGCCCATAGGTTTAATAAACATTGTAGGCAACGGCGTAATAGATGCAACCATTTACGCAGACGAAACGGGCAGAGCTGGTGCGGCCCTGCATTTGGGAACGCCTTATCTTTATACCCTTTTTGAATACGCCTTAAAACCGACTTTCAGCGGCAGTTGGGACAATACATGGCCGCAGAGCTGGGGCTGGGGTTTGGGAACTCGCTTTGGAATGTGGGGCAATTTCTTAAATCTCGATTATGTTTATTCAGAAGCTCACAATGAAAATCCGGGACATTTCGCCACTGGCAGCACAGATGACAAAAATAATATGCTGCAAAAAGTAAGAATTGGCGGCGCATACAAGCTTTTGCCGGGCATTGCGCTTTCCAGCGGTATAACGCTAAACGCTCTGGCAAGAAGCGACGGCGATGATTTTTATCTTGAGCCTCGCGGCGAATACCATTGGACATTCGGAAGCCACAAAATAAGGCTCTGGCCGGGCTTGTATGCAGGGATTACGGTTGGGAAGTTTTGACCCAGCCAATGGTCTCCGGTTATGGAAATCCTGTTAATTACTTCTAATCAGTTCATTAAATTTTTCTCCTCTCTCCTTGTAATTCGCAAACAATCCAAAAGATGCGCAGGCAGGGGAGAGCAGAATCGCTCCGTTGCTTTCTGTGTTTTCCAAACACCATTCAAAAGCGGGTTGCAGGTTTTCAAAAAGTTGCGTATTCACTTTACAATTTTCGCTTTGCAGGGATTTTAACATTTTCCCTGCCGTGGAACCTATTAGAGCTATTCCTTTTAGCAAATTGTTTTTCGCTAGCGTTTGTGATAATTCCGTAAAATCCGCATTTTTCTCAGAACCGCCGAGTATAACGGTAAAGGGTTTATCCATGGCTTTTGCGGCGGCTATCGCTGCCTCCGGACGGGTGGAATAGGAATCGTTGTAGAAAGTTATGCTTTTGTTTTTGAAAATCTTTGTGCCCATATTTTGCAAACGGAAGGGCAAACCTTCATAACTTTTCATAGCATTAAAGCAAGCGGAAACATCCATTCCCAAAGACTGCAAAGCGAGCGTTGCCGCCGCAATGTTTTGCAACTGGTGAGTGCCTTTTACCCTGCACTCCTCTATTGAAAGCGAGTGCCCCGCGAGTTCAATGGAATTTCCCATAACATCAAAAGGCTTTTTTATAGCACCGCTCAGGCTTGCTATTTGTGCAGCCCCTTCCGAAGCGGCGTTGTAAATGCAATAGTCGTCTCTTTTTTGCCAGCGCACCAGATTCGCTTTTGCATCTCTGTATTGCTCAACCGAGGTATGCCAATCCAGGTGTTCAGTTGTGGTTTGCAGAATAACTCCGATATGCGGAGAGACTCCGAGCGTCATAAGCTGAAACGAACTTAATTCCAAAACAATCACAGAATTTTTATTTGAGAGCAAATTTTTGTGAGCCAGCAAATCAAGCGCAGGAATTCCGTAATTGCCGCCTATCAGATGCGCAGCATTCAGGCTTTCCAGAATGTGCGCCATCATGGAAACGCAACTGCCTTTTCCAAGTGTGCCTGTAACGCCTATAATTTGAGTATGCGGATATTCGTTTTGCATTATATCAAAAAACAATTCAATTTGGCTGGTTAATACCGTTCCTTTTAACTGCGCACGGAGGATTTCCTTTTGCAGCGGATAAACCCCTGCGGAGCGAACAATAGTTTTGCATTCGGATAAATTATCTAAATAATTCTCGCCATTGCTTTTGTCAAAAATGACGATTTCCTTTATGCCTTTGTTTTGCAAAAATTTCAAGGTACTTTTTCCTTCTACCCCAAAACCTAAAATTCCAACAGGCTCATTCCATGGTTTTTGCATATTCTTTAGGCAAAGATAGAAATTCCAGTACTGCCGGCAGCGTCAACAACGCCTCCCGAGTTTCCAGTACATCATGCACACGCAGAATTCGAATGCCTTTTTGTACAGCGACAATGCTAGAAACTATGCTTGGGATAAGGCGATTGCTGTTTTCCAAGCCCTTGATTTTTCCTATATAGCTTTTTCTGCTAACGCCGAGCAAAACCGGGAATTTTGTTTGACATAGTTCGTTTATGTTTGCTATTAATGCAAGGTTTTCTTCCTGCGTTTTCCCGAAGCCAATGCCGGGGTCTATGAATATGTTTTTGCCGCCGTGCCTTTCCAGCAATTCCGCACGTTTCAACAGATAATTTTTCACATCCCGTGCCGAAGAAGTTCCGCCGACGTATTTCAGGGTGTGTTGCAGAACCGCGCTTGAATTTGTGTCTATTATTGTTTTGAGCATTTTTTCATCATGCTCCATTGCGGAAATATCGTTTATCATGCTTGCGCCGGCCTTCACCGCTTTCAGAGCGACATTTGCTTTTGTGGTGTCTATGGAAATTTGGAAATTTTTTCTGCTCTGCTCTTTTGCAAGCATTTCTATAACTGGAATAACCCTTGCCAATTCCTCTTCTTCCGAAACCGGTTCAAAACCCGGACGCGTACTCTCCCCGCCTATGTCCAGAATGTCTGCGCCATCATCAAGGAATTTTAAGCCGTGTTCAAAAGCCTCTTTTGGTTTGCAATACCTGCCCCCGTCAAAAAAACTGTCTGGGGTGCAGTTTATTATGCCCATTATTTGCGGAAGGGTCATTGACATGAATTTAGAAAATTTCTATCTTTTTCATCATGTCAGATGGTATTGTTGTAACAGGCACTTTTACAGATGATTCCTTTGCTATGGATGTGGCGCAGTTTTTGGGTGTGCGCGGCGATATTTCCGATGAAGTATCGCTTAAAGTCTATGCAAACAGTGAGTTTTGTCCTCGCTATATTCCCGATATAGACAGCATGGAGCAGGTGGGAAACTACCTGGAAGGCAAGGTTGTTATTATATGCTCCGTTTCGCTCTCCACTAGGAGCAGAAACGACTGCGCAATGCGCAACATGATTCTGGCAAGAGCCGCAAAGGACAACGGCGCAAAAAAAGTAGTTTTAATCGAACCGGATTTATTTTATTCCGCTCAGGACAGAGGTGCGTATCGCTTTGGCGAAATTGAGAAAGATAGGGATATCTCCGATTTAAAAAAATTTGACGGTCAAGCCTTTACCTCCCTGCTCTACGCAAAACTTTTAAGAGAATCTGGTGTAGATACCGTGATTACCGTTCACAATCATTCCCTGAAAGTCGAATGTCTTTTCAGAGATATTTTCGAAGGCGATTTCCACAACCTTGTTCCTGCGGAAATTTACGCTCACTACATAAAAACTTCGGACTTTGTGCAAACGGGCAAAAACGGTGATAATCTGATAATCGTTTCGCCGGACAAGGGCGCAGCCCCATTTGGCAACAGAATACGCGATTCGCTTGGCCCCAGCGAATGCAAGAGGGTGATTTTGGATAAAAAACGCATGGGTGAACGCGAAGTGAGCATGGCATTAAACCCCGCGAGCGAAGTTGATATAGGTTATTTGACGGGCAAGGATGTTATAATTTTAGACGATATGGTTCGCACCGGTTCTACTATAGTTCAGTGTTGCGAGTATTTGAAAAAAAGCGCAAATCCGCGCAGAATTTGCTTTGGAGTGACGCATTTTTACTCAAGCCCTGAAGCGCGGGAAAAATTGAACAGCCCCTTTATAGACGAGATTATGACAACCAACACTTTGCCCGACATTTTAAACCGCGACTGTCAGGGACGCCTGCGCCGTAAAATGGTTGTTCTAAAACTCGGCCAGTGGATTGCCTATTATGTTCTCCGCATGTTTGACATGGATTACAGCTATTTGAGCAAACAGTTCTATATGGTGGATATGTCTTCTAAAAACCCGCGCTGGCCGCCGCCTAGTTTTTTGAAATAGGAAATTTATATAGCCGTTCTCTTTGCATCATCTTTCTCTATCAAATCCTGCCGTTTATCTCGCAGATTTTTTCCTCGGCAGATTGCAATTTCCAGTTTCGCTTTGCGTTTTTTGAAATACAGTTTCAGGGGAATTATAGTAAGCCCTTTTGTTTCAACGGCTTTCTGCATTTTTTCAATTTCATGCCCGTGGGCCAGGAGCTTTCTTCGCCGCGCAGGAATGTGGTTAAACTGATTTGCCTGCAAGTATTCGTTTATGTGCGCTCCTACCAGCCAAAGCTCGCCTTTTTCGGAAATGTCCACCCAAGATTCGCCAAGGCTTATATGCCCGGCTCTAATGGATTTCACCTCCGAGCCAACCAGTGCAATTCCGGTTTCAAAACAGTCCAAAATCTCATATATATGAGAGGCTTTGCGGTTGTGTATGGCAGAAAATTTTTGCTCCTTTTGCATTGTTGCTAAATGTAGATTTTTCTATATTACCGCTATGAAATTTTTTCCTTTTTTAATTCTCGCAGCCACCGTATCTTTTGCCCAGTTATCAGGGCAAAAAATAGTACTTCCTAAGCCTAACTTGGATAAAGGGCATTCAATAATGAAAGCTCTTTCTCTGAGAAAATCCGCTGCCGCGCAGGATTTTCAAAAATCCAAGGATTTGAGTCTGGCGGAAATTTCCGATTTGCTGTGGGCGGCAAACGGAGTTAACAGATCCGATGATAGCAAACGCACTGCGCCTTCGGCAATGAATGCCCAAGAGATAGATATTTATGTCCTCGCAAAGACCGGTGCATATTTTTACGATGCAAAAAACCATTCCTTGAATTTGGTTACAAACAGCGATTTGCGAGCTATGGGTGCAGGCAGCCAAGCCGCCTTTGCCGATGCACCGCTCAATGTGCTTCTAGTTGCGGACATATCCAAATTTGCCCGTGGCGATGATACCGTCAAGCAGAGATTTGGTGCAATGGATGCAGGCATCGTTTCCCAAAATATTTCTTTGTTTTGTGCCGGCACGGGTTTAATCACCAGGGTCAGGGCAGGCATGGATGAGCAGGGATTGAGCAAGGCTTTGAAGCTCACGGCTTCGCAAATTCCAATGCTTAACCTTCCTATAGGAAAGTAATTTGCCAACTTTAATATACCTTCTCTTTGCTCTTTCCGGGATTTCCGGTTTGATATATGAGGGTACCTGGGCTCGCTATCTAAAGTTATTTTTAGGGCATTCCAGTTACGGGCAAATTCTGACGCTCTGCATTTATATGGGTGGGCTTGCGCTCGGAAGTTTTACTGCTGGCAAGCTAACCGCCCGCATCAAAAGGCCGCTTTTGGCTTACGGCATAACGGAACTTTTTATAGGCCTCGGCGGAATGTTTTACCACCCGCTTTACGTTTTTGCCACGAATTTGTTTTACGATTCGGAATGGAGCCGGGCGTTAGGTGCAAATGGAGCTGAGTCGATTAAGATTTGCATAGCCGTATTCTCAACGCTTCCAATTGCAATTCTTTTGGGAATGACATTCCCGTTTATAGCGGCGGGGCTTTCAAGACGAGACGGCGATAGCGGAAAAACATCGCTCCCGCTTCTTTATTTTACAAATTCGCTCGGTGCCTGTTTTGGGATTTTATTTGCCAGTTATATCTTGATTCCGACGTTTGGAAATGCGAATACCCTGCGATTTGCGGGGATTATCAATTTTATATTATTCATATTCTTCTGGCGAATTGGGAGGGATGTCGAAAATACCTCGCAAAAAGAGCAACAACTCTCAACTAACCCCAAATTTCCAAGCGTAAAATGGTGGCTCCTCTTTTCCGTTATCACCGGTTTTACTTCATTTGTTTATGAAATTGTTTGGATTCGGCTTCTTTCGCTTTTGATGGGTAGCTCTTCCCACAGTTTTGACCAAATGCTTTCCGCATTTATCTTGGGGCTAGCACTTGGTGGGCTTGCCTGTAGAAAACTTTTGGCTAAAAATTTTGAACCGCTAAAACTTCTCGCTTTTGCCCAAATTCTAATGGCTTTTTTTGCAGTATGCACGCTTTACTTTCACATTCCGTTTTGGACGATGATGAATGAATCGCACCGGATTTTCAGCCAAACATCAATGGGTTATGTTTTTTGGAGCATGTTCAAATATGTGCTTGCGGTTTTGTGGATGCTCCCTACCAGTTTTTTTGCGGGAATGACCCTTCCGGTTTTAACCTACTGGCTCGTAAAAAAAACCGGTTCGGAAAGTTTTGTAGGGAGTGTTTACGGCTGGAATACAATAGGTGCGATTTTAGGCTCGGTTTGCGCGGGGCTTTTGCTGCTACCGGTTTTTCAACTTAAAGGCGCATTACTGGTTGGCGTGTTTTTGGATTTGATTTTGGGTTTGATTATTCTCTTTAAATTTTTTCCCGATTATAGAAGAAAATATGCATTCATAGCTGTTTGCATTTTTGCATTTTTGCCCAGTCTGTTTATGGATTTTAACCCAGACAGAATAACAAGCGGCGTATTTCGCTTTTATCACGCTTCGAGAGATGACGGAAAAATTGATATTCGAAATGGGAAAACGGCAACTATAAGCCTGCATGAAGTTGAGGAAAGTTTTTATATAAAAACAAACGGCAAAACAGATGCCAGTTTGATAAAAAACCGCTCAAAGCCGATTAGCAGCGATGAATTAACGCAAAGCGCAACCGCATTTATGCCGATGGCAATGCGAAATACTCCATATAGCGCAGCAATGATTGGACTTGGCAGCGGAATGGGTTCTCACTATCTCTTGGCGGATCCTCTTTTGGAGCGGCTGGACTGCATAGAAATAGAAGAAGAGATGGTTAATCTCGCAAAAAAGGGATTTTACCCGCACAACCGCCGTAGTTTTGACGACCCCAGAATGTTTTTGCATATCGGTGATGCACGCACATTTTTCCACACTCAAAACAATTCTTACGATTTAATTGTTAGCGTTCCCTCAAATCCTTGGGTTAGCGGGGTAGCAAACCTTTTTAGCCTTGAATTTTATCGTCACGTAAAACGTTACTTAAAATCGGGCGGTCAGCTTGTTCAATGGCTTCAACTATATGAATTTAGCAACGAACTTTTGTTCCATATAATAAGAGCATTAGACGAATCGTTTAAATATGTTAGCGTTTATCGTGCGCCAGAAGAATCCGATATAATAATAATTGCAAGCGATGAACCGGTATTTCAAAAATATATAAACAGGTTCCAGACAGATTCCGCGCTTATCAAAGAATTTGAAACGATTCATCTTCCCTGGTATTTTTTCGGCGAACAGAATTTTTTATTTAATGCCGCAAGCATCAGACCTGTGCTAAAAATGGTTGAGGCAAACAGCGAATATATTCCTTTTGTCGATAACAAAGCGGAGCAGGCCCGTTTTGTAAATACTTTTGTAAATTTTATAACTGCTTTCGATAGCTGTCAGGTTTGCTGGCCGGCTCTTTTGGATTCTACAGATTATGCGCCGAGAAGAGTTTTTTTAGACAGCATTATTTCGCATTTGCCGAGGGATTTATATTTGGAAAATAATTTACTTTTGTCTCTGAAAAATAGGGATGAAAATTTTGATTGGACTGCTTTTTGGACGAATTATCGCAATTGGTCCGCAAAAACTTCTTTCTCGGTGGCAAGGGACAGCATTCCTCTTTACGCGGAATTAAGAGCCATGCTTTTGGCAGGAGAACTTCCCATTCCTGTAGCGGTAGAAACCCAATTTATGGATTTAGCTATGCACAAAAAGTATAAAGAAGCGGCAAAATTAATTCCTCAAATGAGCGAATATTTTGAACTAAAAGAATCCGATGAATTCTTGTTACGCCACATATTTATAATCGGAATGCTCGGAGGTGAACGCGATTACATGCGGCAAATGTTCCTTAAAATCTATATGCCTAACAGATATTTTGACAAGGCGGAAAAATATTTAATGAAAAGCGTTGCCGGCGTTCCCGATAAAATAAGAAAGACCGTTTTGCGAGAAAAAGTTGTAGTGGAAAATTAATACTTCTTCCTAAAAAGTCTAATAATCGCATTTACTATATTTTTTGTTTTAAATACCATTTTACAGCATGAAAAAGTTCCTCGCTATTTGCATAGTATTGCTCTTTGCCATTACAGGCCTCGCGGCAGGCAGTGCGTTTTATATATACAAACAGTGGCAAAAAACATCGCCGCTGGAAGAACCGATTCTTTTGGAAATTCCCAAAGGCTACGGAACCGCCCAAATCAGCAGGCTTTTGCAAAAAAGCGGAGTAGTGGAGAGCGCAAGGTCTTTTAAATGGTGGTGCAGCTTTCACCCGGGCAAGGCGAATTTCAAAACCGGCTGGTATAAAATTCCCAAAGGGCAGAGCATGGAACAAATCGCGGAATTGCTGAGTTCCGGCAAAACAGCTACCGTAAGGGTGACCGTACCGGAGGGCAGAGCAACCTGGGAAATAGCGGGAATACTGGCAAACTCGCCGCTCAAGCTGGATAGCATCAAATTGGATAGCCTTATGCACAGCAGAGCGTTTGCGGATTCCCTTGGCGTAAAAACCAAAGACTTGGAAGGCTACCTGCTTCCCAGCACATATTATTTTCCTTACGGTGCAGATGAACCGATTGCGATAAAAATCCTGGTACACGAAAATTTAAAACTTCGCGATGAACTGCAGGCCAAAAACAGCCCTGTTTGGGAAGAGTTGGGCGGGTGGCACGGAGTTTTGACAATGGCAAGCGTGGTAGAAGAAGAAACGGGGCTTCCGCAGGAACGCTCACGCATAGCGGGTGTATTTTTGAATCGCTTCAGAATCGGGATGCCTCTAGGCGCAGATCCAACCGTGCGATTTATCTTTCGCAACCTAACAGGCCCGATTTACAAAAGCCAGCTTGCGAGCAACAACCCTTACAATACGCGCAAATTCGCAGGGCTAATGCCCGGCCCCATTTCAAACCCAGGCCGTTTGGCAATAGAAGCGGTGCTGTTCCCGATGCAAACCGAAGACCTCTATTTTGTTGCGAAAGATGACGGCTCTAGAGAGCACTTTTTTAGCAAAACGCTCGCAGGGCATAACGCCTACAAAGACGTAGCGGCGGGGAACAGGGGGGAGTGAGTTAAGAAAATGTCCAAAATCCCCATAAAAACCCCTAAAGAGATAGAACGCATAAGAGATGCGGGTGCGCTTGTAGCGGAAACTTTAGTGAAAAGCGGCGAATTGTGCAAACCCGGCGTGACTACGCAGGAAATAGACGACTTTGTTAAGGAATTTACCCTCAAAAACGGCGCTATTCCGGCATGTTTGGGCTATAAAGGTTTCCCTAAAAGCGTTTGCACAAGTGTGAATGAAGTTGTAACTCACGGAATTCCAGGTGCTTATGTTTTAAAAGACGGTGACATTATAAATATAGACATAACCTCGGTTTTAAACGGTTACTACGCAGACTCAAGTGCGACTTTTTTTGTAGGCAAACCCAAACCGAATGCAAGCGAACTAGTTGCCGCCGCCCGCCAGTGTCTTTACGGAGGCATAAAAGCGTGTGAAAAACCTGGAGCTCGCTTTAGCGATATAGGTGCAATGATAAATGGAATAACCGAAGAATACGGCTTTAGCGTTGTTCGCGATTACTGCGGCCACGGCATAGGCAGGGGCTTTCACGAAGAACCCATGGTTTTGCATTACCGCCAACTGATACCGGGTCCAAAAATGGAACAGGGCATGGTTTTCACCATTGAGCCTATGATAAACGAAGGCACCCATAAAACAAAAACCCTCTCGGACGGCTGGACGGCGGTGACCGCAGACGGAAAACTTTCTGCCCAGTGGGAGCATACTTTAGCCATAACCTCACATGGAGTGGAAATTTTAACTTTGGCGAGGTAGTTTTAATAAAAATTTAACAAAAAATTTAACAAAGATTTTTTTTTGTTCTTTTTTTCTTTTTTTTTATTATATTTATAAAACCTAGGAGAATTATTTATGGTTGCGCAAAGTTTATGTAAAAAGAGTTTTTTGCTCATTTTATGTTTTGTTTCCGCCGTTTTAGCGGATTTTAACTACTACCGCAATAGAGATGCCGGGAATTTTGAAATAAGAACTTTAAAGCCTTTTAAGGCGGACAAGGATGTTTTATCCGTAATAATGCGCGAAGGTATTCCCAGAGGTGGCGGCTATATTTATCAATACCCGCGCGAAAACCCCGTTCCCTTTATGACCGATAAATACGCTAAACAGGGTGATTTATCAATGGAAATAGAACTTATAGCATCCGATTACTCCGGTGCGGCAATCTGCATAGCCGGCACGGTGAATGCAATTCCCTATATGGAAGAAGGTGCCCTGGAATTTTGGATAAGGGGAGAAAGGGGCGGCGAAATAGCCCAGTATGTGCTTGCGGATGACGGCGTTAAAAGCAATGGCGAGAGCTTGCAGGTAAAACTCGGCTCAAAAAGTTTTGGCGAAGTGACAACGGAGTGGCAGCATATAAGCATTCCGCTAAAGTCCTTTGGAGAAACCGGCGTTTACTGGGATGTTAAAAATCAAAGAGAGGTTATGCAGCCCTTTGCCTGGGACGCTCTTAAATGTTTTAGGCTGGACATTCGTGCAGGTGAAAACACCGCATTTAAGGTATGGGTAGACGATGTTGTTGTTAAAAAAGTTGGGCAAGAATATGAAGGTCCTGTAGGTTATCCTTTCCGCAATGTTTTGTAAAAGGGCGAGTTATCATGAATAAAAAAAGTTTGTTATTCGTTTCGCTGTTTTCTGCCATCGCTTTTGCCGGCGTTGGAATTGAAGAACAGCAGGCACAGCTTGCCCAAATAAAAGAAAGGCAAGATTCGCTTTCGGAATACGCCTCTTCCACGGTGATTGGCAAAGACGATTCTCCGGTATCTCTTTCCGGCGATTTCTTCACTAGAGTGCGCAATATGGATTTCTCGAAGACATCGATACTTTTCGAGGGCGGCAACAAGGCACGAACCTTTTTTGACGCAGGGCTTAGCCTGGAATTGGGAGTTAACCCCAATTCTTTTGTGACCTTTTGGGCCACTCTATTTTTCCCCTTTGATTTTTCCGGCTACTTCACAAATAGCACAGCGTGTGAACCCAACAAACTTCCCAATAACTATCCGTGCAAGATGCAAACCCATCACAGCCTTGATTTCTACAGCACATCCATGTGGGAGAATGTCACCGTCGGCATAGATGTTCGCGGCGGTGAATTCGGCGCGAGGCTGAGCGCGGGCGGAGTTTTGTGGACAAACTTCTCTCCGTTAACGGTTTGGGAACGTCAGGCATGGCCGCAGTTCATTTCGCAGTTTGAAACTTACGAATGGGAGCGCAATGTTTCCACTTATTATAAAGAAAAATCGTTCAAACTGGTGGAAGAAGGCGGCAGAGCCTTTTGGAGCAATAGGGATTTTGGAGGTTTGTGGCTGGACATTTATAAAATGCCTTTTGGCTTGACCGGTCAGCTTTTGCTCTCTCAGGCAAAAGGGGATGACCAGGGCACAAGAGACGGCATCAGGGCCTTGGGCAGCCAGCCAGGTGAAGTGGAGCTAGCTGGAACTTTGGACTTTAGAAGCGATGTTTTAGCCGCCAGAGTAGCCAAAAACGACATAGGTCCAATGGCTTTGGGTTTGAATTTTGTGGGTGTTTTGCACGACCGCGACATAGCTTATGAAATAAACTCTGCAGCCGGTACAGACTTTATGGGTTCTTCGCGTCTTCCAAATAATCCTTATTTGAACGATAACTATGTAGCGAGCATGGATATTAAAGGCAACATAAACCCGAAACTATACATCACTTTAGATATAGCGCTCAGTTTAGACGATTCTACTAATTATGTATGGGACCCCGAAGGAATAGTGGGAGGCAGTCGTCATGTTGAACAAAATACATATTATAAAGATAGAACCACATCCTCCCCGGAATTTGCCGTTCATGCAAAAGTTCAAAACAAATATCTGATACCGGCTGTTTTGGAAGCGAGTTACATAATGCCCAATTTTTATTCCCCTTACGGCATGACGGACTACGGGCGCAACCGCACGTGGCGCAAAGACCTTATGCCTCTCGGAGCCGGTGCATATCGCTATGCTCCGAATTTAATGGGAGCGAATATAAAATTAACCCCGGAATTTAACCGTGGCAGGTTCAATGTGATTTATGCACAGCATCGCCAGGTTGAAGCCGGAAAGGATGTGCTGATTTTCCCTTACCGCTTAACCGGGCGCAATCAGTGGGAAGCTACGGCAAGCTGGTCAAAATATAACCCTGCGCTCCGCTATGATGACGGTTATGACCCCGACAGTTGGGCTAAATACTATAACAGAGTTGGCGGTGGCAAAGATTTTGTAAAGGAGAACTATTTGGGTGGTTTGCGCGGCGGAACCTGGGAGATGTGGGAGTATTTCGGAAATTTTGAATCTATTAGGGATGCGGCAAACGGAAACTTGACGCAAACCGCCAAGTGGTCTTCCGTTCTGGCTTTTGATATGGGTTATGATATAGGTCACTGGTTTGGCACAGACCGCAATATATTCCTAGCAGCCAACACCGCGCTTTCGAGCATATCCGGTTCTATAAATCCCGTTCCATATAGCGAAAAGGCATCCGAAACCATGCTTTGGAGCTGGTTCCTGCAAGCCGAGCCTGCCTTTGCCATAACGGATAATCTGCATGGCATTTTAATAGCCGGTCTTGAAATTTTCAGGGCTCCCAATGTTTACGGTTATTCGGTTGTAGGTCAAGGAAACTCTTCTGATCCCGTAACGCTTATAAAAGGTGTGCCGGTTTATCAATTTATGCCTATAAACTATTTGGAAACGGCCTATGGCGCGGGTTTTGATTGGGATTTTGCGCCGCGCGCGGGTTTGCATGTGCGCTATAAATATGCAACCCACCGCGATGAAACTAACCCTATTAACGATTGGAAAGGTCACTTTATCAACGCCGAAACCAAGGTGTGGTTTTAAGGGAGCTGTTTATGAAATTTATGAATCGTTTTTTCGCTTTAATGTTCGCTTCCGCGCTACTCTCCTCGGCATTTGCTCTGTCTTCTCAGTCTTTGCAAGACAGTTTGGACACGGAAATAGAAAACTTGGCTTCCAGGCGCGGCTTGGAAATAGGAGGAACTGTGCGTTCCGTTATGGTTCGTTCCGCTTTCAGCTCTCCGCAAGACATAAATGTTTACGATATAACCCCGGATATTGAACGCACAGGCTTTTCGCAGTTGGATTTGCGCCTCGGTGTGCGCCCTTTTGACGCGGTAAGGGCTACCGCGATTTTGCGTTTCTCAGCGGAGTATCAGGATTATTTTAATGCAGCAAATAAATCCATAACCGTTCCCTGGGTGAATATGGAAGGGCAGATTTCTAATAAATTTTACTGGACGGTCGGCGATTTCAGAGGGCAATATTCCCCGCTCACCCTTTACAGCCCGGATGTGGAAATTTTGTATGAACCGTTGATTTTCGCCCGTAGTCGCTATATGGCACGCGATCAAGTATTTTTGCAGGGGAATGCCCGCAACTTGCAGGGGGCCAATATGCAATTCAGGAACGATTTTGGCGGAGCTTTGGGTGAACTCAGAATTGAGGCTGTTTTTTCTCGCCTGCGCAGAATAGAAATTTTGGATTTTTCCGGCTATATGGGAAATATATTGCCGAACGAGCCGCAAAAGCCGGGAGCAAGCCAAGCGAGCGGAATGGATAAGCTGCTCTATACGGGAAACTTGGAATGGTTGCCCCTGAATAAGAATTTATTGCTTGGGTTTACACCGATTTTTGTGCAGGACCTTGTCTCATCCAAGGTACTCGTTTACCGTGATACAACTTCAGCAACGGAGGTAAATCCAGGGGTTTTAGGGCCGGAGAAAACTCAGGTTCTAGCTGCGCGAGCCGGAGCGGATATAGCCGGTATTATAAGCAACCAAAATTTGATTGCCAATCTTACGGGAGAATTAGCCCTTTCAAAGGATAATAAATGGTATTTAAAAGATGAACCCACAGAGCTTACCGGGCGGGCAATTTTGGCTCAGCTTGCGCTCGGCTACCAAAATAAGGATTCTTGGGTTGCAAGGCTGGATGCCAATTATTTGATGAACGATTCGGCTTGGTATAATCCCCTTGCTCAGAGCCCTGCATTTTTCCCCCGCCGCATTATGAACAGCGATAAGGACGGCGACAAACTCAAGATGGGTTCCTATTCCCCATTTTACACGAGCTTTGACGCGCTTTACCATTTTGTTCCGAAATTCTCCCCAGTTTCTAGAAATCTTCGGCCTACTAGTTTTATACCACCCACGTCGAATAATTATGGAGACCAATTTGAAAGTTACAACGTAGCTCCTTTTAACAAAAATTCCTATAACACCGGGGTTTACACTAGAGATGAGCTTGCGCTCCTCAATGCCCTTTCCGACCCGATTTTGCAGGGTGCCCTGCCGAACGGCCTTGCCAGCGCTAACCGTGTTGGGCCTAGAGCTAATTTAACCTTGGGTTATGGCAAGGATAATATTCTGGAAGTTCAGGGAATTTTGGCCAAGCTGCAAGAAGAGAGGGCATCTGTTGGAGAAGATAAGGCAGAATTCACGGAATTCGGCGGCGGCGGCAAATTCGATATAGGCTCGCTTGTATGGGGCAGTCCTTTGGAGATTTCCGGCAGCTACAAAATATCAGATGCAAAACGCGGAGAGCTTGAGTTTAAGAGCAATTTTATAAATGCAGGTTTTTACGCTCGATACTTTAAAAGGTTCGGAGTATCCGCCGGTTTTCAGTTGATAAATACTGAGAATATAAACTATCGGGAAAACAGTCCCATAGACGGGCAGCAGCAGCAATGGATGGCGGGGCTGGATTACACCCTTGCTAAAAATGCATGGGTTGCCATAAATTACGGGCAAATAAAGGTTATCAATAAATATTCCTATACTCAAGGTGAAAATATGAGTAAAAGAAACGAATTGCCCGTTTACATTGTTCAAGGCGTTGGAAAAACTATTGTGGTTGATGATAAAATAGAGCATAAATTTCAACAAGATTTGGTGGAAGCCTCCATCAATGTGAGTTTTTAGGGAGTTGCGCAAATGAATAAAATCGCTTTAATCCCGCTTCTTTTTGTTGCTGTAGCCTTTACCGCAACGCCTGATAGCGTTATGGCAGAGCAGAGAGCTGTATTGCAGGATTTGCAAAATATGGATATCAGCCAGCCCGGTGTGCTTTTAACGGGCGAATTCAAGTCCGATGCAAATTCCATTATGCTAAAGGAAAACGATAGCAAACATACGGAAATAAACGCCGCAACGGAGGCGAACATAGAAATTCAGGCTCGTCCTACGGCAGAAACTCGTGCAACAGTTCGTATGCGCATTCATCAGGATTGGCAAAAATCCCGCGAAGAGGGGATAAGCCCCTTTTTATTCCACTGGCTTTCTTACGATGGCAAGGCGTGGGAAAAACGCATAGATTTCAACTTGGGTGATATGCGCGTTGCCTACACCCCGCTCACGATTTTTATGCCGGGGCTTGGCTTGAGTGATAACGAGCCGGAAATTTTTGCCCAACGTCGCAAAGACATTATGGCCTACAGCAATCTGGATGGCGGCGATGGCCGCTTGCTTCAGGGCCTCAATTTTTCAATTCACAGCGGGCAGGCGGCTTTTCTTGACGATATTTACTTGCAGGTGACTGGTTCTCGCTTGCGCGCTCAGGCTAAAAAATATGACCAGGTTGCCTTGGACATTGATAATACCGACAGGTTTTTGATTGCCGGCAGGGGCGGGATAGATTTGTACGGAATATCCTTCGGCGGTTCTTATATTTATACATTCAGCAGAGAAAAAGCTGCGCAAAATTTTGTAACAAAAAGTACCGGACTATTAACAGAAACCGGACAGGGCATTCCGTTTCTTTTGGAAGATAACAAAGTGCTTTCTCTAACCCTTGGTTTGAACATAGCTGAGTTAACGGGTCTAAAAGGATGGAAACTGAACCTAAGTGGTGAATATGCAAATTCCAAGTATGAGAGTTGGTGGCTTGAGAAAGGGACAGAAACCGAAAAAAGAATGAAAGCAGATAGCATGGTAGTATTTGTAAACGGTGAAATGCAAACAATAAAGAACATAGGGTACAGAATCGTGTCTAAAGAAAACAGTTTTATAACAGTATATAACAATTCTTTAGACGACAAGGCAGTGCATGCATTGCTGGAATTGGCTCCTCCAAGAGATGTGGCAGATATATTGTTCAAATTTCGTTTGATGCAAAATGGCAAGAATTTTGTGAGCGAACTGTCGCAAAGCCCGGAATATTTTTCCGCATCGGTTTTGAACGCTTCTGCCCTGAGAAATTTGCGTAGCGGCATACTTGAAAACCTGTATTTTTCCGATTACAGCAATGACCCCTTAACGCAGCTCTCATTGATTAACGATAATATAGCAGAATCTATGATTTCCAGAAGTTACCTTTATAACAACTACAGAAAAGCTCATTTTGTGCGCACCGGCTATACGGGCAATTCTTTAACACCAGCCGAGCGCATGTCCGCATCTCCCGCCATGCTGGACCCTGCCATAAACCTTTCAATGCCCTGGGGTCTTGCAACCCCGGATAGGTCCGGATTCCTATTGAATTTTGAATGGGCTTTGCTGGATAATAAAATATCCCTCAACGCAAATGCGAGCAGAGTTGTTCAGAGCCAGCCTTTTGAGATAGGAGAAAGAGCCCCTGTGTATTTGGATTTTGGCGGCGGCTTTTCCGTAGAAGCGGGGCGTTTTATGGGTTTGCAAAAGCCCTTAACCTTGCAGGCCGGTTTTAAAAAATCCACCGAAAGCGATGGTTATGAACGTTCTTCTCAGAACTCTACGGCTGGTCTGCGCTGGGGAGTCTGGCGCGGTTTGTCCTTAATCGGCGGCTTTGAAACGGTCAAAAAGGATTACGGTTTAGCCATACTTGATAAAGATGGGGTATCCTTGCAAGCTACGGAATTGCTCTGGCTTGCCGGTCCGGAGGTGAAACTCTCCGAAGGGGCATATTTTAATCTGCAATACGGAATGTTAAACAATGAATTTGAAGGTAATTATAATAATAAATTGGATCGCAACATAATAACGGCGGATGTCCGCGTAAAGTTCTAGGAGTGTGTATGCGCAAGATTTTTAAATTGTTGTTTTTGGCTGCGCTTGTTTTAGGCGCATGTTCCTCAATGGAACCGGAAAACGAATTTGAACGCTACGGCAGTCTTCTACCGCCGGATTTTAACCTTGCGAAATTTTCCGAGCTAAATCCGGATATAGCGGCTACGCAAGCCATAGGTGAAATCGCAAAGAAGAATGAAGCTTGGGAAAATCAGCAAAAAGAAAATAAATTAAGCGTGGCTGCTATCAATGCTTTAAAAAGGAAAGATGATACTCTGTTTTGGAATGGAGATGGCAAAGCCATAGCTATGACTTATTTTAAATGGCCTGAGAATAATATAAACAATGTCATAACTGAAAATAGTCCGGGGAGGAGAGTGGCACGAGATTTTTGGGTGGGTTTTAATATTTACGGTGAGGTTGATGTTGAACTTGCCTTTTTGGAAAATTTTCTGAAAAACGATGTTGACAGTATCCTTATTATGCAAACTTATACAAAATATTCTATTGAAGATGGCCGCCCATATAGAAAATGCAAAAATAGCGAATTAAATGATGGGGTGAATGAAGTGAGGAGCAAGGATATGAATGGTGTTATTATCGGTGGGACATCATCAACACCAACGTATAATTATTCTAAATTCTTCTTTTGCGAAGATGATAATGGAAAGGTACGTAAAGCGACGGATTTCAATTAAAAAGGGGCTAAGGTTTTTATGAAAAAAATTTTGTTTTTAGCGGTTTTTGCTACTCTTGCCTTTGCCGCAAGCCCAAAGGTTGCGGGTTATTTTCCGAGTTGGGCGCAATATTCTCAGTTTACGCCGGCAAATGTTCGTTACTCCTTTTTGAGCGAGGTGCGCTACTGCTGCCTTGTGCCGAGCGGCTCCGAACTGCTCTTTGCAGACGAAGACGACAGAGCTAATTTCGCCGAGCTTGTAAAACTCTCAAAGGAAAACAAGGTTCGCATTATTGTAAGTGTTGGCGGAGTTGGCAATGAAAGTGCCGTAGCAGAAGTTTCCTCTGCGGACTTGGTCAAAGCCGCTCAAAGTTTTACCGGGGAGCATGGAATAGACGGTTTTGAGATAGACGGCGGAGCGGTTGATGCAGGCGGAGCAAAAAAGGTAGCCGAATTGGCAGAAGCCCTGTCCGGCGCAGGCAGTGCGGTTTCTGTAGCCCTGCCGGGCGATAGGTCTTTGGCGGGGGCAATTTCCCCGGACATAGCCAAAAAACTGGATGCGCTTTCTTTATGGTTCACAGACCAGATGAACGCAAACGAAGGCTTGGTTAAACCCAACAGCAACACAACGGAAAACATCAAGGTTTTAGCCGCTTTTGCAAGTGCCGGTATTCCAAAGGAAAAATTGGTGGCTATTGTCCCTCTTTACGGCAAAAGCTTTGAAGGTGCCGGGAGCCTCGGTTCTTCTTTTACGGGCATCGGTTCCGGCAACGAGGGAACTTTGCAATACAAAGATTTGATGGACAAACTCAGCGATGCAAACGCCTACAAAGTGAGCCTGGACAACACAAGCCAAAGCGAAATTGCAGTTAACGAGCGTGAAATTGTCGTTTTCAACGGTATTCCCTCCATGCAGGCACTGGCGAAAGCGGTTAAGGACAATGGCTACGGCGGCATCGCAATTTTTGACATCTCCGGTGACCACAGGGAACCTGTGGTATCCCTTCTGGTAACCATAGGCCAAGTATTGCGCCCAGAAATTAACTATAAAAAGAAAAAGTAGTCACCTGCCTGCGCTAATGGTATTGAACAACAGCGGTATTTTCTACATTATCGGACATGAATTTCAAAGAACAAAGAGAAAAAAAAGCCTTTTTAGCCTTGGCAGACGGTAGCGTATTTTGCGGATACTCCGTTGGCGCACTTGTCGATACTTGCGGTGAAGCGGTTTTCAATACCGGTTTGAGCGGCTATCAGGAAATTTTGAGCGATCCTTCATATACGGGACAATTCGTAGTTATGACCGCTCCCGAAATCGGCAATTACGGTATTAATGAAGAAGACATGGAATCCCGAAAATTTTTCGCTGCGGGATTTATAGTCAGGGAATTGAATGAGCCGTCAAATTGGCGCAGCCGGGAGTCCCTGCAAGCGGCCCTTCTCCGTTACAAAATTCCTGCGCTCGCCGGCATAGATACCCGTGCCTTAACCATAATTCTGCGTGAAAAAGGTGCGCAAAAGGCCTTTATATGCACAAGCGGCGAAATAGAACCAAACGCCGCTGTTGAAAAAGCAAACTTTTGGCAGGGAATAGACAATCAGGACTATGCAAGCGTTGTTTCTTGCGAAAGTCCGTACGAATTTGTTTTTGAAGGATTAGACGGCGAAGAATTGCCAACTGCAGATTTGCATATAGCGGCTTATGATTTTGGAGTTAAATACAATATTCTGAGAAGTTTGCGCCGCGCCGGAATGCGGGTCACGGTTGTTCCCTCAAAAACCCCGGCAGAGGAGGTTTTGGCTATGAAACCCGATGGAGTATTCCTCTCAAACGGGCCGGGAGACCCGTCTGCCGTTGGTTATGCCATTGAAAATACCAAGAAATTGATAGGCAAAATTCCGGTCATGGGAATCTGCCTGGGGCATCAAATTATAGGACTCGCGCTCGGCGGAAAAACTCAAAAACTGAAATTCGGGCATCACGGCTGCAACCAGCCCGTTATGAACCGTTTCACCGGCGCGGTTGAAATTTCATCTCAAAACCACAATTATATGGTTATGCCGTGGGGGATAGAAGACAAAGCGGAAATCACGTATGAAAATCTGAATGACGGTAGCGTAGAGGGTTTAAGGCTGAAAAACGAAAAGGTATTTTCCGTTCAATTTCACCCGGAAGCAGCACCCGGCCCACACGATTCTCTGCACCTGTTTAAGGAATTCAGGAAGCTCATTCAATTTTCTACCTTTCCTCTTTGATTTCCGGTTCACCCCGCCAAACCCTTGGGAAACAGGGCTTGGCGGGTTTGTGCCACCATGGTGCATTTTTGTCTGAACCTTGATTCACTTGATTTAAGGATTAACATGATAACAATCAAGAAAATCCTTTAAATAAGTATAACCGCAGACTTGGTAAAGCATTTGTAGATGGGCATTTTACGTTTCTGCGGTAATCCTTTAATCATGGTTCAGACAATGGGCAAGGGTGCTGACGGCGTGTGCCGTTGCAGCGGCGAGGAAGAGCGAAAGGATAAGGAGGTTACGCATAAGGGTACATTACTTCTTGTTAATCTCCTCGCTTATCAATTCCTTTATCTGCTTCATCGGCAAATGCAATTTATATTCGGCAATGCCAATAGGTTTATTGAGAAAATACTCTTTTTGTTCCTGATAAAAGCCTGTATTGATTCCCAATAAATGTGAAGCCTTCGCCGAGTTGTTGTGAGTCTTATGGATGCAATAATAATCCATTTGCTTGATTATTTCCCATTTTTTTTGCATATTCACACCACTTTTTAAATTCTTTTGGTTTACAATCATTTATAAGTCCAGCTTTTTTTTGTCTATTATAAATTTTATTAAAATAGTTAATGAGTCTTTTCTTTTTTTCTTGTGAAACTTGTAATAAAGCCATAGTTGCAGAAGCATGTAGTGAAGTCCGTTCATTGGATACAGCATGTTCCCAAAATCGAACTGCATTTTCATATATTTTCTTTTCTTGTTTTTCATTATTTCCAATCATCCAAGCTAAATCATAAAAGTTTTCAAATCCTTTTCCTAATAGATATGTATCATTAACGTTTTTTAAATGCTCTATATCCATTATATATGTCGCATACCTCGCATCCCATTTTTTAAAATTATTTATATCAATTATTTTTTTTGGTATTAATATTCTGGCACCAAATATTTTTTGTTTTTCAGCAAACATTGCAGAGGATATATTATCAATGACCAACTTAGATATATTTATATTTTTGTCTTTTTCAGAAATTATTTTAGGCGATTTTTCTGTTTCTACTATTGTGCCTCTAAAAGCTATCGGATCAATATTTGTCTTAGGTATAAACATTGATTTTAAGAATTTCACAGAAAAATATAATAAATCGGTTAATTGATTAGAATACACAAATACTGTATCATTCATAATACACAATTCATTTGTCAAATCTTCTTTCATTGAAGTTCCTGTAACTGGCAAGGATTTGCTAAACACATTTTTTGCGGTCAATATAATTCTATCCATTACGGGGTTTGCAAATTCAATACCTTTGTTATAATAATTTTGTATGCCTAAAGCATCCATAAATAGTAAATAACCCATTTTTAACCTCCATCGTCCTCTAATTTTATGAAGAACATTCTAAAATCATTGAGTAAAATTCATCATTGTATAATTGATAATGATACAAATAAAATATACCTGATAAAATTAGAATCATGATAAAAACTGCAAAGATATAATTTTTACCTATGTAATTATAAGAACGAGCTAATGTTGTTCCTGCGGCTACAAAACCGGATATGATTATGGATATTATATTGAATACCGAATCTATTTTCACAATTCATCTCCTATTTTTAAGCAATTAACAATTTCTTTTAGATTATATCCATATACGGAATGATTCCCGTATAATGGGCTATCCATTTTGTTCGGTTCTATTTTAGAACCTTCGGATTTCCATTTGTTCATAAAAAACTCTCCTTTCCCAGTTCCACTTAACCCTTACCCAAACCCACGGGAAAACGGTTTTGGCAAGGTTCGCACCACCATGGTGCATTTTCGTCTGAACCTTGATTCACTTGATTTTAGGATTAACATGACAACAATCAAGAAAATCCTTAAATCCTTTAATCATGGTTCAGACAATAGGCAAGGGTGCAAGCACCCCAGCCACTTCAATCCTCCACGCAACGAACACTATACAAGTAGCTCTTATCGTTGCTGCCCCAGCTCGCGCTCTCGCCGTTGTAGAGCATGTCGCGGCAGGAAGCACCGTCGCTACTGCTCTCACTGGCACTCCACCATAAGCCGCGATCGCCGACATTAAAGAAATAGAAATAGCCCGAATAGCCGTTGCCGCCCGGCAGGGCGGAAAAACCGTAAGCATCCGTGCCGTTGCCATTGCTGTTCCAGCCGCTCTCCGCCTTCAATAACTTAGCGTCACAACTAGTGCAACCGCTGGTACTTCTAACATAGCTTGACAATGCGTTCCACTCCTCTCGGCTCGGCAAATGCCAACCTTCGGGGCAAACACCCCGAACTCCGCTGGGAACGGCGGTTGAAGATGAAGCATTGTTCATTGCCGTTGCCCAGTTGTATAGCCGGCCGTATTGAGTGCAGTTGGCCGGCAGGTCACCTATACATACATCAGTGGTATTATCCGGCACATCGTAATTCAAATTCTCTGCCAGCCATGTTTGGGTACCTATCAAAACCGCTTCGTATTTTTTGCCAGCTAAATCTTGGGGTTTTGCTATCAAATAGATTCCGTTAATGTTGATTTCCGGTTTACATTTATACAAATCAGGGTTATATTCAACCGTCCTGTTGCCGCAATATTCTCCCTTGATACCGTTGTAACAGAAGTGGGTTGAAGGGTTGTAGGGCTGGTTGCCGCAAGAATATGTTTGGCCGTTGTAGCAGAAATGCGTTGCCAAAGTATATTTGTTGTTGCCGCAGCAGTCCTCCGTTCCGGGGGTAAATGTTACAGTTCCGCCGCATTTATTGAGAATATCATTGCCGGAGCAGAACTGGGAACCTGTGAATGTTTCACCACCGCAGAGAGGAGTAACCGTGCTGCCAAGGCAGAAATGCGTAGAAGGGTTGTAAGGCTGGTTGTTGCAAGAATATGTTTGGCCATTGTAACAAGAGTGCGTTGCCAAAGTGTATTTGTCATTTCCGCAGCAGTCCTCCGTTCCGGGAGCGAATGTTACAGTGCCCCCGCATTTATTGAGAATAT
>Ga0182466_11585_pt1 | contig 25842 bp, 22 predicted proteins | sample TergutMp193P3_FD_120795 | JGI IMG/M metagenome (GOLD analysis project Ga0182466, IMG submission 120795) | reverse complement strand
AATACTATGAATACCAACCAGTTAACAAATTTATTTTTTGTGAATTTGCCGTTCCACTCTCTAAGACCGTTGAACGCTGCAAATTTCCCGTAGCAACCTGTTACGCTTAGAGTACTAACTGTAATGGTGCATGCCATGAGCAGCGAAATGAGAATTTTCTTCATAAAACCTCCGAAGATTAAAATTATGAAGGGAATATATAAAATTTTTTTAACTAATCCACTTTCTAAGCTCTTCCGCTGCCATGCCCTTTCGCATAGCGTAATCCGCAAGCTGGTCTTCGCCAATTCTGCCTACCTTGAAGTAGCGGCTCTTTGGGTGCGCGGCAAAATAGCCGCACTCGGAGGCTACCGGATTCATAGCATAGTTTTCCGTCAGAGAAATCCCTATATTTTTTTCCGGCGAGAGCAGTTTCCAAATAGCGGCTTTTTCCGTATGGTCGGGGCTTGCCGGGTAACCGGGCGCGGCTCTGATTCCCGCTCCGCCTAAAATATCCCTGTGGAGTTTTTCGGCAAGAGCCTCGGCTAGGCGGTCTGCCAAAAGCCCTAGCATTATGGCGGAATAATCATCGTCTTTATCCTTGAATTTTTTTTCCGCCTCGTTTGCGCCCAAGCCTGCGGTAGTGGCAAAAAGCCCTATGAAATCCTTTTCCTTTGGGTTGAAAAAATCCGCCATGCAGAGCAACGGCTCGCCTTCTGCCGCCGTTTGCTGCCTTAAAAAATGCAGTTTTGCCGTTTCCTTGCCATCCTCTCCGAAAACGGAAAGCGAGTCCCCAATTCTTTGAACTTCAAAGAAGCCTGCAATAGCGGCTGCCCTCAACAATTTTTTGTCCACAATTTCTTTCAGCAAAACACGGGAATCGCTCTCCAGATTTTTATGCACCTCGGTGTATTGCGCCGGTCTTAAATCCCATGCGCTGAAATACATTCGCCAATTTATCAGGGGAATTACGGAGTTTAAATCCACGTCGCTAAAAATTTTCAAGCCGAGAAAAGGAGGCATATGAGCCATATTAACCCTGAATATAGTAAACGCCGATATTTTACTACGTTACCAATATGCCTATACTATATCTGCTCCTCATTGCCCTGGCATTGGTTTCCTGCGAAAAAAAGGAAGCCAATAATGAAAAGGCCGTTTTGGAAAAAGCGGTTGATTCCTACGGTGCCTTGATAGAAAAAGCCAAGGGAACGGAAGCGCTTTTGCAAAAACAGGCGGACTCAATTGTTCGCCAAGCGGACTCGCTGGGGATTCCTAGCCGATAATTGTTCCGCTGTTGGCAATGCCGGCTATTTGCTTTTTAAAAGATTCTGCGCCTTCCCATCCTACAATGTGTATGGATTTCAAGCCTCTTTCTATGGATTCCAAGGCTCCCTGGACTTTTGGGAGCATTCCGCCGGAAATGACCCCGCTTTGGATTAAGCCGTTTGCCAATTCCCTGTTTAAGCACGGAATTATATTTTTGTTCCCATCTAAAACTCCGCTGATATCGCTGATCAAAACAAAGCAGTCCGCTTTTAGCGCAACGGCAATTTCGGCGGCGGCGGTATCCGCATTTACATTGTAGGAAATGCCGTTTCCGTAAGATACGGGCGAAATAACAGGGGTTATGTTTGCGGAAAAAAAAGCCTCCAGAATTTGCGTATTAACCTTGAATATATCGCCAACGGAGCCTAAATCACCCTTGCCCTGCAAAGGCTTTGCCTCCAAAAGGCGGGCATCCACGCCGGAAATTCCTGCGGCATTTGCATTGTTTGAAAGCAGCATTCTCACTAATTTTTTATTGACCTTGCCGCTAAGCGTCATTTCTACCATGTCCATTATGGCAGGAGTTGTAACCCTAAGCCCGTTTATGAACTTGGGTTCTTCGTTTAATAATGCCAAATTCGCGTTTATGTCTTTGCCCCCGCCGTGTACAATAGCCAAGCGAAATTCTTTGGATGCCTCTGCGGAAACAACTGCAAAATCCTGCAACTTGGCCTCGTCTATTGCAAGCGAGCCGCCGATTTTAACAACTATGGTCTTCATTGAAAATGAAGGTAGAAAATTCAAAGCCTGCGGAAAAGGCGGACATAAGGCAGATTGCCGGGCGTTTCAAAGGAAATTCTTGTACGGCCTATTCAAGGCCTTCCCCAAACGCATGGACATTTTCTTTCCTATCGGCGACCGCCCGGTTTCCATATTGGAAATCTGCTGCTTGCTGATTCCCAGTTTGTCGGCCAGCTCCTGCTGGGTCATATTGCGCATCTTGCGAAAAATGCGAAGATTGTAGCCGGGCGTCATCTTTGCCGCCTCTTCCTTATACCAGTCCATATCTTCCACCCGCATAGTGGCATCATCGGGAGCGCTCTCGGCAAAATCGCCGGAACTGGTGATTTTCACTTCGCCATAGTTAAGCCGCAAAAACGAAACCAGCTTGCGCGGTATAACAGGGGCTTCAATTCTAATAAGGGGCCGATTCACGACTGCCAGCATAATAAACCTCGATTCGCACTCCGGTTGCGGTCTCTTCCCAGCAGGCTACCCAGTGGTAAGAAAGGTGGCAATGGTGCTTATTGCCGCCAAGTTTGGAGTAGTTCAGCCATTGCCGCTGCACTGGGCCTGATTCTTTCAAATCTTTGACCAGCCGCGCAAGCAGCGAAACTTGCAGCGCGGGCATTTTAGCCATGCCTTTTCTAGCCCGTTTTGTCATCGTCACTTCAAACATCTATGGTTAAATATACATAATTTTTATTTACTTGTCAACAAATCAACAAAAATCCGGCTTAGTGAGCGTTGTACCTGAAAATTTTCTATATTCTTTTCAATTCATTTCTTAGGAGATAAACATGGCTACAAAAACAACAGCTAAAAACGCCGTTAAAAAAGACGTTGCCAAAAAGCCTGCTATTGTCATTGAAGATTTGGAAAACTCAAAAAAGGCCTTTATAGACTCCTTTAACCAGCATCTGCACCACACGCTTGCGCGAGACAGCTACGAGGCCGCAGACTACGAAAAATTTCAGGCAATAGCCTATGCGGTTCGCGATCGCCTGATTGACCGCTGGATAAAAACGCAGCAAATTTATTATAAACAAAATGTAAAGCGCATTTATTATTTATCGCTTGAATTTTTGATGGGCCGCTCGCTTGGCAATGCGGTTTTGAACATAGATGCCGAAAAAGAGGTAACCGAAGCTCTTAGCGAACTCGGCTTGAGCATGGAAGAGCTTATAGAAGTGGAGCGGGATGCCGGGCTTGGCAATGGCGGTTTGGGGCGTTTGGCGGCATGTTTTTTGGATTCAATGGCTTCTCTGGAGCTTCCGGCCATGGGTATGGGACTTCGCTATGAATTTGGAATGTTCAACCAAAAGATTGAATACGGCCAGCAAAAGGAATACCCGGATGAATGGCTGCGCTTTCCCAATCCGTGGGAATTTGCCCGCACAGCAGGCGTTATGCAGATTCAGTTCGGCGGCCATGTTGAAAGCTATTCCGAAAACGGAGAAACCTGCCACCACTGGCATGCCGCAGAGAACGTGGAAGCCATGCCCTACGACACTCCCATTCCGGGTTATAAAAACAATACGGTAAATACCCTGCGCCTGTGGAGCGCGCAATCCGACCGGTTCAACCTGGAAACCTTCAACGAAGGCAGGTATGTGGATGCCGCTTCCAAAATAGAAGAATGGGAATCCATAACAAAGGTGCTGTATCCAAATGATTCTTCCGTGAACGGCAAAAAACTTCGCTTAAAGCAGCAGCATTTCCTCTGTTCCGCTTCGCTTCAAGACATAATACGGCGCTATGAACGCGGCAACGATGTTCAGGCTGCTATTGAAAAACTGGCTAAGGCCGATAAAATTTCTTCGGCGAATTTAACGCTTTCAAGTTTAGACCAAAACAAGCGCAGAGAGCTTCTTTTAAAACTTCCGGAAAAGATTGCAATACAGTTGAACGATACTCATCCCGCAATAGCCATTCCCGAACTTATGCGCTTGCTCCTGGATATTTACAAGCTATCCTGGGCAGACGCTTGGGGAATCACAACCCAGGTATTTGCCTACACAAACCACACTCTTATGCCGGAGGCTTTGGAAAAATGGTCGGTTAGCCTGTTTGAAGAATTATTGCCCCGCCACCTGCAAATCATTTACGAAATCAACGCAAAGTTCCTTGAAACCGTTTGGAGAAAATGGCCGGGCGAAAACGCCCGCGTAGCCCGAATGTCCATAATTCAGGAAGGCAGCGAAAAAATGGTTCGCATGGGATACCTTTCGGTTATAGGCTCGCACAGCGTTAATGGCGTTGCCGCGCTCCACAGCGAACTTTTGAAAACTTACCTGTTCAAAGATTTTTACGAACTGTGGCCTGAGCGCTTTAACAATAAAACAAACGGAGTTACCCCGCGCCGCTGGGTTGCAAAGGCGAACCCCGCCATGTCTTTAGCTATATCCAAAAAAATAGGCGACTCATGGATAGGCGATTTGCGCAATATAAAAAAGATAGAGAAATATGTGGACGATTCCGCTTTCCAGGCGGATTTTGTGAAAGCCAAAGCCGAAAACAAAAAGAAGCTGATGAGCATTATAAAGAAAGTTCAGGGCGTGGAAATAATAAACCCGGATTCAATTTTTGATGTTCAGGTAAAGCGCATCCATGAATACAAAAGGCAGCTTCTCAACATAATGCATGTGGTTTATCTGCTCAAGCGCATCCAGAAAGGGCAGCAAGTGCAGCCTAGGACAATTTTAATAGGCGGGAAATCTGCGCCCGGCTATTGGATGGCAAAACAGATAATTTGGCTTATCAATGTTGTGGCCGATAGAATCAACGAAGAAACTCGCGCAAAAGGCATTTTGCAGCTCCTGTTCCTTGAAAACTATCGGGTTTCCTACGCGGAAAAAATCATTCCGGCGGCAGACCTCTCCGAGCAAATCTCAACCGCAGGCACGGAAGCCAGCGGCACGGGCAACATGAAATTTGCCCTTAACGGCGCTCTTACCGTAGGCACTTTGGATGGGGCCAATGTTGAGATGTGCGAAGCGGTTGGGAGCGATAATATATATATATTCGGAAAAACCGTTGAAGAAGTTCAGAATATAGTTGCGCATGGCTATCAACCCAGGGAATATTATGAATCTTCCAGCGACGTTCGCGAGGTTTTGGATTATATTCGGACGTTGAACTATCCCGAATGCCCGTTTGCGCCCATAGTGGAGAGCTTGCTTTACAGGGACCAGTATTTGCTTCTGGCGGATTTTGCCTCTTATTTGGAAACCCAGAATTTAATATCCGACGATTATTCCAACAAAAAGCTCTGGACGCAAAAATCCATTCTGAATGTAGCTCGCATGGGCGAATTCAGCTCCGACCGCACAATCAGGCAGTATAATGAGGAGATTTGGCACGTGCCGGGGGTTAAAATAGGGTAGAGATGCAATAATGTAGGGGCGTAGCGTCGTGCTACGCCCCTACATTGCATTTTCTATATTTTTCTTATGAACTTCAGATATTCTATTTTGTCGGTTGCTGCTTGCGTTCTGTTGGTTTTTGCTTACAGGGTGCAAAAAGGGGATACCCTTTGGGATTTAAGCGAGGAGTATCTGAAAGACCCCTTTGCCTGGCCGGATTTGTGGAAAGCGAATCCGCATATAAAAGATGCCCATTGGATTTATCCGGGCGATTCTATTTGCTTCCCGGGCGAGGGCCCATGCCCGATAGTCGGCGATGCTTCATTGCGGGGCGCTGATGATTCCGAAACATCCCTGAGAGGCAACGCCCAAAATACAGGCAGTAGGGGAGAAGCCAGCAGCAGGGGATACAGAACCCAAGAACATCCGAAATCCTTTAATTCCTACTACCAAAGGCTAATGCCAATACTGGAATCCGTAGGCAAAAAGGACGGGAACAAAAGCAGCAAAGGATGGTTCCAGGTGTTCAGCGATGAAGCTAACAAGCCTATTAACCATTCTTTGGAGCACGAAATACTTCTCGGTTTTGGCAAAAGAGCTTTTCCAAAATTAAAAACCGGCGATATAGCCGAGCTTTGGAGCAGCAGAAAGGTTTCCGTTCCGAACAGCACCGGTACCTCGGACGAATACTATTTGCGCCAGCTTGCCGCTCTCGCCAGGGTAACCGCCATAGGCGATTCGCTTTCCCGCGCAACCATAGTGCAGACTTTTGCTACCGTTTCCGTGGAAAAAGCGCTTTCTCGTCCGCAAACGCCGGTTAAAACCATAGATGTAAAATCCTTTAAATCGGTTAATCAGGCCAAGTCAAATGAAATGGCAGAGATTCTTTTATTTATGGATAAAAGCATTGTTCCGAGTTTGTATTCCTATATCCTCATAGATATGGGCAAAAATCAAAATTACGTGCCCGGCAGCGCAGTGGCTTTTTGGGATATGGACAAAAAAGACCCCACTTTGCCGCCAAGACTCTTGGGCAGAGGTTTGGTAGTATATTCCGATAATGAGCGTTCAACGGTTTTAATAAGAGACCTTTACAACGCTACTCGCCGCATAGATATTGGAACTCCTGTTTCCCTGACCCATCAACCGGTGATGTGAGGCGGGGTGAAAAATCCTTTAATTTTTCGCTTGGTAGCTATTTTCCTTTTTGCGGAGCTGTGCGTTTGCATATTGATTTTGCTCAGTGCGCTTATATTCTTTAATTTTCCAGATACGGGCATATGGTTCGCAGAATTGCTTCGTTAGCGGTTCCGTTCAGATTGCTTTTGTTTTTGGCGGGTATTTTGCTTGCAACCCTGGTGCTTGCCGTTATAGGTTTTAGAAGCATTGAAAAAGACAAGCTGCTTGCCGAAAAAAAATACGAAACGGCAAAGACGGATTTAAGGCTCGCGATTATTGAAAGCGCTAAAAAGGAAACGGAAGCGATTGTGAAGGAGATTCAAAAATTCTCCCTTGGCGAAGAATTCCTGCAAAACTCGCTACCGGGCGTTTTATCCGCATTTGTTTTTAAAGACGGAATTTTGATATATCCGAAAATAGGCGAGGAAAAAGACAGCGAGCTTTACCTGCTGGAACAAGGCGATGCGCTTGCTTTAAAGAAATTTTTGGATTTGCGAAAGGCGGGAAAATTTGCGGAAGCAAGGGAATATGCTTTGGAAACGGTTAATTCCTTTATGCAAAATCCGCGCATTGCCCGCCTGGACTGGGACAGTTATCTCTTGGAAAAAATGCTGGACGATATTCTTTGCGACCAAAATTTGAGCAAGGAAGAAGGGGAGAAATTCGGAAATATTCTAAGCGAAACAAAAAGGCTTTTGCGAACCTTAAACACGTATTCGGAGCACAGGGATTTTTTGCTCGCGCTTGGAAGCTATGCCAACTATTTAAACGGCGGATACTCCTTTATTAAGCACAAAGGAGAATTTTTTCTGGTTGTTCCGGCAGAGTTTGCGCCCAGGAACTCTATTATAGCCAAGATAGATTCCGCGTTTTATTCAAATAAAATGAGCAGGGCCATAAGCGAAACGGCAAGGGAGTGGAGCTATATTCCATATTCTATTTCCGGCGAATTTCCCTTTGGGGAGTCCAATATTTTAACGGAGGAAGATATTATAATAGAAGAAGATTATAATATTGCAAAGGAAGACGAATCCCGATTTCTTTTGCTTATGCTTGTTTTTTCCCTTATAATTCCCGTGATAGGCGTTGTGGTTGTGTATAGGGGCATTTCCAGGGAAAGGCAGTTGAGGTTGATGAAGGATAATTTTCTCTCCACCATCTCGCATGAGCTTAAAACTCCGCTCACATCGGTAAAGATGTATTCCGAGCTTATGAACAGCGGCCGGGTTCAAAAAGCCGAAAAAATAGTTTCTTATACGGGTGTTATATTAAAGGAGACCAACCGTTTGGAGAGCTTGATTGAGGCTATTTTGAACTATACAAGAATGGAAAACGGCCAAAAGGCTTTTCGCTGGGAGAGAATAGATTTGTCCGAGTGCGTTAATAAGGTTTGCGATTCGCTGGATGTTATTGCAAACGGCAAGGGCTTGGAGATAAAAAGGGAGATAGCAGTTGGTTGCGCAATAACCGGGGATTATTCCTCTATTTACAGCCTTGTTCAAAATTTGGTGGATAATGCGATTAAATATACTGCGGAGGGCTATGTTTTTGTTAAGCTGCAGCAGGATGCGCAGTCCATATCCCTTTCCGTTGCGGACACGGGCAAAGGCATTCCCAAAAATGAGCAAAAGAACATATTTGAAGGCTTTTACAGAATTGGCGACGAATCCACAAGGGAAACAAAGGGTTCGGGTTTGGGCCTGGCCATTGTAAAACGTACCGCAGATGCACACAAAGCGTCAATTATATTGGAAAGCGCCCCCGGCAAGGGGGCTACATTTACGGTGGTATTTAAACCGTAAATGTCGTTATTTAAAATTTAATCGCAGCATCTATGCCAACGATAGTTACAATATCGCCGTTGCCGGCATCTTTGCCAAAGCCAAGTTTAATATATGTTCCAAGGTCAAGGTTGCTAAGAGTAATTAGATAGCCGGCTTGGGGGTAAATGCCAAGGCCTCTATCTTCTCCTTTACGGGAAATATCTTCGCCATTCGACTCGGTTTTTGTTATGCCCTTTTCAAGGTCGCAGCTAATCCATATTGTGTTCTTTTCGTTTATAGCAAAGTCCAATTCAACGCCGGCAACCGCATCTATTCCATTTGTCTTTTTTGTCTCTGTTGCCTCTGTTGTCTCTACGCCGTTGATATATTTGCTTTCGGTGCCGATATATTTGCCTTCGGTGTTGATGGTCATTTCAAAGTTGCTGCCCAAAGTGAGCGCGCTTGTTAAAGGCATGGAGAACTGGAAATTCGGGGTAAAGCTCCAAAATGGGCCGGGGAGAGGAAAGCTAACATCAACGCCCGCGCTTAGTACGGAGATAATCTGGTAGCGAAAGCCCAGCGCATAGTCATTATTGGCATATGCTGCAAATTCCAAATTAGATATGGGGCTATAGCGAATTCCGTAGAATCCGTCTGATTTAAGCGAATCAGCCAAGGATTTGCTGGCTTGGCTGCCGGTTTCCCAATAAAATTTTGCTTCTCCTTTACCGCGTTCAATTACCGGAAATTTATCCCAGGCGGCAAAAGCAGACACCGTACAGATGAGGGCTGCAGTTAAGACTTTTTTCATAAAAAAGCTCCTATTTTAGTTTTTACAGAGTTTAATTTAGAAAAAAATTGGCAAATTGTCAAGGGTTTGTTAAGAAAATGTTAAAAACCCCGGCCATTGGCGGGGGTTTTTATTGTTCAGGCTAAAAATTAGAATTTAACAGAAGCGTCTACGCCAACAGCGGTGCTAATATTCGGCGTTTCGTTATCCGATTCGCTGAAGATGGTAAAAGCAACATATGTTCCAAGCTCAAGGTTGCCAAGAGTAGCTATATAGCCAATAGCAGGTGTCATGGTTAGAAGCCTATCATCGTCTTTTAGCGGAACGTCATCTTTGAACATTTGTTTGTACATGTCATTGAATGCTTTGCTGCCGTCAAGTTTGGATCTAGTAACGCCTGTTGCGGCATCAAAGCCAACCCAAATAGTGCTTTTTTCACTGAGAGCTAGGTCCAGCTCAATGCCTCCGGTGAAATCCAAGCCTCTAGAGTATTCAGCAGGTTCGCCAATTTCGTGGGCGAGATTTTGAGAAAACTCCGAGTATTTCTTGGTTGCGGTATAGATGGCTAAGTCAAAGTTGGTACCCAAGGTGAGCGAGCTTGTTAAAGGCATGGAGAACTGGATATTTGGCTTGAAGCTCCAATTAGCGCCATCACCGAGAGGAAAACCGAAATCAACGCCTGCGCTTAAAACAGAGATAATCTGGTAGCGTGCGCCTAGCACATAATTTCTAAACGCATCCGACTGGGCTTCGGACATCAATTCCAAACCTGCGAGCGGGCTGTAACGGACTTTAAATGTCGGAAGACCGCCATGGGCATCACCTGATTGGCGGCTTTGCTCGATATTTATTTTGAATTCCCCTTTTCCGTCTTCAATAACCGGGAATTTATCCCAGGCGGCAAAGGCGTATACCGAACAGAGAAGGGCTGCTGCTAGAACTTTTTTCATAAGAAAACTCCTATTTGATTTTTACGAAATCTAATATAGAAAAAAATTGACAAATTGTCAAGGGTTTGTTAAGAAACTGTAAAAAAATAGTTACAAAAGACCAAAAAATAGCGATAAATGGCGGTTTTTTTACATTAAACCATTATGTCTGAACCGTGATTAAAGGATTAACAGGATTATTAAAAACAATGTCAAAAAATCAAGAAAATCCTGTAATCCTGAAAATCGGGGTTCTGACAATTTCTACATTTCCCCCATGATTGACGGTAAAACAGAGATTTTAGGCGTATTCGGGAATCCGGTGGAGCACACAAAATCTCCTGCTATTCACAATGCCTTGCTAAAAGACTGCGGAATAAATGCCGTTTATTTGCCGTTGCCTGTGGAAAAACAGGGCTTAAAAGACGCTATTGCCGGTTTTAGGGCTATGGGCTTTGCCGGCGCAAATGTCACCATCCCCTTTAAGGAGCAGGTAATACCCCTTTTAGATTTCATATCGCCGGTGTCCAAGGCTACGGGCAGCGTGAATACGCTCTATTGGGAACAGGGGAAACTCTGCGGAACCAGCACGGACGGCTTGGGCGCGCTGCGAAATTTGGAGGCTGCCGGAATCGGTATTAAGGGCAAAAATATAGCCTTGCTCGGCAGCGGGGGAGCGGCAAAGGCCCTGGCTTATGCTTTTATAGAAGAGGGCGGGGCTGCAAGCCTGAAAATTTTTACCATAGAACCCGAAAATTGGAATTTGGAGCTTAAAAATTCCAGCCTGCACGATTTTGATGAAGTGGGGAAATACAGGGATAGTATAGACCTGCTTTGCAACGCCACGCCGCTTGGAATGTACCCAAATATAAACCAAAGCCCTGTGGACAAATCCGTTTTAACCGGCAACACGGCGGTTTTTGATATTGTGTACAACCCGCTTAAAACAAAACTTTTGCAAGAAGCGGAAGAAATCGGCTGCAAAACTTTAGGCGGAATAGGAATGCTCATTTATCAGGGGCTGGAGAGCTTTAAGCTATGGTTTCCGAACTCAAACCCGAATCCGAAAGTTGTTTTTGAGGTTTTAAATGCCCAATAACATTTATTTTACCGGTTTTATGGCAAGCGGAAAAACCCGCATAGGAAAGCTGCTGGCCGCAAATCTTAAAAGAAACTACATGGATTCCGATACGCTGGTTGAAGAACGTGCCGGAAAAAGCATAGCGAAAATTTTTGAGCAGGACGGCGAAACGGAATTCAGGAAACTGGAAAAAGAAGCGATAAGGGAAATTTCGCAAAAGGAAAAGGTTGTTGTTTCCCTTGGCGGCGGAGCCATTACCCAAAGCGAAAATGTGCGCACGGTTAAAAATTCCGGCATTCTGATTTGCATGAGGGCAACGCCGGAAATTTTATGCGAGCGAATTGGGCGAAACGAGAAACGCCCCCTGATGGCGGGTTTGGAGCCGGAAGCGAGGCTGGAGAAGATAAAAACCATGCTTGCCGAGCGTGAAAAATTTTATTCTTTGGCGGATTTTAGCATTGAGAGCAATGAAAACCCTCCGGAAGAACGCGTTCTTCCTCAGGTTTTGGAGGTTTTGAAGCTATGGGAACATTTAACCGCCAGAGTAGAAGTCTCTTCCGGCGAGTGCTATCCTATTTTTGTAGGGAAAAATATTTTAAAGCATATTAATATTCTGCTAAAGACCTTAAAACTTTTGCCTCAAAACGATATGCTTGTTTGCACGGATTCCAACATAGCGAAAAAGCAGAAAGAGAATTTGAAAATGCTCTGCAAAAAAACCGGCGAAAGCAAGAGTTTTGTTTTCCCTGCCGGCGAGAACAGCAAGCAACTGGAGGTGCTGAACCGTCTTTGGACTTTTATGCTGAAGCATCGCTATAGCCGCAAGAGCTGCCTTTTGCAGTTCAGCGGCGGGGTAGTGGGCGATATGGCCGGTTTTGCGGCAGCTACATATCAAAGAGGGATTTCCTTTGTTCAGCTTCCAACATCTCTTTTGGCGATGGTGGATAGCAGCGTTGGCGGCAAGGTTGCCATTAACCACCCCGAAGGCAAAAATATGCTCGGCGCTTTTTACCAGCCCAAAGCAGTGATGTGCGATTTAGCCGTTTTGAAAACCTTGCCAAAAGAGGAATTTCGCGCGGGGCTTGCCGAGATTGTGAAATACGGAATTATATACGACCATGATTTTTTTGAATGGCTGGAAAAAAATTCAAGCATGATTTTGGAAAAAAACATTGCCGCATTGAAATACGTAGTCAAGCGTTCCTGCGAAATAAAGGCCGCCATTGTTAGCGTGGACGAGCGTGAGCTTGGGCTTAGGGCGATTTTGAATTATGGGCACACTTTTGGCCATGCCATAGAAAAGCTCACCGATTACAGTAAATTTTCCCACGGAATTGCAGTTGGTTTGGGAATGAGGGTTGCGGGCAGGCTGTCTGCGATAACGGGGCGTTGGAGCGCGGAGGAAGAGGCAAGGCAAAACGAGCTTTTGAGCAAGTTCCGCATTCCGAAAACCTTAAAGGAATGCAAGGTTGAATTTTCGCTTAGGGCCTTTTGGAATGCTATGGGCGCAGACAAAAAGGCAGACAAGCAAACACGTTTTTATATTTTACCGCTTAGAATAGGCGAAGCGGAAAAAACCGCAGAACCTACAAAAGAACAAGTGCTTGAGGCGTTTGGAGCTATAATTTAAGTTGAGAGTTGAGAGTTGAGAGTTGAGAGTGAAAAAAGAGGAACTGTTGCGGAAAAGTCTTATGACTTTGCCGTAAAAGTTGTGTTGTTGTATAAATATTTGAGTGATGCAAAAAAAGAATTTGTTTTGAGCAAGCAGCTTTTGAGAAGCGGGACTAGTATAGGAGCGAATGTTAGAGAAGCAAAGCAAGCTCAGAGTAAACCCGATTTTTTAAATAAAATGAATATTGCATTAAAAGAAGCTAATGAAACTTTGTATTGGATTGATTTATTATATGATACAGATTATATATCTATTGATAAAAAACAAAGTTACCATAAAGAATGCAACGAATTAACCAGCCTATTATCGGCAATAGTAAAAACAACAAAAATAAACTTAGGAAACAAATATGCGAAATAACTCTCAACTCTCAACTCTCAACTCTCAACTGGTTTTAATAGCAGCATTGCTCTTAACGTCTTGCTCCGGCTACGAGAGGGAAAATTTTCGCATGGAGGTTGATAAAAAATACGCTTTGAAAAAATGGCCGGATAGCGCTTATATAGATACTTTGGAGCGTTTTTTTGCAAACGAGCTTGTTAAACAGCCTCAAAAGCAGAAGGCGGAAATAACAATGAACATGAATAGCAATATCATGAGTTTGCCTAAAAAGAGCGTTGATATTCCCGAAAAAAAATCTCAAAAGCCAAGCGCAATCAAAAACACGAATGCGGAATCTGCCGAGTCTTTTCCGGACCGTTTTTTTTATGCCTTGTACAAACTTTCGGAAAATCCGAGTAGCAAAGAATTCGGAAAGAAACACAGGGCAAAGGATGGCGAAACCCTTGACGATTTGCTTTTGAGAATTTACGGGGCAAACGCAAGAAGAATTCCGAAAAATCTTTCGGAAAACATGTTAAAAGGCCTTAATCCCGGCGTAGATTTTTCTTCCTTGCCGGAAGGGGAAATGGTGCTGTTGCCGGATGTGAAATAGCATATTGCTACCCGTTATTAACTATCATCGCCGCTCCCATCTCTATGTGCTGCTTTATGCGGTTTGTGCGCTCTTCCAAGCGTTGCTTCAGCAGCACCAGCGGGAACGCGATGATGAGGCCGCTCTGGGTGGTGATAAGCGCCTCGGAAATACCGTCTGCCATTAGGACGGGGTTTTGGTTGCCGTAAAGGGTGATGATTTGAAAAGTGGCGACCATTCCGGTTACGGTGCCGAGCAAGCCGAGCAGGGGAGCGGTTGTTGCCATTACGCCTGCCAAGTGCATTCCCTTATCCAAAGTCTGTATTATCTCCAGCAGTCTTTCGCCCAGAACATTTGCCAAATTGCCTTTCTGCTGCTCTTTTTGAGTCAGGATTTTGCGCAATTCCCGCGATACGAATCCTGGGTTTGAACGCAGCAGCAACCGGGCGCCTTTGATATCGTCTGCAAGCAGCTTTTGGCGCAAAGCATCGAAGAATTCCGGGAAATCGCGGCGGAACAAATCATTGCCCACTCGCAGATAAGCATTGATTAAATAGTAAAATCCGGCTGCTCCAACCAGCAGAATAGGAACCATAACCCATCCACCCGCCTGAAAGGTGGAATGGATTTCGCCGAGCAGCCTTTGCCAAAAGAGGCTCATGCCCTGCCCTCGCTTTTTTCGGGCCATATACGGTTGAGCAAGGCGAAGCTCTGGATGCCGAATTCGCCGAGTATGTAGTCCAGATTTTCGCTCAACTTGCCGTGGAACAATAGAATTGGGATGGCGATTATCAAGCCTGTTTCCGTGGTAATCAATGCTTCGGAAATGCCACCCGCCAGTATTCGGGCATCGTTGGTTCCCACTTCGGTTATCACATTGAAAAGGGTAATCATGCCCGTCACGGTACCGAGCAGGCCGAGCAAAGGCGCTATCATTCCCATTGCGGCAATAAGCCCCATGCGGCTTTCCAGAGCGGGCTGTTCGCGGAGCAAGGCCTCGTGCAATGCCTTTTCTGCGGAAGCGAGCGTATTCTGCGCCTGGTTCACAACTGCATACAGCACATTGCCCAGGCTGTTTTTCTGCTTCATGCAGAGATCGCCCGCTTTTGCGAAATTCTTTTCGGCTATTAGTTTGTGCAGGCAGTTCACGAATTTTTTATTGATTTGGCCGCGCCGCCAAAAAACAAAACCTCTTTCCAAAGACATGAGCAGCCCGAATATAGCTACGAGAAGCAGCGGGTACATAACGATGCCGCCGGCTTTGAACCATTCCTTTAATTTTGCCGGCAAGCCCTGTTCCTGCATGGCAGCCGTGGTGTTTTTAATCGCCTTGGTTTGCAAAAGGTCTAGGGGAATCCACAAGGAGCCTTCCGTTTCCCGCGCAGCCAATATCGTTTTGCGTATATCTTCGTCCAGAGAAGCGGCGAGGTCTGCGCGCCACTCAAAAACCTGCCCTTGCAACGCACCTGTTCTAAGCAAGGCCTGTGCCTGCCCGGATGCGGCACGTTCTGCCTCGGCAAGGAATACGGTGCCCAAGCGCAAGCGATACACGGATACATCCGTGCGCTTGTCTATTTGGCTCTTTCTGGTTTCAAAATTTTGGTCTTGGGTTAGCAGCAAGCGTTTATGCTGGTCGCTGAATAATGAGCGCATTGCCTCGCCTATTTGGAAATTGTCTTTTCCGAGCATGGCGTTTGCATGGGCAAGCGAGAGGACGCGCTGTTCAACTCCAACGGGAAAATCCGTAGCGAGGTCGCTCGCCGTTTTATCCACCGCTTGCTTGACTTGAGTGTTCAAACTGTTAAGCCCGGATTCAAAGAGCTTTGCTTTTTCTTCTAGGTCTGCGGCAAGATTGCGGGCTTGCCCAACTTCGTCGCTCAGGCGGCTCAAATCGCTTGCCGCTTTGGAGTAGCGGCCTTCCAAAGCATTGCCTTCATCCTGATAGTCCTGCGTTAAACGGTTTTGCTCATAGCGTTCTTGCCAACGCTGGCTTTCCAATAGCTCCAACTGGTCGGCTTTTTTCAAGCGGATATTTTTAAGCGCTTCTACTTCGCGGCGCAAATTTTCCAACTGTTGCTGTTGCAGAGTTTCCTGTTCTTTGGGATTTGCCATAATCTCTGCGGATAACGCGAGGAATAGGCAGCATATAATAATTCTTGTCATTTTTCCTCCGGTTTCGAAATGCTTAAAGAAAGAGGCAAGGACACCATTTGCGGCGGTTTGCGGGCGAGCTTGACATCTATAGCCAATTTTACCGCTTGCCTTTCTTCAAAACTCAAATCTTCCCGCCACTCGTAATTTATATTCCCGTCAGGGCTTATGCTGCGTTGCAATACGCCAAAACGCAGAGCCTCGTCGTCCTGGTAAACCATCCACTGGTTGCCTATGCGCAAAATACGGGCGTTTACGGTTTCTCCGTCTCTGCGAATCATCGGGCGGTTTAGGGCTATAACCTCGTCGCCAAAGCGAATCTCTTCGGCATAGAGAGAACGCAGGCGGGAAAAGCCTTCTTCGGCTCCGGCGCTCTCGGTTTCCAAATCGCGGCGCAATGCCTGTATGCGCGCTACCCGGTCTTCTCTGTCCCAAGGCAGGGTTTGCGCAACCAAGTTTTCAAATTCGAGGCACATCTCCGCAAGGATTTTACCCAGCGCGGCGCGATATGCTTTTATATGGTCGCTTGCGCTTTGGGCACGCGCTTGGCGATTGCGCTCGTTCTGCAATTCGGATGCCTGCCTGCGAATATTTGCTTGCAAACTGTCCAGTTCGGCACGGCGGCGTTTAAGGTCTGCCTGGTAGCGGTCTTGCAGAACTTCCGAGCGTTTTCTTTCTTCCTTCGCAAGGGAATCGGTGCTTTTAATGCGCTGGTCAAGTCTCTTTATTTCAGCTTCGAGAGCAGCTTTTTGCGAGCGGTAATCTTCCAAATCCGAAGCAATATCTGCAAAAGCGCGTGGGGCAAGGCAGAGCATAAATCCGAGAAGCAAAGCTGTGCATTGCGTAGAGGCGGGTGGTATAGTTCTTGTGTTCACATCTGCTTAAACACATATTGCAGGGGAAAGTGTTACTTCTAATCATATTCCGGCCTCGTAGTCAGAATTAAACTTATTCCCTGCAAGCCGTGGAACGCCAAGGCAAAACGGGTTATGAACAGTTTGGGAGTGCGGATTCTAAAGCCAAAACCGTAGGAATTCCTTAAATTGGATGTGGACAATCGGCTGAAATCTTTTCCGTATATGCCATATTCGTTGAAAATAAGCGCATCGGCAAAACGGTCTATGGGCCAGCGATATTCGGCGGAAACACCGGCTGTCAAAGGAGCTGTAAAATGGCCATCTCCATAAGCGCGAAGCGGGAAATTGCCGCCGAGTCTGCTCATGGCGGTAAACGGAGCTTTGCCTTCGTTTTCTTCCAGCATATAGCGTGCCTTTATCTGCGTTATAAGTACTCGCCTGTCTAGAATTTCTTCTTTTATGTTTATCGGGTTCAGCATTTCAATAGCCTCTGCAAAAGTGAGATTTTTTAATTTTTCCCTGTTGGCATTGCTCTCCGCAACCGTCATGGCATAGCTCCTGCCGCCTAGCAGGGAATAATTTATTAAACGGCTTTCAACAACATGGTAATTATGGTCTCCGGAGCCGTTATAAGGGCTAACAGGCGCATAAGTGTAGCTAAGGGAAAATTTGCGGCCTCTGGTTGCTGCATATGGTTCATCTAAGCTGCTATGCAACAAGGAAAAAGTCAAGGGATAAACCTCATAATCTTCGTAAAATCCTCTATTGGAAACGGATTCGCCTGTATGGATACTGTCGATTAGGATTGGGAGGCCAAATCTGTAAAAATTCATTGACGCGCCAAATTCCAAATTCCAATTCTTAACGAGACCGAACCCTACGTAAGGACTTAAAGTAACACTGCTATCCGTAAAGGAATATGTAATTGCGCTATCCGCAAAGGAATACGTATCTCTAAATGAATTGCTTACATACGCTTTGTAGCTTGAGCTTAATCCCCAGTAAAAAGAACTGCCGTAAATATTCTTTTTCTTATAGCGCATGGCAGCATCCCAATCCGAATTGACATAAAGATGCGGAGAAAAGAAAATGCCATCATCGTCTAAAAGAAGCTCCGAATGCCAATACGCAAAGCCTATGCTTCCCAAACTGCCCATTTTGGCATTTATTATCGGGTAAAACATTATCTGCCCGTTTTCACCGAAAGTTATAAGGTTTGCCCCCTTTTCTATCAAGTTTTCCCTTGATATATAAATTAGCGGCGGTATAACAGGGTATATTAAAAATTCAATGGCAGGCTGCACAATATGCACAAAAGGCCAAGACACAACGGTTAATAGCAGATTTTTCTGCTCTATTTTTACAACCGACGAATCATTGCCGGCCTCTTGCGCGCTTGCGCAAAAAGCAAGGAGAAAAAGCAGCGCGAAAATTTTTTTCATTTACTAAATTAAGAATTTACAAATGTTTTCATTAGTAACGAGATTTTTGCTGTTCTTGCAAAATGCGCCTAGGCTCATAATAACCCTTGCCCTGGCGTTATCCGTTTTATGCATGCGCCCTGTTTCAAACTTGCGCTGGGAACTCAGTCTTGCAGACTTGCTCCCAAAAGAGCATCCGGCTATAATAGCCCAAGATTCCGTGCATAAAAAATTCGGCGGCTGGCAATCCTTAATAGTCCTCTCAAAATCCCAGGACAGCACGGCCAATGCGGAATTCATAGCTAGTCTGGCAAAAACTTTGGAACAAAGCTCGCTTGTGAATTTGGCCGAATATAGCACGGAATCGGATTTTTACCAGGAACATAAACTATTGTACATAAATCTTTTGGATTTGGAGACCATTAATGACAGAATTAAAAGGCTTGTAGCCAAACAAAAGGAAAAACTGAATCCGTTTATAGTTGAACTGGTAAAGGACACCTCCGATTTAAGCATCCCTTTTTCTCTTGAAGACATTGAGCAAAAATACCTTCCTAAACTTAAAAGCTTCAGAGGCAATGCAGACGGAACAATAAGAATACTGGAAATCTACCCTGCCAAGGATAATTCAAGTTTAATGGACATGAGAGAGTTGCACGGATTAGCCAGAATAAAAAGCGATTCCTTGAAAGATGAAAAGAATATAGAAGTGCTTTATGGAGGAGCCATTTACGATTTTGTTGCGAGCAGCAGAACCATACTGTCCGAAGTGAGAATTTTAGCAATGGTTTCCGCCATAATCCTGTTTGCAATATTCATTTTCTTCTGTTTTAAAATACCGGCAATATCCTTTATCACAGCCATCAGCCTTTCTATGGCAACGCTATGGACATTTGCGGCGACGGCTGCTTTATTCGGCAGAATAAACATATTTACAGTAATACTGGGTTTGATAATACCGGCTTTGGGAGGGCGAAATGCCGTGCATTTGCTTTCAAGATACACGGAGGAAATGCAAAAGGGCCTGAGCGTAAAACTTGCATTGGAAAGCACCATGCTGGGTATCGGGCAGCCTTTTGCCGTTAGCGCATTCATAAGTTCATCGATGTTTTTTTGCCTGCTTCCTGTTCCGTTGCAGGGACTTAGGGAACTTGGAATAGCAGGCGGGCTTGGAATTCTCTTTGACTGGCTCGCCATAAATACGGTGCTTCCGGCAATGCTCATAGTTTTGCAAAAAAAACGCAAATTCCCTTTGTTTGCAAAAATAACCTATAAGTTTTCGGATTTTTCTCCCAAACCTCTGGCCGTGGATAAAAAATACGCGTTCATGATTTTTTTGGCCACTATTGCCTTCACTGTTTATGGAATTTTGCCGGAAATGGAATATCGTTTTTCAAAAACGGAATTTCCAAGGCCTTCGGAGCCTGTGCATGAAATTCTAAAAGACATAGGGGAATATAATACGGAGCCGGTTATAGTATTTTTTCCAAGCGCAAAGCATGCGGAAGCCGCCGTAGATAACTATCCCCAAATAAATTGGGTGACGCTAACAAGCCTTTTGCCGAGAGAGCAGGATAAAAAATTGAGAATTTTAAGGGAAATCCGCGCGGCATTAACGCCGGAAGTTTTGGAGACTTTGCGCGGCAGCGACTCGGTAAATGCAAACAAAATAGTGGAAAATTGGAACTTAAAGATTTTAGGAATAATTGATTTGCCGGAGAGTTACCAGTTGAAGTTTTTAGGCAAAAACGGGAGTATTGGAGAATTCGGTTTTATTTTTCCGGCATTTGACACCGATAACGGGCTTGAATGCCGCCGATTTGCAAAAAGCATTAGCGAAATTTCCCCTTTCGGCAATCCTCTTAAAAGCACAGGGGAACCGATAATACGCGCAGCTTTGCTCGATTTGAGCTTGCCCGATCTACGGCAATGTACGGCATTTGGCTGCATGGCGATTCTGCTTTGGCTTTTATTATTTCAAAATGCGAGAAATCGCATATTTTTAATTTTAGTATCGCCTGCGCTGGGTTTTTTGTGGTTTTTCGGAATTTTGCATTTGCTGAACATTCCGTTGACCGTATACAGTATTCTGGCTTTGCCTTTTCTCATAGGCATTTCCATAGACGGCTCTCTTTTTTTATGGCAAAGGTATTGGGAAGAAGGAACGGGTTCGGTTAGATTCGTTTGCGCAAACAGCAGCACGACAATGATAATCTCTTATCTGATACCGGTAGTTGCATTTGCAAGCGTGTGTTTTTCATCGCATCCGGGTTTAAAAAGCCTGGGCGTAGTAACGGTTATAGGAATTTTGAGCATAGCTCTTGCGCATATAGCCATATTCCCGATTACGGCTTCGCTTGTTGACAGGCGGCGGTATATGCGGCGGGCTATATAGCTTGCGATAGGTCAAACACTATGTGAGAGAACTTGAATTTGTCCGGCTTAAAATCCTTAAACTCCGTTTTTAGGGCATAATCCAGCCTGATTGTCAAAAATTGCCATTTATAGCGCACCCCGCACCCAAGGGACATCTCCTGAGCCGTGTTAAAGGACAGGTCCCTATCGCTTATGCGGGCCCAGTCTATGAATTGCACAAGTTGAAAGCTCCTCAGCGGCCTCCACGGCGGAATTACCCTGAGTTCCTCGTTTATTCTAAAATATTTCGGAGAAAGCCCGCCGATTGTTATGGCTGTATCGTTTTCCATTTCTATTCTGTAAGGAAACACGCTTCTGAATCTATAGCCTCGCAAAGTTCGCGAACCGCCTTGGTAAAATGTTTGAGCATCGTCTTCCGAAGCCTTGTTATAGAAAACGCTTCCGTAGCTGAAAGCAAACGCGCTTAGCAAATATCTTCTCAATATCGGGATATATACATAAGCGGAGGCATCCGAGTAAAGAAATCCATGCTCTATGCTTATATTCCAAAATTCGGAAAGTTTTCTTTCGCTTAAAGCCTCGTTTTGCAATTCACCGCCAAAACCAATGCTTGGGACAAGTCTAAGACCCTTAACAGGGTCATAGCTGTTATCGGTATAATCAAAAATAAATCCCATTTCGTATTTCAGCTTAAAATAATCTTCGCCCTGAATCCTTGAAAATCTCAAATCAAAAGTATGCCTGTTGCGAATGCGGTTGGAACTGGAAAGCCCAAATGATAAATTCGCCCTGTTTATCACTTCCCACCTTTCAACAAGACTATCCGGATCGGTTGGAGCCGGGAGTATTTCATGGTTGAAAGCTACTCTCTCGTCAAATCTTATGGCTGTAGGTATCCAGGATATGCTGGTTCCAAAAAGCAGGGGATGAGCATAGTTTAGGGACAGTTCTTGGCGATTTTCCGCAAGCATGGCACTAAGCCCTCCTTCATGAAAAGAACCGAACAGATTCCTGTGCAAGGCGGAGTACGAAATTCCAAAACCATAGAGCTGTTCAAAAAAGAAACCGTAATTTGCCTCGCCCGGAACTCTTTCGTAAGCCGTTAGAATAATATCGGAAAGTCCGTTTTCCAGCAAGGAATCTTCCTGCTTAACTTGAGAAAACAACTGGGTTGAAAACAATTTTGTTCTGAATGAAAAATAATATCTCTCATCTACTATGGAATCGCGCTGAATTTCCCACAGTTTGTTCAGCCAAGCCGTATCGGAAAGCCCGGCTTCCGGTTCGGTTTGCCCCGGCAATAAACCGGCGCGAAAAGTTTTGCTTCTGAAACTCCCCATGCGAACCTGATGTCTAGGTTCCGTATAATAATTAACATTCACTTTTTTTCCTATTGTGTCTATATATTCCATATGTTCAACGGTTATGTGCAGATAGCCTTTTTTCATATAAGCGTCTCTAATGGCTTTCCTATCATTGCTTATAACTTCAGGGTCATAAAACCCGCCTTTAGAAACGGAGAGTTTATCCGCCCCTATAAGGGAATCCGAACCTTCCGCAAGTATAATTTCTGCGGAACCGAATTTATACTTCTCGCCTTCATATATGTTAAATGTATATACTTCTACTTTTACGGTATCTACGATTTCTTCGCTTATGGAAAGCGAAATGTCTTTGCTAAAATAACCATTGTTCTGGTAAAAATAGTCCAGGTTCCACTTTGCGAGCTTGATTATAAAACTCCGCCTTTCCGAAGAAATAATATTCATTTCCGCCGGCAAGTCCAGCTGTTCAATCAAAAAACCCTTGCTATAGACCTTGGCTCCCGTAATTTGCAGTTTCCACTTAGGAACCTCCGTTACGCCGGGAAGAGCCAACAGCAGAAGAGTGCAAAAAATTAACTTGGGCACGGAATATGGCGGCTAACGGTCATAGTTGCTATTTCTTTTTTGCTCTCACGCGCTTTACCGCTTCCTGTCCCCCTTCTTTTACCGCTTTTTTTCCGGTTTCCTCTACGGCTTCTTCCACAGCGCCTTTCCTTTTCTTAGGTTGCGGCGCTTCGTCTTCTTCTACCGCCGCTGCCTTCTTTTTCTTTTTGGGAGCAACGCCGCCGCCGTCTTTATTTATAAAACCGTATTTTTCCGGTTCAAAGCCAGACGGGAAATTTGTCCTGTTGTCATACACAACTTCGTTGGCTTGCAAATTATCCATTTTTGCGCGAGACAGATTTGCTCCGGAAAAATCCACTCTGAACAGTTTTGTCTCTGCGTTGAACTTTGAATTTTGCATATCTGCATTGACAAAGCTGACCTGGTTTAGCTTTGCGCCTTCGAAATTCGTGTTGACCATGGAGGCTTCGGCAAATATAACTCTATCCAAAGAGGAGTTCACAAAGTTTGCTTTTGTTAAATCGGCTTTTGTAAATTGGGAACGTTTCATATCGGTACCGTCAAAAATGGCGGATTTTAAATCCGAGCTTACAAAATCGCATTTATCAACAAATGAATAAAAGAAGCTGGCTCCAACCATTTTGGTTTCTATAAATGTCACGTTGCTAACCGAGCTTTTATCAAACACAACGCCGGTTATGGTCATACCGTTGAAATCCATATCGGACAGGGTAGCTTGCGCAAAAATAGCCTTTTGAAGCTTTGCTCTTTTCAAGTTGGCATTGCTGAACGAAGTCAGTGAAAAATCCGCATTTGTGAAGTTGGCATTGCCAAATGTAGCTCCGGAAAAATCCACTCTTTGCAAACCGGCTCCGGTGAAATTCGAATTGCTTAAATCCACATCTATAAAGTTGGCGTTGGTTAAATTGCATTTGGAAAAGTTCGCTCCGCTAACCTGTGCGCCCTTAAAGCTGGAACCTGCGAGTTCAGAATCGGAAAAATCCGTTTTCTGAGCAACAACGCCGTTGAAATTGGCCGCTGTTAAGTCCACCCCTATAACTTTTGCGCCCGTCATGTCGGTATTCTTGAAATTAAGACCCTCTGATACCTTCATAGATGAAAGATTTGCATTGATGAGCGATGCTCCGTTGAAACTCGTTGACTTTTCTATGGTGCCTTCGCTATTCAAAAGCGTAGCCCTGTAAAGATTTGCGTTTTCAAGGTTTGCATCGGAAAAATCAACGCCTCGCATATCCGAGCTTGAAAAGTTGGCACCGGTCAGGTTGGCGCCGGAAAAGTCCGGCGTTGTCAACATAGAGTTTTGGAACTTGGCATTGCTGAGTTCCGCTTTTCTGAATACAGGGCTGACGCCCGTGGCATTCTGAAAGTCCGCCCCTTGGGCCTGAGCGTTGTCAAAATGATATCCGTCAATGCCCTTGGCTCTGAAGGAAGTGATTATCTCCTTGTTTCGCCAATCGGCTTGTTCGGAAATTTTTCCGCAAGAAGCCAGAGATACGGCAAGCACTGCCGCAGCAAGTTTTAAAAAGCATTTTTGCATAGAATAACCCTTTTGCATATTTTATAAAATACAAAAAAAAAATGAAAAGCGGTAGATTTTTTTTGTATCTTCATAACCTTATGCCAAATAGAGTAGTTGTAGGTTCTCAATGGGGCGATGAAGGCAAGGCCAAAATCGTGGATTTTTTAACGTTGTACGCTGACATAATAATCAGGTTCCAAGGCGGGGCAAACGCAGGGCATACGGTAAAAGCGGAAGGCAAGGAATTTATTTTTCACCTGATTCCAAGCGGAATTATGCATGAAAACAAGGTTTGCGTAATAGGAAACGGCGTTGTTTTTGACCCAAAACAGGCGATTTTAGAGATAAAAGACCTTATTTCAAGGGGAATTTCCGTTGAAAACCGTATTTTGATAGCCGAAAATGCCCATGTTGTGCTGCCCTGGCACATAGCCAGCGACAAATTAAAAGAGGCCAAGGCCGGAAAATCGGCCATTGGAACCACAGGGCGAGGCATTGGCCCCTGCTACAGCGACAAGGTGAACAGGCATGGGGTTAGGGTAGGAGATTTGCTGAACGAACAGGACCTAAGGCCCCGCATAGAAGCCATAGCCGATTTTAGAAACGAGGAATTCAAAAAAATGTTCGGAGCGGAGCCTATAGACCCGGAACCGGTAATAAAGGAATATCTGGAACTTGGCGAGCAGTTAAAACCCTATATTTGCGATACGGTTTCTTATTTGCACGAGAAGCTGGAAGCAAAAAAGCAAATCATTTTTGAAGGTGCGCAGGGAACCATTCTGGATGTCGACCACGGAACCTATCCTTTTGTCACATCTTCAAACACTGTAGCCGGCTATGCCAGTTGCGGTTCAGGAGTGGGGCCAATAGCCATAGACCAGGTGATTGGCGTTGTAAAGGCTTATACCACAAGGGTGGGCAACGGGCCTTTCCCAACGGAGCTGGCAAACGAAATCGGAGAAAATCTCCGCAAAATAGGCGGTGAGTTTGGAGCCACCACAGGCAGGCCTCGCCGCTGCGGCTGGTTTGATGCGCCCGTTGTTCGCAAGGCTGTGGCGGTGAACGGTTTAACGCACTTGGCCATAACCAAGCTGGATGTGCTGGATACCTTCAAGGAAATCAAAATTTGCTCCGGTTATAAGCTAGAGGGCAAAGAATTGCAACGTTTTCCCAACCGTTTATCGCAAGTTTCTCTTTGCGAGCCTGTTTACGAAACCCTGCCGGGTTGGGAATGTTCAACCTCCAACTGCCGCTCTTGGGCTGATTTGCCGCCAAATGCGCAAAAATACCTAACCAGAATTTCCGAATTGGCCAATGTCAAAATAGGAATGGTTTCCATTGGCGCAAAGAGGGATGAGAGTATTTTGGTGGATTTGGAATAGGGGTAAAAAATGAATGAAGAATCGCCTTTCAGCACACCCTCTAAGATAAAAGAGCCTCAGAACAAACTGCCGGACTATTCCATTGAGGATTTGCCGCCGTGCTTGCAGGAAACCGTTAAGGAACTCGGCTGGGGCGAGTTGATGCCTGTGCAAAAAAAGACCATTCCCTATATGCTGCAAGGCAGGGATATGCTGATTCAGTCAAAAACGGGTTCCGGAAAAACCGGAGCCTTTTTGCTGCCTCTTTTGCAGGTTATTGTTCCGGAACATATTTTTCCGCAGGTTCTAATTCTTGTTCCCACCCGCGAGCTTGCATTGCAAGTTCACGGCGAAGCGGAAAAACTATCCAAAGGCCTTGGCATTCGCTCATGCGCAATTTTCGGCGGCGTTGGCTTTGATGGCCAGCTCCACGCTTTGAGAACCGGAGTGCATGTAATAGTGGCAACGCCGGGCCGCCTGTTAGACCACGCCCAAAGGGGCAACATAGATTTCGGGAGCATTCGCGA
>Ga0182466_16260_pt1 | contig 26736 bp, 19 predicted proteins | sample TergutMp193P3_FD_120795 | JGI IMG/M metagenome (GOLD analysis project Ga0182466, IMG submission 120795) | reverse complement strand
GGGCTTCCGAATCAAATGGGCGGCTATGATGAAACACCGGAGAGCATGGCAAAGCACATTGAAAGATATGCAAACAACGGATGGCTCAACGTGGTGGGTGGTTGCTGCGGAACTACTCCGGAGACGATCGCAGCGATGAAAAAGGTTGTGCAAAACAAGGCTCCGAGAAAAATCCCCGAAATAAAGAAGACAACAAAACTCTCCGGCTTGGAGCCGCTCGAAATCACGGAGAACAGCAATTTTATAAATATAGGCGAGCGGAACAATATGGCGGGCAGCTTGAAGTTCGCAAAGATGGTGAGAGAAAACAACTGGAGCGAGGCGATAGCCATCTCCGTTGCCCAAATTGAAAACGGCGCACAGATTATAGATATAAATGTTGATGACGGTTTGCTGGACTCAAAGGAAAAAATGCGGCATTTTGTGAATCTTTATGTTTCCGAACCGGCTGCGGCGAAATGCCCCATCATGGTGGACAGCTCGGATTTTGAGGTTCTGCTTGCGGGAATGGAATGTTTTCCCGGAAAGGGTATTGTAAATTCACTTAGCTTAAAAGAGGGCGAAGAAACTTTTTTGAAAAAAGCGAAGGAAGTAAAGCGGATGGGTTTTGCCCTTGTTTGCATGGCTTTTGACGAGCATGGGCAAGCGAACAGCTACGAAAGAAGGGTTGAGGTTTGCAAAAGGCAGTATGACTTGCTGACCCAAAAATTAAATTTTAACCCATGCGATATTTTCTTTGACCCGAATGTCCTTTCCATAGGAACAGGCATTGCGGAACACGCAGACTATGCAAAGGATTTTATAGAGACCTGCAAATTCATAAAGGCGAACTTGCCGTGCTCGCACATTGTGGGCGGAATTTCAAATTTGAGTTTTGCCTTCAAGGGCAATAATGCAATCCGTGAAAGTATGCACTCCTGCTTTTTATACCACGCCTCAAAAGCAGGAATGGATTTTGGCATTGTGAACGCCGGCTCCCTCCCTATTTACGATGATATTCCGGTTATAGAAAGGGATTTGCTCGAAGACCTGATTTTCAACCGCCGCACGGATGCAACCGAGCGTCTTTTGCAATATGCGGAAAGCGTTAAGGAACGCAAAAGCGAAACGGCAAGCCACGCGCACGCCCTGGCATGGCGGGAGTTGCCTTTGGATGAACGCATTTCTTACGCCTTGGTTAAAGGCATAGATTCCTTTATAGAAAGCGATGCGGATGAAGCGCGCATAGCTTTTGGCAGCTCGCTCAAAGTTATAGAAGAACCCTTGATGAACGGCATGAACAAGGTTGGTGAATTGTTCGGCGCGGGAAAAATGTTTTTGCCTCAAGTTGTGAAAAGCGCAAGGGTTATGAAAAAGGCGGTTTCCGTTTTGCAGCCCCACATTGAAGCGGAGCGCAAGGGCTTGGGTGCAAAGGCGGGGAAGGTATTGCTCGCAACCGTAAAGGGCGATGTTCACGACATTGGAAAAAACATAGTAGCGGTTGTGCTGGCCTGCAACAACTACGAAATCATAGACCTCGGCGTTATGTGCCCTGCGGAAAAAATTTTGGAAGCGGTCAGGGAACACGCTCCAAATTTGGTAGGGCTTTCCGGTCTTATAACTCCGAGCCTCGCAGAGATGAGTTTCGTTGTGGAAACTCTATCAAGGGAAAATCTTGACATTCCCGTTATGATAGGCGGTGCAACAACTTCCGCTTTGCACACTGCGGCAAAAATAGCACCATCCGGCAAGCAGCCCGTAGTTTATGTCCCGGATGCCGGGCGAGCGGTTTTTGTAGCACAGTCCATTTTGAACAAGTCCAAGCAAAACGCATTTTTGCGGGAGAACTATGAAAAGCAGCAAAAACTCCGAGACACTTTGAGCCGCAAAGAAGAAAAGCCTCTTGTTCCGATTGAGGAAGCTCGGGGGAAGGGGTTGAGCCTTGATTTTCCTGATTAATCAAGTGAATAAAGGTTCAGACTACTTCTTCTTCTTACTGCTAATGCTCTGCGATTCCATTCCCTCGGATAACCATATCTTCAGCAAGCTGGCTGCACTCTCAGGGTTGGCTATAGCCCAATCCCCCAGACGGTCTATAAGTTCATTTTGCTTTCGAACAGGTTCCGGAACATTCTCGGTTTCCGATTCAATGGAAAGTTCTTTATAGCGAGGCACAGGCGGGTTCATTGCCTCTATAAGGCTAACAGCAACCTTTCTAAGGAACACAAAGGCCAAAATCACTATCAAAATTATTGTTATTCTCAAAGCCCACGTTTCCCACAATTCCTTGTTGCCCATCTGAGCCATAGCTGCACGCTCTTCTTCCCAATAGCTGCGGTCGAATTGCAGCGAAGCGACAAAAACACTGTCATTTCTCTCCTGCGAATAACCAACGGCATTTTTAACCGCCTGGGTATATTTGGCAATGTCGTCTTCACTTCTATCCCGGTAAATTCTCTGCCCGGAAAGAGAATCGTAAACATAAATGCCGTCTATAAAAACGGATGCCGTAAGCCTTTTGGTTGTGCCAGGGCTGCTTATTATCTGTGCCACGTTTCTATTTACCTCGTAGTTGGTGATGGAGGCATCCTTTGTCTCGGTGCCACCTTCGGGAGGAATATCAGAGCGAGTGCCTTCATCGCGCTGCTCGGAGCGAACCGCTCTCCTTGTAGGGTCGTAGCTCTCAACGGTTCTGCTTATCTGGTCAAAATCCAAATCCGCAGAAACTGTTACAGTCGCTTTGTTTGGCCCTAAAGCCCCGTCCAAAATTGAGAGAATTTGTCTTTTAAGGTATGCTTCCGTGGAGCGGCGAAGTTCCATGTTGTGGTTTGTAAGCTCGGCAACAACGTTGTCTGCAAAGCCTTTTGTGAGCATGTTTCCTTCGGCGTCCAAAACGGTCACCTGCCTCGCCTTTAAACTCTCCACCGCGCTTGCAACCAAATGTTGAATGCCTTTTACCTGCCTCTCCTGCAAATCTCCGCCCGGGCGCAGTTTAACTATAACGCTTGCGGTTGGTTCTTCCTTTTTTTCCATAAAAAGAGTTTGCTTGGGAATATTCACATGAATTCTCGCCTGCTCAACTTCGCTAAAAGTTTCAATGGAACGGGCGAGTTCCGTTTCCACAGCGCGGCGGTAATTCAAATTTTGCGCAAAATCCGTCATGCCGAGCTGGTTCTTGTCAAAAAGCTCATAGCCCTTACCTTGGGCTCTGGGCAGCCCGCTCCTCGCCAAAGCCATGCGAACTTCGTAAAGAATGTCTTTCGGAACCAAAATTGTGCGGCCATCGTTATCCAGCTTGTATTCGTACTTATTTTCCTGCAAAAAAGCCGTTATATCCGCAGCTGCCACCACTTCCATATTTGCAAAAAGCGTTGCCATGCGGGAATCAGTTGCGTTTACCGCCTGCAACGATATAACCACAACAATACCGGCGAGCATCAAAATCAATGCAGAACCCAAAATGGCTTTCTGTACGGCATTAAATCTTTGCCATATATCCCTGAACTGGGTTAATAATTGCCGGAAAAATTCAGACATGAGGGAAATATACAAAAAAAATGCAGAAAAACGTCAACAGTTGTTTGCAAAATGCAGGTAACCGAATTTTTTTTCCGCTGAGATGCGTCTAATTAGCAGAACAAATAACACAGGAGATTTTTATGAAAAGCATGAGAAGAGGCTTATGCCTGCTTTTAATTCTGGCTGCGCAGATTTTTGCGCAGAGATATATTGTATCCGCACCGGCAGATTCGTTTCAGACCGGTACCTATTTTTCAGCCCGTAACGGGTATTTACCTTATAATAAACAATCCGCCGCGCTGGGGGCGAAAAATTCCCATTATGCAAACTTAATGCTCCTGGGAGGGGTGATTTCAGCCGTAGGCTCGGGCAAATACGATACTGTAGACGCTTACAATATCGTCAGCAGCTACGGAGAAATTCTCGGAACGGTGCATCCCTTAACCGCCAAAAATACTTTCAAAGCTCCAAACGGCGACAATACTTATGATAATGAAGTAGGAGGTGTGGTAGTTTTGGATTCGCTCAGCGAAAACAAAAAAAACGCTACAGTGCTTTTTTCAAGCATGAGAAGGCTAATCGTTATGCAAATAACAATAAACGACGCAAATAAAATATCCAGCAAAATTTTAAAAAGCATAGATATGCCGCAGCCCATGTGGGAAAAAGAAAATTATTATATCCCTGAATTAGAAGGGAGAGTCAGGCGTTTAACCATGCTCGGCATAGGTCAAAACGGAACGGATAAAATTTATCATCTCGCAATCGGATTCAAATACGGCAAGAGCGAAAGCGGCGTATTCAGCGGCCGGGTTGATTTCTTTTCCCTGAACGAAAATTCATGGACATTTTTTCAGCCGAACAACGGAGGTCTCTCAACGGGATTTAAGGGGTTATTCTTTGAACCCAACTCATATTTTGGACAAGATTTGGTTGCCATTGGCGATTTGGATAAAAATGGTTATAACGAACTTGCCGTTCTCATGCCTAAATCAAGGCAATATCCCACGAGCGCAATCTACATATTCTTTATGGATAACGAATGGACGCCAAGCGCAAGAGAACCGGTGGTGATAACCGGAAATTCCATGCCATGGGTGGAAAATCCCGAGAGAGAACATGACTGCATGGGTTTGAACGCAGTAGACTGGGGAGACGGAGTTACTCATCTGCTGGTAGCCTGCAATGCTCCGCCGATTCAGAAACCAAGCGATGTTATAGCACTGGGCATCTTCGTAAAAGATATAGTTTTGGACTCAAGCGGAAATATTCTAAATACTTCCATGGTTTTTAAAAATTACATAGAAAGAAACGTTTATAGACTCGTTTATTACATACACACAAATCCGTTGCCGATAAAAAATCACAAAAACAGTTTACACGCAATTTCATTGAATGTCAATGGACCTGTCAATTATGCGGTAGTGTCAAAAACCCAGGTTTTTTCGGTTATCGATGCCGACAATTCAAAAAACTATTCCATTGAAGCCGGCAAACCGGAAGCAATAGTCAATCCGGATAGCCTGTTTTACAGAAGCGGAACCTCGGGATTTTCGGCAAAAACGCTGTTCGGGCTTGTGCAGTGCAGAGTCCAAAACAGCACTCTTTTGTGCGAGGGTGAAGAAAATGCAATAGGTTCCTGGAGCGCTTTGGAACTCTCAAGCAGAAGCGCATGCGACCCTTACCGCGAATGCAAAAGAAAAGATACCGTTTTTGTTTATGTACGTTCGCGAACGGAAAATCCCAACACCGCGCTTAGAATCCCTAAAGATATAATTATACCGTCTTTGGGATTTGCAAATTTCAGCAACTTGAAGTCGCTTTCTCACTTTAAAAATCCGAGTTTGCAAAATACGGAGATAAGCTGGAATGCAAACGGCTTAAAGCAGAGCGTGGCCGCAAGCAATAAGCCAAATGAGCTTTCGATAATTCCCTTTCCGCAAAGGGAAGGCATAGATACCATTGTATTCAAGCTCTCTATTTCCACAAACACATACAATTATCCAGTGCGCCTTCATATTGCGGATACTTCCAAAATTCTCGAAAACTCAATCCCCGCAGCTCCCGGCGAAGACACGGTTTGGAATACCTCGCAAAAAAGATATATTGCCCTTCCGCGTTCAAATTCAAACGGAAACATTTACTCATACGACATAACTCAAGACAACCTCGGAAGTTATGCCGAAATTGCGGACAATTATCTGCATATACTGAAAGTTGATGTTGCGGATATTTTTATCGCATATACAGAAGATGCCCAAATAAAATACCGTAAAATAACTCTGATGCCGGAAGCCCTGGCGCCTTTGAATCAGAATCCTAATTCCAACCCTATTGCAGCAGGCTCATTAGCGCAAAATTTAAAAGTTACGTATGTCAGCGGCGGTTTGCAAGTCGACGGTTTAAACGGAGAATTTGAAATAAGGGCATATAACTTCAAAGGCGTGGAAATTCAAAGGGAAAGAGCTAACGTCCAAGGCTCCGCTTTTGTGAAACTCAAACAAAACTGCCCGCAAGTGGTGCAGGTTAAAACCGCAAATGGAAAATTTTACATGAAAATTGCCGGAAAAGGCTATTAACCGCTTTTTAATTTTCTACATTTCTTCAATGAATTTTCTAAACGGCATTAATATGGATGAGAGCCTAAAATGGCTCTCTTGGAAAATATTAAAGGATGGTACATATTTAGCCGTTACGCCGGAATATATCCCAAAAAATTGGAACATAGACGAAATAAAAGAGATTCTGGTCAAAAACAAAGTTCTAAATTTTGACATTGCAAAAATCGAAGCCGCAATAAAAGCCGCTTCAGGGCAAATTGAACGGATAGGGCCGCAGTTTGAACTGTTCGAAGAAGGCAAGCGCAAATATCTGAGCCTGCAGGTTACACCGATACAGGTCCGCTTTGCTATAAATATATCCATACTGCAAACGAATTACCGCATAACGGCTACCGATATATCATTTATTTTGGCGGAAAAATCAGTTGTTTACGGGATAGATTCGAATATAATAAATGAAATTTTATCAAAAGAAATTTACGGGCAGGAATTTATAATCGCATCCGCTACCATGCCCGTGGCCGGCGAAGATGCCGTAATAACCGAAATTTTGCCGATAGACCCGGATGTCAAGCCCTTTGTGAATGAAGACGGAACAGCGGATTACAAAAAATGGGACAACATAAGGCATATAAAGCAAGACGATGTTATATGCACCCGCACTCCGCCAACGCCGGGTATTCCAGGCATAAGCGTATTCGGGCTACCCCTGTCGCCAACTCCGGGCGAGGACTGCGCCCTGCCAGCCGGGACAAATACCAGAGTAATAGATAACGAAACAAAGCTAGTAGCCTCTATAGACGGTTTCCTCTATAGGCAAGGGCAAAATATTTGCGTTGGCGGTGTTTATACGGTAAAGGGCGATGTTAATTTTAAAACAGGAAACATCGAATATATGGGCGATGTTGTTGTAAATGGAAATGTAAACATGGGTTTTTCCGTTGTGGCCGAAGGCAATATATCCATTGAAGGCCTTGTTGAAGCTGCAAACATAAAATCAAAAAAAGGCAATGTATTCTTGAAAGGCTCCGTATTCGGACAGAATAAAGCAAACATAACCGCAGAAAAAAGTATAATCGCAGAAAACATACAGGATTGCACGGTTAAGGCCGGTAAAACGCTTACGGTTAGGAAACAGATTCGAAATTGCCACATCGAAACGGAAAATTTTGAAATGCCCCGAAACGGGCAAATTTTGAGCAGTTTCGTATTTTTTAGCGGATATGCAAAATGCGGAAGCATAGGTGGAAAAGTGGAATCTGTAAACGAATTCGTTTTTGTAAATGATGAAGGCAAGCAATTCAAAAAAGAATTGCAGAACATAAGTGAACTTCTGCAAAAACTCGACAGCGCCATAGAGCTTTTGCAAGCAAAATTGTTATCTATTGAACCCGCAAACTTAACCCCGGAGCTAGAAAATCAAAAAAAATTGTTAACATCCAAATTGACAGCCTGCAACACCAACAAGGAGCAATTAGCGGCAAAACGCAAAAAATTGCTCAAACTGATAGAGCTTATGCCAGATAAAGATGCTCTCATAAGCGCATACATGCTCTTCCCGGTGCTTAAAGTTTCAATATTTGGTTCTAACAAGGAATATAAACAGGACTTATCGCATTTAAAGATAAGTTGGAAAAGCGGTGCAATAAGAATGGAGCCTATATAAAATTTGCAGCAATTTGATTTTTAAAACGGAGATGAGAACATGACGGAATGCGTTATTGAGGATAAAAACGGATACTACCAAATCATCAATTTTGATTTGGAAGTCGAAGATTTTCATGATATTTTCCCAAGAATAGAGGATGCTCTGAGGGGGAAAAAGCAAGATGTGCTTTTATCGCTTGCCTCTGTTGGTGTGCTTTACAGTTCGCACCTTGCGATACTTGTTAAAATGCACCAAGTTATGTCCAAAAACAATCTGCGTTTTGTGCTCACAGACATTTCTCCTGAAATAAAGAATCTGCTGCAAATAACGCAGTTGGACAGCATTCTTTCAATTTACGAAAATATTGATAGTTTCAAGGATAACTTGAAAGCCCTGGAGGAGAAGCAATTGCCGGTAATAAATTTTGAATGGCAAATACTGAAAAACAGCGAAGAAATTGCAACCGTTATATGCAAAGGAGATATGATTATCGGCGAGCAGTTGGATGAATTGCAAAAAAATATTTTTGATTTTTATAGCATAACATTTGATTTTTCCGAACTGCAATCCATGGATTCCGCAGCTATAACTTTTTTGGAAAGGCTTGCAGATAAGAATTCTATTTCCATCGTAGGGGCAAAAGAAAAACTTATCGAACTGTTTCATAAAAGATTCCTCTACGGAAAAGTTAAACTCATATAAAATCCGATGCTGAGCCCAAAAGCCTTGTTTCTCGTATTGTGTTTAGCTGTTTTAGCACTGTTTTTGGTTGTTATTTTTGTGAAAAAATCAAGACCGATTCAGGATGCGCAAAATTACACCGCGCTGAATTCAACTTGCAGAGAACTCAAAATACATTCCAAAAAAAACGATATTGTCGAATGCTTTTTGAATTTTGAATCCATTCTCGATTTACCTGCGAATCCGCAAGATATAGATACTTTTTACATTCCAATGGCAAGGTTAATAGGCGAAAGGTTTCCGAATGAATTTCCGCTCAGGGTCAGGTATACTTTTTCCCTCCCGGATAAAACTGTAGATTTCTTAGGCATTTCGGGAAGAAATATGAATGTGACCAAAGGCAAAAATTCTGTTTGGCTAGACAAAGCGAGCGGCTGCAAATTCCCAGGTCCCTGCCCCACTATGCCGCTTAAAGGTTCTGCTATTTCGCAAAAATATGTAAAAGAGGATAAAAATGCCGAACGAATTTTCAGAAACAAATTCAGCGCGATAGGAGAAGCTCCGGTCAATGCGATTTTACCGGGAAAAATTTTAAAAATTGAACAGGATTCCCTTTTTTCCGTAACAATTTACCACGGTGAAAACATTTATTCAAAAACAAGCGGATTGAATAATCTGAGCGACTATGTGCAAATTGGCGATACAGTTTCGCCAAATTCAATTATAGGTTTTTTGCCTACGCAAGACACCGCTTTTATTTTTGTGGAAATAACCCGCAATGGGAAGTACGAATTGTGGGAGAATTTTTACGGGGGAAGCAGGCATTAGTCACTTGTCACCAGCAGTGCTATTGCTTGGGCGGCAATGCCTTCTTCGCGGCCTGTAAAACCCAGTTTTTCTGTGGTCGTGGCTTTGATGCCGATTTTTGTTTCTTCTATTTCAAGGGTTTTGGAAAGAGTTGCTTTCATTTTCAAGCGATGCGGATTGATTTTGGGGGTTTCTGCCATTACGATGCTGTCTATGTTTTCTATTTTAAAACCGAGTTTTGAAATTTCCTCTTTGACTTGCTTTAAGAGAATTTGGCTGTCCATATCCTTGAATTTTTTGTCTGTGTCCGGAAAATATGTTCCTATGTCGCCAAGACCGGCAGCCCCGAGCAAGGCATCGCAAATTGCATGTGTAAGCACATCCGCATCGCTATGCCCTAGGAGTCCTTTGGGGTGTTCAATTTCCACACCGCCAATTACGCACCTTCGCCCTTCAACCAGCCGATGAACATCAAAACCTATGCCTATTCTGAACATATTGGGAATATAATAAACGCGAAAGTGTTTGGGATACTGGCTGCCAGATTGCTCCGGCAGCCTCTACCGGTTTAATTGCATTTGAAACTTATCTCTGCAGGGCAACCTGTGCCTGTACCCGAACCTGTACCTGTACCTAAATATTCTATTGTTGCAGAAGTACCTTGAGCAACATTTCCTATATTTTCGTTATTATGAGCTGTAACAGTGTTTCCATTAAGCTTGAAAGTACATCTATTGCTACCGTTGGTACCGGTGCCAATTGACCTTAGATTTGCACAATTCTCATTGCCATAGACTCGTAATTGATATACCTTAGGTATTTGGACCGTACTCAATTGTACAGGTCCTACCGTAGCTCCATCAGCTTTGTCTGCGCAATGACTTTTGCAAATAGCAACCGCATTGGTTGCCACACCGGGAGTACATTCCGGTGTTCCCCGTATTACATTATTTCCCGCACCTGTCACGAATTTGTCTGGCTGATCTATGGCAATATTCGGAACCCAAATATAATAGCCGCCGTCTGCTTTTGCCGGAAGCGAAGGCGAGAAATTATTAGCATTACCATTGGAAGCAATACTTACATTGTTTATCTTATATGTCCCTGATGCCAAGCGGGTAATATTATCAGTGAAAACGCAGGCATTTCTTATGGTTATGCCATTTTGTCTTGTGAAATTCATTTTCACAATTTCAATAGGCCAATTGTTACACCACTCCCATCTGTATTCGCAGTTGCCAACATTGTCTCCTGGGTCAACATTAGAATTATCAAAGATTAATTTCTGACATTCTTTTGCGGGATTACCGTATGTGCCGCAATCTGCTCTTGCGGAAATAATAACTCCATCTGGATTAGCCGCGGCAAATTCTTTTGTGACTGTAAAGGGGTAAGCAGATACACCTGAAGGTTTGTCATAAGTAACTCCATGGCAGCGAGTATATTCATTGAGTATGGTTACGCCTCCTGGTTGCGTACTTTCGCTAATGCTTGCGGGATTCGGAGTCCATTTGCAGTCTCCGGTTAAAGCTGGGTTCGGCACAACTTTTGCAGTCGCTTTAGCCAGCGTATCCGGCTTGCCGCGGCAAGTAGCTATAACCCTCGCAGTAACATCCGTATCCGTATTGACCGCAGAGAAGCCATTGTCAGCAGTAACAGAGCTTGGTATATTCACGCTTGCCTGTTCTATTGATAAAGTATGCGTAGCAACCTTGTTTACGCCGGGGCCTTTTATCTCCAGCTTTATTTCATTGCACCATGCTTCATTGTTGTTGGTTATACCGACAATATTATGGTTAAAGGAAGGTATTGTTCCAATAAAATAAATACCGTTGTTGATGACGTTAAGACTGCCAAATGTTATGGTACGCGGCGAAACAGGGTTTGTTACGGCCTTTGGCGGGGGGTTCAAGGTTAGCGGAGAGCAATTCTCTATTTTATGCCACTCGGCATACCCGGTGCTGCTACAGGTCAGCGTACCTTTAACTTTGAATTGAACGGGTACTGAAACCGGAGCCGGCCAGTCCATCTCCGCTCCCCACCATTTTCCATCTATCTTGTGCTTTCCCTGTAGCTTACCGGAGGTTGTCACATCCGTGCCAACATTGATATAAGCCGTGTCCCGGTAAGCCTCTACTATATTTTCGTCGCTGAGGGGAATCCACGCTTTTTTAATGCAATCCGTTTCGTTCTGGGTGCTTAAACCGGCAAAAGTTATTTTCGCAGAGTTGCCGGCAAGCACAGTTTCCGGTGTCCAGGAGCAGGTGAAATTTGGAACAGGATATGCGTTTGCCGGGGGAGGAACAACCGTAATACCGGGGTTGCAATTTATGATTTTAACATCGTTGCCGTTTTGAACATTCGCAATAACTATTTTATTGTATCCTATATTTTCATTCCCTTCAAAAATAAGATTTGCGGGCATCCAGCTAATCCCGGAAGTTATAGCAGTGCCATTGCATTTCACTATAGGTTCGGGGCTGATTCGCTGCCCCAGAATTACCTCCGTAGCTATTATGTCGCATGTGAGGGTGCCGGAGCAGCCTGCCGGGATAGCGGAACTGGAGCTGGATTCGCTGCTGGAACTGAATTCACCGGGAGGATTTATAATGTCGCCGCTGTCGCACTCGGTTATTTCTCCTTTGTTGCAGCGGTCTATAACACTTCCCGGGCCGCCCGCGAGATTCTCTCTGGCTTTCTCAATATCCTGGAAATCCTTGAGTGTGCGGTCGGAGAGGTCAATAGGTTCGCCTTCGCCGCAGGCGATTAAAAAGGCGAAAAAAGCAGTAAACACCAAAAAGGCAAGATAAAGGTTCAGCTTTTTCATAAAACTCTCCGTTTTTCACTACAGACCGACCATATATAAATATATATTTTTTCGCCAAAATTGTGACAAAAAAAACAATAAAATGAAACTTTCCGACCCTTTTCTCAATTTTTTATGTTAATGCTATATTTTATACTATATTACTCATTTGGCTATTTTAGAAACTTCTTTTCTAAATTCATTCCATGTATTTTCCACTCCTTATAATACTGCTGGCAACCCTTGCCTTTTCCCAAGACATAAAGGTTCGTAAAGAGGTTCTGCAAAATGGTTTAACCGTGCTGCTTTATGAAAACAAACAGGCGCCAACCGTTGCTTGCAGGCTTTTTTACCTAACCGGCTCGGTTCACGAAAACCCGGCAAACTCCGGGCTTGCACATATTTTGGAACACGGGCTTTTCAAGGGTTCGGAAAAATTAAAACCGGATGAATTGTGGAACGCATATCAGGAAGCCGGAGGAACCGACCTAAACGCTTTTACCTCTGATTTGATGACCGCATATTTTGTGAATTTGCCCCGCAACAAGGTGGAACTTTTTTTATGGCTGGAATCGGATAGAATGCAAAATTCCATTCTGCGGGATTTTTACCCCGAACGAGATGTTGTGAGAGAAGAGCGGCGTATGCGTTACGATGACCCTCCAAGGGGACGCTACAGGGAAACTTTAAGAACCATGATTTACGAGGTTTATCCTTACCGTATTCCAACCATCGGCTGGCCCTCTTCCATTGAAAACTTAACGCAGGAACAGGCGGAGGAGCATTACAGAAAATATTACAAACCTCGCAATGCTATTCTGGTCTTTGCCGGCGACTTTTCCGCAGACACTCTGTTGCCGAAAATCCACCTGTACTTCGGCAATATTCCTACAGGCGAGCCGCTCCCCGAAATTTACCTGAAAGAACCTGTGCAAGCCGGAGAAAAACGGCTCATAGTCCGCCGCAACGACGCAACTCCGAGCGTGGACATAATTTTCAAAACCCCTGCGGTTGAAGATTCCATAACTTATGCGCTGGATATTGCAGAAGGAGTTTTGAACGGCAGAAGCGGGCGGCTTTACAAAAGGCTGGTTGAAAAAGAAAAACTCGCCACAAGCGCAAGCGCAAGCAATAATCCCAACAAAGCCATATCCACATTCAGCATTTCCGTTTCTTTGAGGCCAGGGGCAAGCGCAGAAAAAGCCGAGGCGATTGTTTGGGAAGAACTGGAAAAACTGAAAAAGGAACTGGTGAACGAGAGAGAATTTCAAAAGGTGATAAATAACGCTTATGCTGCTCAAGTTCGCGGTTTAACGGATATGGCAGGAGTTGCTACGAATCTCGCATGGTACGAAATGTTCGGTTCCTATAATTTATACCTGAACTGGGCAAAGGCATTGGAAACCGTTAACCGAGAGACAGTGCAAAAAGCCGCATCCGATTATTTTACCAGAAAGAACGCAGTAGTCGGCTGGCTTGTGGAGGATACATGAAAGTTATGGTTTGCGGAATGCCGGGCAAAATGGCGCAGATAGTGGCAAAGGCGTGTGCAAAAAGAAAACTAGATGTTATTCCATATTCGCTTACAGGTGAAGATTTAACGGAGTTCAACGGTTTCGCTTTGTTGAGACCCTCGGATAGAGACAGTAAAATCACCGCTCTTTTAAAAGAATATCCCGACTTAATCGCCGTTGATTACACCCATCCAAGCGCAGTGAACAGCAATGCGGAGTTTTATGTAAAGCACAAAATTCCCTTTGTAATGGGAACCACAGGCGGAGACAGAGAGGCTTTAATCGCTTTGGTGAAAAACGCAAAGCACCCTTGCGTAATAGCTCCGAACATGGCAAAGCAAATAGTTGCGCTTCAAGCCATGCTGGAATGGACTGCAAAAAATTTCCCGGGCGTATTCGGCGGCTATAACTTGCACGTTGTGGAGAGCCATCAAAAAACCAAAGCCGATACCAGCGGCACGGCAAAAGCCCTGGTGAAAAGTTTTCTGGAAATGGGAGCCGCAGGCAAAGAACCTATAATAGAAATGGTGCGGGACGAAGAATCGCAAATCAAGAGAATGGCTGTGCCGAGCGAGCATTTGAGCGGCCACGCTTTTCACACATATTCCCTAGATAGTACCGATAACTCCGTGCATTTTGAATTTCGCCACAATGTTTGCGGACGTGAAATTTATGCGGAAGGCACCGCAGATGCCGTTGAATTTTTGGCGAAAAAAATAGAAGCCGGCCAAGGCGGATTTTTTGATATGATTGCGGTTTTGAGAGGTTAGCTAATCCAGAAAGTAAAATACCCTTTCGCCTTTTTTGCTCATCCCGTAAGAACGGGCAACTGCTTCTATAGTTAACGGATCGTTTATAAGCAGTATTTTCAATTCCTGTTTGGTTTCAAGCTGTTCCTTTAAACTTTGTAACTCCTTTTCAAGTTTTTCCACATTCCGTTCTCTTTTTAAGACATCCGCCCACGTAGATATAAAGCCGTAAAGCTCATAGCATATCGATAAGGAAAAAATAAATGAGCAAATCAGGCAAATAGCTTTTAGCGGCACTTGCTGCTTGTTCATGTTGCTCGCCTTTGTGGTTATGATCTCCGTAATGTCACGCACAGTCTGCGCGCCTGTTTTTCTCTTTTTCCCTAGCATACTGATAATATACAAAATTTTCTACATTTTTTGTAAGATGGAAACAACAAAAGCAGAGAGAATCAGGCTTGGCATTTTTGTGCTGTTTGTGTCTATTTTGATTTTGGGAACAGCCGCATTTTTAATCGGCAAAAAAATAACGGAAAAATATATTCCGTATAAAACCCGTTTTATGGAATCCGTGGACGGTTTAAACTCCGGTGCAAAAGTCAAGCTGAACGGAATTGTGGTGGGGCAAGTCACCGGTCTGGAGGTAGATAGCGAGGATTTAACCGCAGTTATAGTGAATTTTGAAATTTCTGCCGGCACCCCTGTTAAAACGACCATGACCGCAAATTTAATCGGCGGAATCTCCCTGACAGGCTTAAAAAGCATAGAGCTCAGCGGCGGTGCTCCGAACGACCCTAATGCCAAAAGGGGTGATTTTATTCAATCTTCGGTTAGCGGCTTGAAGCAAATAACCGGACAGGCGGAAAATATAGCGGAAAAAATTGAAACTATATTGAACAATTTGCTCTCCTTCACGGACGATTACAACCAAAAACGGCTGGCCAGCATTGCGACGAATCTGGATAACATAACCTCCAAAATAGATAACGTTTGGATAAAAAATTCAAAAGACATTAACGATATTCCAAAATATGCAAAACTGCTTTTGGAGAATTCAAATGCGGCTGCCGTAGAGTTAAAGTCAATAGAGAGCAAACTTGCGCTTGCAATCACAAGGCTGGATTCCCTCGCCTTGCATACGGATAAAAAAATTCAAAATTTGCAAATAGAAACACTGGTTAAAAGCACAAACGATGCGGTAAAATCCATGGAACTTCTGGCAAAAAGAAGCGACCAGCTCATTTACCGCAATCAGGAAGATATATCCATAATGGTTCGCTATTTAAAAGAAGCGGTGGAAAACTTGAACGATGTCAGCCGTCAGGTGAGAGAGAATCCGTCTCTTTTAATTCGCGGCGAAGAAAAATTGCAGAGAGTGAGGTGAGTTGTGCGTATTAAAATGGCTGGCAGCAAATGGTTGGCGGTTGGCGCAATGGCCTTGGTTTTTCTCGGCTGTTTTGGCCGTGTTATAGAAAACAGCTATTATCAGCTTGACTATGTGCCAACTCCAAAGGAAATGCTCAATGAAATGATTCATCCTTACACGGTTAGAATAAGGGATTTTACCGTGGCTGAGGTATATCGCCGCAACAATATCGTGTACAGGCAATCTCCCTACAAGCTGCACTTTTACAACTATGAGTTATGGGCGGTTAAGCCGGAATATATGGCATCTGATATGCTTTTTCGCCATTTGGAAACCGCCAAGATTTTTTCGGATGTCAGGAGAAGCATAGATATGGAAGAACCGGATTTTACCATAACCGGAACCATAAGAGTTATAGAAGAATACGATAATCAGGACGAATGGTATGCGCATCTGGCGATGAATATGTATTTGCAGGAGAACAGAACAAAGAAGGTTTTGTGGAGCAGGGAATGGGACTATCGCAAAAAAGTTAGCAATCTGGAAACGGTTTACGTGGTGCGCGGCTTATCCGAGCTATTGGAACGCATAAACAACGAGGCCATAGCGGATATAGATTCCGTTATGACTTTGAGAGCGGGAGTTTCCTCACCCAATCCGCCGGTTGAACATACTAAAAACTCTATTGAAACGGAAATTTTGCCTCCACCCGGAGAAATAGAGTGAACCGCAATTTTCAATTTTCAATTCTATTTATCATTGTATCTTCTTTTGCGGTGCCTCCGCCAGATTTGCCCGGCATAGAAGTCACGGATTCTGAAATAGCCTTGGAGCAAAGCAAAAAACTTGTGCAAAAACAAAGCCCTGAAACAATTGACATTTACGAGGATAGAGGTTGGACTGCGCCGAACTTAGAAGAACAGCTGAACCAGGATGAAACATTTATAGGAATGGGACAGGGTGCGATTTTTGCTCCTCGCTTTACGGAAAGCCGCTTAGAGCCGGAGTACATAGTTATAAAGACAGACAGCCTTTCAAAAGAAGATTTTGGAAAGGAGTGGGTAGGGAAACACGGTATTCGCCTGGTTGTGCCTTTCGGAAGCTATGCGGTTATTATGGGTTCCGGCAGTATTGATAAAAGATTTGAATACGAAGTTGAAGTGAATGAAGGAAAAACAACTATCATCAAGCCGGATTGGGGTGGTCTTGTGATAAACACCATAAACGAAGACGGCGAATTTGTATCCGAGAATTATGAGATATTTGCCGTTCACAGCGGAGAGAGTTACGGTAAAGGTTCCGGCTTGACCCAGGAGCGATTGAACGATATTAAAACGTGGATTTTACCGCCGCAAGTGTATAGAATTTCCAGAAGCGGCGAAAATGCTAGTTCTATAATAAACTATATAACAGTGCAGGTAAACCCCGGTGAATTAAACCACGTTGAACTCGTTTTTGAAGAAAGCACCGGGCGGCTAATAGCCGGTGGAGTGCATAAAATGCGGATAAACGCTTCGAGAAATTCTTACTGGACTTATGGCCTGAGACTCGGCGGCTCTGCCAGTTACACAACATTGCTAACGCGAGACGGAGAAAAGTACAATACCTGGAATGCCCTTGGCGATTTGCGCATACGCATGCTTTACAACCCTGTAAAACTCTTTTGGTTAACGGAACTCTACGTGAGGGAAAACATGCAGTGGTTAAGCGAGGATAAACAGGAATCCCAGTGGAGTGTAGCTCATGATTTGTTGCAGTTTCAAAGTTCCGTTGTGTATAAATTTTTTGAATGGATTGGACCATACACAAGGGTGAGCGCAAAAACTCATATTTTCCCGGAGTATTACTGGCTCGGAAACGATGAAAAAATTCTCGTAAATCCCTCTTTCGACCCGTTTCGCATCGGCGAAGGCATAGGGTTAAACTTGCAGCCTGTAAGTTCAAATATCGTTGATATTTCCGCTCAAACAGGTATTGCCGCACGGCAGACCATAAGAAGAAAAGTATTAATTCCAAAACGCAATGAAAGAAATTTATTCACGCCGGCAAACGATAATATTTACGACTACGGCTGGGAAAATTCTCTTAATATTAGATTTTCCTTTAGATTTCTCACCCTGGATTTAGCCAGCGAAGTGTTTTTCCCAAAAGCAAAGGTAGGAGATTATATTATTGAAGAACTTTCGGCGGATTTGCGCATAGCCATAACCCGTTTTTTGGAATTATCCTACCTGCAACAGCTTAACGACCGTATAGCGGAAGGCACGGAAGAAACAAAAGGCATTTCCAGATTTGAAAGTTTAAACACAATCCAATTGAGGTTATATGTCAACTTCTGAATTATTGAAAGTTTGGGCGGAGCATAATCGCAGGTTTGCGGATTTCAATTCTGTGTATCCGGTAATATCAAGGCGCGCAAAGGGATTATCCGTTGGAATAAACTGCACGCCAAACAGAGTGTGTTCTTTTGATTGCATTTATTGCCAGGTTCGCAGAGATTCCGGAAAAAAGATAAATTTTCCAAACGCAGAAGAAATAATTTTTGAATTGAAAAAAATACTCTATATTTACCGCCAAACAAAACTCGCCGAGCATTTCCCAAACATCGAAGAAAAAAACAGAATGCTGAAAGACATCGCTTTAAGCGGAGACGGCGAACCAACCCTTTACCCGCACTTTGCCGAACTCTGCGAGGCATTGCAAAAAATCCAAAGCGAATGCCCGGAAAAGCCCAAACTTACGCTTATAACAAACGCCGCGCAAATATGCGATGGTTTAGAATATTTAACCGAAATTTGGGGCAAGCTCGATGCGGGCACGGATGAATTTTTGCAATTTATAAACCGTCCCCGGAAAAAAATCAATATTGCCTCAATAGAAAATAACTTAAAATTTATCGTTTCAAAATTCCCTCTGCGAATACAAACCATGTTCTGCGAGGCGCGGGGCAAAGCCCCAAGCGAAACGGAAATTGAAAGCTACTCCCTGATTGTACAGAGAATTTACGAAATCAATCCCGATAACTTGTTGAGCGTTCAGCTTTATTCCGTAGTTCGCCAAACCGCTGAAAACTCCGTAAAACCGCTCCCAAAGGAATTTCTGGAGAATGTGAAAAAAAAATTACAGGAAAAAAATTCTAAATTAACCGTAGAAACTTTTTAGCTCTCAACTCGTATGCTGCCCATAATTCTCACTCTCTCTTTAAGTTTTGTAGCACAGTTCCTGCTCTGGTTCAACTTGCTGTTCCCGTATAATATGTTTTTTGAGGGTTTTAACAGAAGTCTTTATTTGGTTTTTTCGCTTTCGGATATTTTTGTAGCCTGCATTTCCATTGTGTTTTACAGAATGCTGCTACTTGATAAAATGGATGGAAAAATTTTATTAATAGCAAGCATCTTTCAATTTTTATGTATTTTGAGCTGCGTATTTTTCGCATTTTCGAGTTTAACCGGGTGGCTGCCTGTCTAATGTCACCACTTATGGAGGAGGCATCTGCGTGTATGGTTCTCTCGCTTTTGTGCAAAACGCGAATATAGGTTGTGACTTATTTACTATATTTTATGCATGAGTTACTTAATTTTTCCTGCTCTTTTTGCGGTTTTATTCGCCTGCAATGCGATGGAAACCAAACCTGAAATTGTTCTGGGCCGTGAATGGAACTCTGCTGCTCAGGTTGTGGCGGATACAGCTTCGCAGTTCAAGCCGAATGATGTGATAATTATCCATATAGATAATGGTAAGCCTTTTCCGGCTCCGGAAGTTGAATTGAAGATTTATCAAGACGGAAGCAACCGCGTTCTGTTCAAACGAACTTCGCATGTTAAAGATAACGGTTCAAAGCTAACCATAAAAGGTCTGACATCCAGACCCTTAACCGTAAAGGATATTTTGCTAACCTCCACCCCCGGCATTTATCGAGTGACATTTGCCGTAGGCGATTCTGTTTTGGCAGAAAAGAAAATGGAATTGGTGAAATGAACTTTCAACCCTCTGTTCTCAATTTTCGACTGTGGTTTATTTTTGCATTTCTTTTAATATCCTGTACGGGCGAAAAATTTTCCACAATAACTTACAATCTGGCAGCTCCCGTAAAAGCCGAGATTTTTTCCCAAAGCAACTATGCTACAATGGATGGCAAATATGAACAGGTTGGCACCGTAACCGCAATACGTTTTATTAACGAATACAGTCAAAACGGCGACACCATGTATCTAAGTAGGACATTTATTTCCGATGCTTCAAAAGGCTATCTTAAAAAATCACATCCGAGCGAGCTTGCCTTGAGAACTCCGAACCTGAAACTTTCCGCAAGAGGCTTGGAAATTATAGATATAAAGGGTTATGAAAATTTCGACTCTGCCGTGGTGGCAAAAATCACAATCCCCGACAGATGGAAAAAGCAAATCAGCCAAATGACTAGACAAACAGACCTTAATGACATAGAAAGCCAGCGTTGGAAAATAACGCACTTGCTATATGGCAACATCCCTTTAAATTCGAATGTCACGGGATTGCTCACCTCCCAGGGTCGTTTGCCCTTATTACCTCTTGCTAAAATAGATTCGGTGCTGACAAAAGACATTAGGGAAATAAACGGCAAAAAATGTCTCGAATATGCGGTGTATTTGCAGGAAGAGGAACCCTTTCCATATTTTATATGGGAACAGCATATATCAAGCGTTAAGAGTGGCATGCCTTTTAAGAATTATCGCCCTAAAGAGGCGGTGTACCAAAACCGCTATGAGGTTGCTTTGGATTTGGAAAACGGTATTCCGTGCCACGAGCGTGAGATAAAACTCGGCATTCACGGCATGCAGGAGCCGGAAACAGGTGATTCCGTAACATTCAAAAGCCAAATCTCATACGAAAGATTTTATACGGTAATTTTCTAAATTTTCCGTATGAATTTTACAGAGCAGAGAGAGGGAGGCGTTTCTTAACCGTATTGATAAATCACGGAGTTATGCCATTGGATAGAGGTTTCTATAAAATGTATTTTCGTACCTTTTCTGATTTTTTGCAAAGCGAGAATTTAGGCTGGCTGAGTAACCCTAATTTTCCTTCTGTTGGGGAAGTTTGCCATTGCAGCAATTTCGGAATTTCTGCGCAATCCGTTTGGGCGGCAGCGCAGTTCCTGAAAAAAGCAAAGCCCGTTTTAATAATAGCAAAGGAACAAAAATCCCTTGACTTATGGCTTGAAAATCTGAGCGAGCAAATTGAAGAATACGATTTGCTCTCTTTACCTATTGCAAAAGATGAAAACAAAGCGAGAATTTTCAGCGGAATTTTGGAAGAAAGACTCAGGTTTGTTCAAAATGCAAAAGGCATTAAAATTGTTGTTGCAAGCGTAGAGGCTTTGCAAACAAAACTGCCTTCCGAAAAAACTCTGAAAGAAAAAACTCTGTATCTCAAAGCTGGCGAACCTTTAAGCGAAGACAACCTGAGAGAGATTTTTATATCAAGAGGGTTTAAGGAACAACAGGTTGTGGAAAGCGTAGGCGATTTTTCCATCAGAGGCTGCATTGTTGATATAAATCCTCTTTTGTGCGAGCATCCCATACGCCTGGAATTTTGGGGAAATACTTTGGAATCCATAAGAACATTCGATATTTTTACGCAAAGGTCTTTGGAAAATCTGGAGAGTATTGAAATTTTTCCGATGAATGCGGAAAAAAGCGGTTGCGCATTTGATTTTTTGACCGACTATTCAATAATAACGGATGATTATTACAATTTGCCGTTGGAATTTTCGGATGAATTGAAAAGGCATTCCGTTGTGGATTTCTCTACTTTAAATACACCCCATCAGGCTTCGTTATATCCTCAAGTTCGTTCCAATTCCGGTTTTGCGGGCATAGAAAATGATATTGCGGAATACAGAGCGAAAGGCGGCGAGGTTTATTTGCTTGCGCCTACACAAGGGCAAGCACTCAGGCTTTACCATTTATCGCAGGGAAGCTCGGTTAAGGAAATTTTGGTAGGGCACATCACGGAGGGTTTTTGGTGCAAGGATAATTCGATTGCAATTTTGAGCGATCATCTGATTTTCAATCGCTTTGGGCATTTAACAAAAAAGAAACAGAAGTCGTCCAGCCTGCACAATGCGGTTTTTGCGGATTCACTGGTAAACGGAGATTTTGTTGTTCACGAAGATTGCGGAATAGGAAAATATCTGGGACTTTCCCGCATTGAGGCTTTGGGCGCTCTTGTAGATTGCGTTGTGATTGAATACGCCGACAAAGCCAGACTCACTTTTCCGGTCAGCGATTTGCACAAACTGGAAAAACTGGTAAGGAATGATGACGATGACCCGCCACTCATAAACAAACTCGGCTCAAAAAACTGGGAGCACGCTAAGGAAAGGGCTAAAAAACGCATTGCGCAGATTGCCAAAACTCTTGTCGATTTGTATGCAAAAAGGGAGCTGGTTCACGGTTTTGCATTCCCGCCGGATTCAAATATGCAGGATGAATTTGAAAACGATTTTCCATACTCGCCCACTCCCGACCAGATTCGCAGTGCGAATGAAATAAAAAGCGATATGGAAAAACGAAAACCTATGGACAGGCTTTTATGCGGAGATGTCGGTTTTGGAAAAACCGAAGTTGCAATGCGTGCCATGTTCAAGTGCATAAGCGCAAAAAAACAAGTTGCCGTCTTGGTTCCGACAACCGTGCTTGCTGCTCAGCATTTTCAATCTTTTACGGAGAGATTTGCAGACTGGCCGGTGAATATAGCTCTCGTGAATCGTTATAAAACAAGTGCGGAAAAAAAAGAGATTTACAGGGATATTTTGGAAGGCAAAATCGATTTGGTTGTAGGCACTCACGCTCTGCTAATGGATATAATCACTTTCAAGGATTTGGGTCTGCTTATTATTGATGAAGAACAGAAATTCGGCGTTAAGCAAAAGGAAAGACTGCGGGAAATGAGGCTCTCCCTGGACACCCTTGCAATGAGTGCAACACCCATTCCCAGAACTCTGCAACTCTCAATGACAGGGGTTAGAGACATATCCTTTATCAACACTCCCCCGCTCAACCGCCTGCCCGTGGAAACAAAAATAATGGAACGGGACGATGCCGTTTTAGCCGCAGCCGTAAAGGATGAAATCGACAGGGGAGGACAGGTTTTTGTGGTGAACGACCGCGTGCAGACTATTGAGAAATTAGCCGAAGAAGTTGAAAACTGGATTCCCGATTTGCGAGTTGCGGTTGCGCACGCTCAGTTAGCGAACAGCGATCTGGAAAAAACGATGTCCGCTTTTATAAATAAGGAATTTGATGTTTTGGTTTGCACGGTTTTAATAGAATCCGGGCTTGATGTTCCGAATGCAAACACAATCATAATCATGAATGCCCAGCAATTCGGTGTTGGGCAGCTATACCAACTGAGAGGCAGAGTTGGCAGGTCTGCGGTGCAAGCTAGAGCCTATCTGGTAACCCCTGAGGGAGGCACAGGAGTATCAAAAGCTGCAAAAAAAAGGCTTGCTGCTATGGAACGTTTTAACGATTTAGGTTCCGGTTATCAGGTTGCCATGCGGGATTTGGAAATTCGCGGAGCGGGAAATTTGCTGGGAATGGAGCAGCACGGATTTATAGAGGAAATAGGTTTTGAAACATACGTGAGAATGGTTAAGGAAGCGGTTGAGGAATTGCGCGGAACAAAGGACGATTTACCGGTTAAACCACGTTTGGAACTGCGTGTTGATGCCTATTTGCCGGAACGCTGGATAAAGGACGGGCTTGCCAGAATCTCCATTTATCAACGCATTGCACGTGCCGAAACGAACGAAGAAATCACTTTGCTTTCGGATGAATTGAAAGACAGATTCGGCCCAGTTCCAAAGCCAGCCGAAGCACTTTTGATGAGCGCGGAAATAGGGATGCTGGCAAAGAGATTTTCCATAACCGGTATCGCCCGCAAACAGGGAGTTGCAGTTTTAACATTTTCGGAAAAGATAAACGCTTCTTCATCGCTCCTCGCAGACTTGTATTCCAAAAGCAAATTCCCGCTCCGCTTTCTCGCAACCATGCCCATGCAGGCGGTAATTGAAATAGGCTCATCCGGTGCGGAAAAAGAAGTGGAAGAATTGCTGAATTTTTTTAAAGTTTACTAAATTCAATTCAATGCTCCACTATGCGGAAACACACTTTAGATTTCCGGTTTCAAGGCTTTACCGCAAAGAGCCGGTTATTTTGATAGACGCACCATTTCAGGTTTGTCCAAAACTCCCCTGCCCCGTTTGGCTGGTAGTAAGGAATGCAAGCAGATTTCCCGTCTATATAAACGAAATTTACGGCGAATGGAAAAATGCAGACGGGCAAAATATTTTTTTCAGGTTGCCGGTTGAAAAACAGTTTAACAGAAAATTTCATTTTGAGGAATTAAATTTTGAAAAGCCGCAAAACCCGGGTCTATGGCTGTTGAAAATATTCATCAAATATAAAATAAATAAAAAAAGCAGGGTTTGCGAAAGATGGAACTACCCTTTTTTGCCGCCCAAACCCTTAATGATAAACTTTCTAAAAGAAGCACCTCCCAAACCGGTAGGCTGGCTCGCAGGCGATACACATTGCCATTCGAGCTACACTTCGGATTCCGTGGAATTCGGAACCGCCCCGGCAGTTCTGCAAAAAGCCGCCAAATCCGTAGGGTTGGATTTTTTTTGCATAACAGACCATTCCTACGATTTAATTTCCAAAGAAAAATTCCAAAAATTGAAACAGGAAACGTCCGCAGAAACGGATAATTATCCGTCTCTGCCGCGTATGGTTGTAGGCGAAGAAATTTCGTGCGGAAATTCAAAAAATCAAAATGTGCATTTGCTGGCATTCGGCAATGAAAATTATGTGGATGGGCATGGGGATGGGGGGCGTAGGTGGTGGAATACCGCTCCGGATTTGAGCATTCAAAAGGCCATTGAAAAAAGCGGAGTTTTCTGTTTTGCAGCACACCCGAAAATAGAAATGCTGTATCTGGAAAAACTGCTTTTAAAAAGGGGGCATTGGAATTTTAAAGATTTAACGGAAAATAAAATTCACGGTATTGAATTTTGGAACGGTTTCAGAGGGCGGGATTTTTACGAAGGGCGAAATATCTGGATTAAGTGCCTGCTCGCCGGGTACAGGTTTTTGCCCCTTGGCGGGAATGATGCCCACGGTGATTTGAATTGCTATACAGCCGTCAAGCGGCCCCTTTGGAATTTAAAATGCAACCGGGAACACGTCTTTGGGCTTGTAAGAACGGTTATACCGAACACAGGAAAAACCCCATTCAGCGAAATTCCAGAAAACCTATACATAACAGACGGCCCCGCCTTGTGGATTGAAAAGGAGAACAACGGCAAACTTATTCTACGCACAAAAAGCACGGCGGATTTTGGAAAATTTTTGAGCATAACAATTTTTAGAGGCGAACACGGAGCAGAAAGGATTGAGCAAATGAAAATAGACGATTCTTTATCTTTTGATTTTGAAATTGACCTGAACAATAACCTTTACACAAGGGCAGAATGCGAAACGAGCATGGGCAAATTTGCGATGACGGCAGCGGTGTTCAGCTAAAATTCCTGCCATCTTATTGCATTGGAATTTCAAAGAACGGAGAAAGGGAAATTACTGTGCATAATTGCGAAAAAGACAGTATTTTTGATTGTGCTTCTTTGACAAAATCAATGCCTACCGGTTATCTCGCGTTGAGAGCTATTGAAAGCGGACTTTTAAGCGTTGAAACTCCGGTTGCGGAAATTTTGCCGGACTTTGCGAAACATCACAATACCGAAGCGAAAATTTTTCACCTTTTGACGCATTCTCTGGATTATCGCTTTCCGATGAGTTCATTAAAGGATTTGCCACCGCAGGAAATTTGGCGGCGAATATGCTCGCACAAATTTGAAATCCCGCCCGGTCAATCGTTTTGCTACGGGAATGCAAACAGCATTTTGCTGGGCAAGGTTTTGGAAAGCACTTACAAAATGCCCTTAGACAAATTGGCAAAGGAGAAAGTTTTCGAACCTCTTAAAATGCAAAGCACCGGTTGGCATCCGATTGAATGGGCTGCTGCAGAGCGCATAATTCCCTCTGAAATTTGCCCTTGGCGCGGCAGGGAATTAAAGGGTGAAACGCATGATGAAAGCGCATGGAAGCTGGAGCAGGAATTTGGAGCAGTTGGCTCGGCGGGAATTTTCAGTACGGTAACCGATATTTTAAATTTCTTGGAACATATTTTGGAATCCGATTTTTTAGTGGAAAAATTAACGACAAATGCTTTGAGTTATTTGCCCGGCGAATGCACTGCACTCGGTTTTGAACTGAACAGTGAAAAATTTATGGGAAAAATAAAGGAAGGCGAGGCCGTTTTTGGAAAAACCGGTTTTACAGGAGTCAGTTTTATCTGCCGCCCGAAAGATAGGTTGTGCCTTGTGTTACTGAGCAATTACACATATCCGAAACGTAAACCGAATGCAGACGGAATAAATGAATTCCGAGCCAAACTTGCGGAACATTTTTTAAAATAAACTTCAGCAGAAGCCACGGAATACATTGAATACGCATCTTCATCAAATCTCATTGTTGCGGCAACGGATAAACGAGAAGTGAATCGCAACATAATGACGGAAGGGAAGGTTCTCAACTCATGAACGGAGTACTCTCAGCGGTTCTCAAATTTGGCTTTGCCGGCTTTGCCGGTTCAAAAAATTTTGCTTTATTCAAAATTTTTGCTTCATTTAATTTATAACTGTTAAGTGCCGTTTCTTCGTTCAAGGTTAATTTTACTTTTTTGAATTTGGGCTTTTTGCCTTTTACGCTGCTTTCCCTGCCCTCGCTTTCTTCGCTTTTTTCATCGTCCTTTTCATATTCGCTTGGAATATTGGCGTATTCTTCGGATTTTATAAAGTCGGCGAATTCATCAAATATTGCCATCATTCTCATGGTTATAAATTCCAAATCGCCTTGCTCTCCCCCGTCTTTGGTTTTGCAGGATATAGCATCCGCTTCTGTTTTCAATTCCAGGCATTTCGAGGTTTTAAGCCGCATGGCTTCTTCCTTTGTTTTGCAATTTGAGAGTGCTCGGCGAAATTCATCCCGCTCCTTTTCTATTTTT
>Ga0182466_14231_pt1 | contig 26790 bp, 27 predicted proteins | sample TergutMp193P3_FD_120795 | JGI IMG/M metagenome (GOLD analysis project Ga0182466, IMG submission 120795) | reverse complement strand
GCGGAATCGGTTTTGTTTATGTATTGCCCGCCCGCTCCGCTAGCCCGGTAAGTATCCACTCGCAAGTCTGCGGGGTTTACTTCCACCTCTGCATCCTCGTAAATCGGGGTCATGTAAACAGCGGCAAAACTTGTGTGACGGCGGGCGTTTGCGTCAAATGGGCTAATGCGAACAAGACGGTGAACCCCTATTTCCGAACGTAACATTCCATAGCTGTAGGGTTCCGGCAATTCCAGTGTGCAGCCCTTTATACCGGCGGTATCGCCTTCCTGAATGTCTAAAACCTTGAATGGCATGCCTTCTCGTTCAAAATACATGGTGTACATTCTCAGCAGCATTTGTGTCCAATCCTGGGATTCGGTGCCGCCTGCTCCGGAATTTATGGAGAACAGGGCAGGAGCCGCATCGTCGGGGCCGTTCAGCATTTTCCTAAGCTCCATTTCGGAAATTTTTGCATCCAGTGCAGCAACGTCCTTTTCTATGCTTGCTGAAAGTTCATGGTCATCTTCGTCTTTTGAAAGCTCGTAAAGTTCGCCCAAATCATCGCATTGTTTAGAAACGTTTTCCCAGTTTGAAATCAGGTCTCGGATGGAGGCTGCTCTTTTCAGCAATGCCTGTGCTTTATCGGCATCACTCCACAAATCCGGGTTGCCAGTCTGTTTTTCCAAAACGGCAAGTTCTTCTGCTTTAACGTCCAAGTCAAAGATACCCCCTGAGCTTGTCTATTCGCTCACGGATTGAGATTAAGCCGGCATGTGTGGTGTTGGGCATAGGGTGGAATATAGCAAATTTAGTAATTTACATCAATGCCTTCCATTGCCATTTCCGGTGCAAGCAGTTTAATAGGTTCCGCCTTGGTGCAGGCTGTGCTTGCCCGTGGCTTCAAGGTTGTCTGTTTTGCGCAAAAGAATTCCGCGAGGCTTAAATATATTCCCAGCGAAGCTAAAATTCTATTTGCGGATTTAAGCGAATATGAGCATTTGGAAACCGATGAAATATGCGATATATTTTTCCATTTAGCTTGGGAAAAAACAGGAGTGAAAACCAGGGATGATTGCTTTGTGCATAGCAAAAACATTCAATATACGCTGGAGGCCGTTAAGCTTGCAAATCGCATGGGTTGCAAGGTTTTTGTAGGAGCGGGTTCGCAGGCGGAGTATGGATTGGCAACAGAGCCTTTAACCGCAAATACTCCCGTCAACCCTCAAAGCGGTTATGGCATTGCGAAATTGGCTGCGGGGCAATTAAGCCGTTTGCTATCCCGGCAATTGGGAATGCGGCATAATTGGGTGCGTATTTTAAGCGTTTATGGACTTGGCGGCGATGAAAACTCAATCATAAATTACTGCATAAAGAAAATGCGGGCAGGGGAGCCGCCGGAATTGACTCCTTGCGAGCAGATTTGGGATTTTTTGCATTCAACGGATTCCGCGAATGCTCTTTTGGATATTGGGGAAAAGGGAATAAATGGGAAAGTTTATGTTCTTGGCTCCGGCGAAAAGCGAAAATTGAAAGATTATATTTTAGCGATAAGGGATATTATCAATCCGGGCATGGTTTTGCAATTCGGCAAAAAAGATTACTATCCGCACCAGCCTATGTTTTTGAGTGCGGATATTTCCGAGCTTACGAAAGATACGGGGTGGAAACCACAGGTTTCTTTTGAGGATGGGGTAAATGAGTTGGTTAAAAAAATCTAATTTATACTTGTGAAGAAAATTAGTGTTTTAATAGCCTGTTACAACGAAGAGGCCAATGTTGAGCCTTTGGTTGCGGAAATAGTTGAAACATTCAAAAATGAGCTTCCGAATTATGATTATGAAATTCTGTTTATAGATAACCGTTCTACGGATAGTACCAGAGATTGTCTAAGAAAACTTTGCTCTGAAAACCCTAAGATAAAGGCGATTTTCAATGCTCGCAATTTTGGACCTAGCAAGTCCAGCTACTATGGAATTTTGCAAACCACTGGTGATTGTGTTGTTTGCATGTGTGCGGATTTTCAAACGCCAACCGGTTTAATCCCGAAATTCGTGGAAGAATGGGAAAAAGGTTACAAGATAGTTTCCGCAATTAAAACAAAAAGCAAAGAAAGTTTTATAATGCGTATAATTCGCTCGCTTTATTACAAGGTCATTCGCAAGATGAGCGATGTTGAGCAAATAGAGCATTTCACCGGTTTTGGATTGTACGATAAGTCTTTTGTGGATATTATGCGCAACCTTAAAGACCCAATGCCATACGGCAGAGGCATTATTTCGGAACTTGGTTACAAAAGAAAAGATATTTTATTTGAGCAACCAAAAAGAAGAGCCGGTAAAAGTTCTTACAACTTGTTCAGGTATTATGATGAAGCTATGCTCGGTTTTACCAGTTATACAAAGGCGGGGCTTAGGTTGGCTTCCATAACCGGATTTATTTGTGCTATATTTTCTTTTTTGATTGCCATTGCGTATTTGGTGTATAAAATTTTATACTGGCAGAATTTTAGCGTTGGCATAGCACCGCTTGTTATTGGAATTTTCTTTTTGGGTTCGGTTCAGTTGTTATTTTTGGGTTTTATCGGAGAATATATTATGGCAATAAACACCAGGGTGATGAATCGCCCTCTTGTTATAGAAGAGGAGAGAATTAATTTTTGAAGCAGCTTTTTGAGAAATTTTTGAAGTTCGGGATAGTTGGCGTTGCAAATACGCTTATCTACTATTTTGTATATGCAGCTTTGACTTACATTGGCTTGTTTTATTTATTCAGCAGTATTATAGCCGCTGCGGTTAGTTTGGCGAATGCTTTTTATTGGAACAACAAGCATGTTTTTTATGAGAATAGAGAAAATCGAAATGCCGTAGGTTCTGCGTTTCGCATGGTTATTTCTTACGCTTTTTCCGGCCTTGTCATAGGTAACATATTGTTATATATTTTGGTAGATATATTTGGAATTTCCGCATATATCGCACCGTTCTGGGCACTTTGCGTAACTGTTCCGTTGAATTTTATTTTGAATAGGTTTTGGGTGTTTAAATGATAGCTGATTTAATCTTTGTGCTAAAAGATTTTGCGTGGAGAATTCTGCCTAGAAAATTGATAAATATATTGAATACATTTTATTTCAATAGTAGAAAAAACAAGAAACAGAAATTTTTGCTTTTGCATGTGTTTGCTGCAAGTAAATGCAATTTAAATTGTAAAAGTTGCAGTACATTTGCCCCAGTTGCGAGTGATAGTTTATTGGATATTTGTGAATATGAAAATGATTGCAAAAGACTTTCATTTTTAGGGCATGACAAAATTCCGGAAATTCATATACTTGGCGGAGAACCGCTTTTGCATCCGAATATTGTAGAAATATTAAGAATTTCAAGGAAATATTTTCCCCTGGCAAAATTAAAAATTGTTACAAATGGTATTTTGCTAAAAAAACAAACCGATGAATTCTGGAATACCTGCAAAAATTGCAGTGTTGAAATTATAATAAGTCATTATCCGATAAAAATAGATATTGAAAAAATAATGAAGATTAGCAATGAGTATGGTGTTAGTATTAGATATTACAAGGGAAAATTGCCTTGGTTTAAAATCCCGCTTGATTTGCAAGGAAAAAATGACATTAATAAAAATTACAAAAAATGTCAAGCCGCTCTACAGTGCGTATCTTTATTTAATGGAAAGATATCAACTTGCCAACTTATATATAATATAAGATTTTTTAGAGAATATTTTAATAAGGAAATCAATTCCGTAGAAGGAGATTACATAGATATTTATAAAGCTGATAGCATGGATGAAATTTTAGAATTTATAGGCAAACCGGTACCTTTTTGCAGATTTTGCACATTGGAATGGCTGCCTGTCGAATGGCGTATATCTAAAAAGGAAATGAAGGAATGGGTTTAAAAATAAGCTAATTTCTCCGTTTTACTGATATATTAGGTGTTTGTGGCTTTATTTTTGCAATTAATGGATATTGGAAGAAGACGGCAAATTTATTTCTATATTTATAAGCATGGAGCAAATATTTGTGTATGTAGGTGCAATAGGCGGCTTGGCTGGCATAGCGGCTATACTGACCGTTTTTGCAAATTATTTCAAGCACAAACAGGAAAACCATTTGGAGGCTTTGCAGACCCAGCTCCAGGCCATGCGAGCGGATTCTAAGAGCCAAACCGATGCTTTTCAAGCTCAAATTACAGCTTTTCAGACTCAGATGCAGGTAATGCAAGCTGGCTTTGACAGCCAGTTGAAGGCGCTTACCGAATCCGTCACTTCGTGGAAAGGCTTATGGGAAGCCTCCACGCAGGAAATCAGGGAGCTTAAGATGGAGATTAAGGAATTAAGGGTAGAAATAGACAAGTTGCGAACAGAAAACGCAGAACTTAAAGGGCAGCTTAAAGAGCATTACAAGTTAGCCTAAGCGTTGCCAACTCACTTAAAAAAATGAGGCAAAAATCTTTTTCTATATTAGACATAGACAAAGGCTATGGAGATATTTTATGAATGTTTTGACACAAGCATACCGCACTACCTGCATTCCTAAAGATAACAGGATTGATGCTTTTATACCAAATGAATACATCGGGCGTGAGCTTGAAATAATAGTTCTGCCTTTATTTGAAGAAAGTCGGCCTGAATACAACACTGAGACTTTAGCGGCTATGCAGGAAACTTTGGATATTATGGACGGGAAAATAAAAGTCAAAAGCTATGCAACAGTTGAAGAAATGAATGCGGATATTGATGCTGAGGAAGATGATTGATGCTTAGGCTCGAAACTTCCACCAGATATAGAAAAGACAGAAAACTGATGAAGAGGCAAGGCAAGGATTTGTCGCTGCTGGATGCCGTTATTGCAAAATTGCAGAATAAGGAAACTTTAGATGTTAAGCATAAAGACCATCCGTTAAGCGGCAATTATGTTCGGCTCCGCGAATGCCATATTACACCTGATTGGTTACTTATTTACGGTATAGACAACGACAGACTGGTTTTGACGGCTTCCCGCACGGGATCTCATTCGGATTTATTTTAAGAGCCATTTAAAACATCCTTTTCCCGGAATAAACGGGGGAAGACGGTGGGGATGGCTATTTTTCTATATTACCCAACAGAGGTGTTTTTATGCAAGTAAAAGATTCTGCGACAATAGCGTATTCGGCGGAGCCGCAGGTGTTGACCGTTAGCGTGTTAAAAAACGGTGCAATGAACATTCTGCAGGCACTTGCAGATTTACGACTTATTAGTATTAAAAAAACAAACATTGCGTTTGCGAAAAAATCCTTGAAGGAAGCGGCAAAACTTTTATATGAAGATTATAAAAACGATAAGAATTTAACGGAATTTATTCAATTGGATGGGGAAATTTTTTATGAGACAAACTGAAATTTGGCTAACAAATTTAGACCCTACAATGGGTGCAGAAATAAAAAAGACTCGTCCAGCCTTGATAGTAAGTGAAGATGATTTGGGGAAATTGCCTTTGAGAGTTATAGCCCCGATTACCGACTGGAAGGATCATTACGTTTTTGCTCCTGGATGATTAAACTTGAACCAACAATTAAAAATGGGCTTAATAAACCTTCATCTATAGACTGTTTTCAAGTTCGTTCGGTTTCACAGGAAAGATTGGTTAAAAAACTTGGTGAAATAACAGATGAGGAAAAATTAGCCGTTAAAAACGGTTTGGCAAAGGTATTTGGGATAGAATAGATTCTGCAACAAAGCGTATTCGGCGAAGTAACCCCAATGGAAAAATATTGCATAAAGTTTTTCTATGTTACCCAACAGAGGTGTTTTTATGCAAGTAAAAGATTCTGCAACAATAGCGTATTCGGCAGAGCCACAGGTGTTAACCGTTAACGTGTTAAAAAACGGTGCAATGAACATTTTGCAGGCACTTGCGGATTTAGGGATTATAAGCATAAAAAAAGAGATTGTCCGTTGTGGTGTTCCTGTACCTGTAGATGAAAAAAACGACCCTTTCTATAGTGAAGTTAATTTAAGAGAACTTATAAAAAGGGCTGAGGAAATGGATGGGGGGAAATTTGTAGTAAAAGCTATGGATGAGTTGCTTGCTATGGAGAACAAATGAGTTTGCATTTTAGTTCGGGAGCATGGGATGACTATTGCTCTTGGCAGAACCAAGACAAGAAAAAATTAAAACGGGTAAATGAATTATTAAAAGACATAGAGAGAAATGGATACACAGGCATAGGTAAGCCTGAACCATTAAAAGGGGATTTATCGGGTTGGTGGTCTAGACGAATTGACGATTCAAATAGAGTAGTTTATAGAATTGTGAATGGAAATATTGAGATAAATAGTTGCAAGGGACATTATGAGTAATTGCTCTAGTGATTTATCTATTTTACCCGATATGCCCAAAATAAAACTCTCTGATTATGTTGTGAAATATCTGGAAGCTTTAAATGTCAAGCATGTTTTTATGTTGCCTGGCGGCGGAGCAATGCACTTGAACGATTCGCTCGGCAAAAGCAAGAAATTGAAATATGTTTGCTGTTTACACGAACAGGCTTGCGCAATAGCGGCAGAGGCATATTCAAGAGTGACAGAAAAAATCGGCCTTTGCATGATTACAACAGGGCCAGGAGGGACAAATGCCCTGACCGGAGTGGCTGGGGCGTTTTTGGAATCAATTCCCGTTTTAATAGTCAGTGGGCAGGTTAAAACCGCAGATATGATAAACGGCCAGGGCATACGCCAACAAGGAATGCAAGAACTGGATATGGTTTCCATAGCAAAACCGATAACCAAATATGCGAAATTGGTCTTGAAACCGCAAAGAATAAAATATTATTTGGACAAAGCCGTTTATTTGGCAACTCATGGCCGCCCCGGTCCCGTATGGCTGGATATTCCATTGGATATTCAGGCAACTTTGATAGATATAAACTCCTTGAAAGAATTTGAAGCGAAACCGGAAAAAAGCAAAAGCATAAAAAATGAAGTTTTAAAAGTTATAGATTTGCTCAACTCGGCAGAGAGACCGATTTTACTCGCAGGGCATGGGATTAGATTGAGCGGCGGGATAGAAATTTTTAAAAAATTATATAAAATTTTACAAATTCCGATTTTAACAACTTGGAACGGAATAGATTTAATTGAGGAAAATAATAAATTGTATTTTGGAAGACCCGGCGGCATTGGGCATCGCTATGCAAATTTTATTCAGCAAAATTCGGATTTTTTCATGTCTATCGGAGCAAGATTGAATTTATTGCAAACAGGTTATAATTTCGATAGTTTTGCAAGAGCTGCCGTTAAAATTCAAGTTGATATAGACGAAAAAGAATTGTGCAAAACAAATGTTCGCCCGAATTTAGCTATATGCGCAGATGCAAAATTATTTATGCAGGAATTAATAGAACAGAGCAAGAAAATAAAAAACAAAAGCCGTATAGAATGGTTTAATTACTGCAGAAATGTGAAAAATAAATATCCTCTTGCAGATAACAGAAAATGGAAAAACTTGATAAATCCATATAACTTAATAGAAAGTCTTTCGCAAGAGATGAAAGATGGTGATATTTATGTAAGCGGCAGTTCCGGAGCGTGCATAGATATTTCAATGCAGGCATTTAAGGTTAAGAAAGGTCAAAGAGTTTTCAGTACACACGGGCTTGCTGCCATGGGTTACGGTTTGCCAAGCGCAATAGGAGCGGCCCTTGCAAGCGGTAAAAAAGTGGTGAGTGTTATTGGCGATGGCGGCTTTCAGATGAATATTCAGGAACTGGAAACCATACGCAGATTAAATTTGCCGATTAAGATTTTTGTGCTTTGCAATAGCGGCTATGGAGCGATTAGAAATACCCAGACAAATTTATTCAAAGGGAATTTAGTTGCTTGCACCCCAAAATCCGGTTTAACAATGCCGAATATATCGGCAATAGCCAAGGCATACAAATTGAGTGAGGCGGAAATAAAAAACGATTCTCAAATTGAAAAAATAGTTTTGCAGGTTTTGAGAAGCGATAAGCCTGTTATTTGTACCGTACAAACACCGATAGATTTTTTTGCCATGCCAAAACAGATAAGTTATAAAAGAAGCGATGGACAAATGGAAAGTTTACCATTGGAATATATGAATCCTCCTCTTCCCGAAGATGAATTTAAACAGAATATGCTGGTTCCGCTTTATGAACTTAAATAAGTCAAAAACCATAATTTGGGATTTAGATGGAACTTTAATTGATTCCAAGCCGGATATTTTCGCCTGTTTGAACGAAATTTTATTGAAACACAGCCTTTCCGCAGATTTTGATAAAATAAAAATAGGTCCGCCTTTAAATGTTATGTTACAGGAATTATTTCCGAATTTGCCGGCAAAGACTATAGATGAAATAATTGTGAATTTTAGGAAAAATTATGCAAACTGTGGTTTTAATAATACAAAACCATTCTGTGAAATAGAAAATTGCCTGAACATGAATGCGAACCATTATTTGGCAACCAGCAAACCTTTGAATTTAACCGATTACATTTTAGGAAAACTGAATTGGCAAAATAAATTTGTAAAAATTTTTGCAGGAATAGATAAAACAGAGGTTTTTGCAAAAATAAAAAGCGAAAGCTCGGCGGAGCAAATCTTTTCCGTTGGAGATTCTGCAAGTGATGCTATTGCCGCAAAAAACAACGGAATTATTGCCTATGGAGCATTGTGGGGTTATGGAAGCAGAGAAGAATTAACAAAAATTTGTGACATGGCTTTTGAAACAGCAAAAGAACTTTGGGATTTTTTATATTTACAGCTATGAGAAATCTAAAATCAAAAGAAGCGCACAGAGAATTGTTCAAAAATCTTGTGCAAGGCAACAGTAAAGTTTTAACTTATGGATTGAGTTCTGCGAATTATTGGACTTTTTCACCGAGTTTTTTTCGTATAGATTCTTTGTCTTTGTCTTTGTCTTTGTCTTTGTCTTTGTCTTTGTCTTATAGAAAGGTTATAGAGCCGACCGTCATACTTGCAAATTTTGACTCAAATCCGGCAAATTTTGGAAAATATGTTGAAGCTGTACCGACTCTTGATATAAAAGAATTAAGCGAAAAAGCAAAAGATATTCCGCTTGTTATAGCTGCAATTGGTCCTAGGAATGAAATCGCTGAAAAATTAGATGAAATGAATTTAAGCTATTATTGTTTTTATGAACACGATTTTCCGATTCAAAGTTCTATATGCAAAATTAAAGACGCTTTTTTAAGTGTTGGCAATTTGAATTTTTCCGATTTTTGCTCTTTTATCGTGTATGAATCTTTTGGCGTATATTTGCAGTTAAATGATTGCTACAATGAAAATATAATTAAACATTTATTTGATTTGTTCGATGGTCCTTATGGACTTGTAAACGATAAAGTTAATGTAAGTATTTGCTCAGGTGATATAGTTATTGATGCTGGTTCGTGGGTTGGGGATTTTGCTGCATATGCAAGCACTAAAGGGGCAACCACCTATGCTTTTGAGCCAACTGCAAATATTTTTACCTATTTGGAACAAACCGCTTATCTGAATCAGAATATTATACCTGTTAAAGCCGGATTGGGTGCAAAAAAAGAAACTTTGGAAATTTTTTCTAATGGTGTTACAAGTGGAAATGCTTTGAGACAATCTGCGGGTAATCAGACGGGCGGGGAAAATGTTGATGTCACAACCATAGATGCTTTTGTAAAAGAAAATAATTTGGCAAAAATTGATTTTATCAAAGCTGATATTGAAGGTTTTGAAAGGTTCATGCTTTTAGGTGCAAGAGAAACATTAAGAGATTTTGCTCCCAAACTCGCCATTTGTACATATCATCTGCCGGATGACCCGCAAGTGTTGGAGCAAATAATAAAAGAGGCTAATCCTAAATACAATATAGTGCAAAAAAGGAAGAAATTATTTGCAAGCGTACCGGGTTAAATTATTCCGCTGCGCTGAATTCCTTATATTTTATTAATTGCTCTATAAGTTCATTTTTTATCAGTGTTGCCTCATACCCGCCGGTGACGCCAAGTCTGCGAAGCAAGTATTCCATTGTTAAATTGCCGTCTCGCCATTTGCCGCCCAAACCCAGATGTGTAACATCCATGAAGTCTGCATTGCAAGTTATAGCGGTTTCGGCGAGCAAATCGGCGGTGCCGTTTTTATCGTGCAAATGAACTCCGCATTTTAAACCTGCGTTATGGCAAATTTCAATGGTATTTTTAACGTATTCAACGGTCATAACACTTTCTGTGTCTGCAAATTCTACGGATTTGATGCCCAACTGCGAAATATGCTCTACGAATTTTTTGTTCTGTTCCATTGAATTATAGCCTGCGCTTGTGAAGTTTACAAACAACTCATAGCCAAGAGCCGATAATTCCTTTATGTGCTCGTCTAAAACGGCAAAATCCGTTTCGTGGGAACGGGTCAGAATTCTTATGGTATCTATAATGGAATCCTTTTTTGGCAAAACTTCCGAGAGTGGCCTTTGTATATCCCTCATAGCAGCTATTTTGGTAAATGAATTTTTAATCGGTTTAAAAATTTTGGAAATATTTTCGTTTTCCTGGGAACAATATCTAAAATATCCTCTATTCGGGTCGGCTTCTTTGCTATGAAAAAAACCAAGCTCAACGTAATCTATTCCTTTGCCTTGTGCAAATTTATAGATGTTCCTGGCAAAGGTCTCGTCAAAATACCAGCCTGTCTGATAGCCGACTTCCCGTAATGTGCAATCAAAAATTTTGATTTCCTTAATCATACGCTCTCCTTAATCATTACTTTGAATATACAAACAAATAATCCGCATTCAATTTTATTATCTCATTTTCAAGTTTCATTTCATCTTTTATAGTATGGGTAATTGCGTCAATATAACGGAGGCTTACCGCCAGCAAAACAGGTTCTTTATGCTTCTTTAATTCACTGGGCGATATTATGTCTATATTGTTATACTTTTTACCGGCATACTTAGGATTGGAATCAACCAGAGCTGTAATATTTTTTAATATCTTTTTAGCAAGGAGCCTTTGGGTAAAAGTGCCAAGCCCCCAAATAATAACTGGAATGTCCGAATATTGCCGTAAATGCGTGTAGATTTCATCCTCATATTTTTTTGATTGCTCAATGTAATATTGAATGGCTCGTTCCCCGCTGCTGTCTTTCCGAATAGCCATTGATTGTTTTCTAAAGAATCCGGCAAGTTCTCCGCCTTCTTTTTTTATAAAAATAGCATTAAATCCATGTTGCATCATCAAATTAGAGAGCGATATTTCGGTAAAGTAATTAATGTGTTCCCTGCTGAATTCCTGATATGGCAACTCGTTTGGAGCCGGTACAGCCATATTTGGGACACAGATAACTATTATGCCATTGGTTGCGGTAACGGCATATAAGGTTTTTAATGTCTGATGCAAATCCCGTATATGTTCCAAAACCGCAAGAAAAAAAACTATTTCGTATTGCTTTGAGGTATCTATGTTTTTTATTGTAGCATGAATACCGTTAATGCCTTTGCTTTTTAAATATTCAATATTCTTTATAGACGGGTCAACTCCTGTCAAATTGGAAAATCCCTTATTTTGCAAAGAACGGAGAAGTTCGCTTCTTGCGCATCCAATGTCAGCGATAGGCGCTGTTTTATCAGCATTGAAACGAATGACTTCCTGTATAATATACTCATATTTGCCGGTTATTATATCCGGCTGCTCTATTTCATGTTCGTATTTGTTTGCATTTATATAATACGCATCAAAATCAGCTTGTTCGGGAATATTAGCGGCATACACAAAACCGCACTGTTCACAAGAAACAACATCGTAGCTCTCAAGAAAACTTATCCCTTCTATTTTTGCAAATTCCTGTGTAAACATTTGTTTAACTTTGGCATTATTGCAAATGGGGCATTCCCTTTTCATTGTGCCTCCGTTCTAAAACTTTCTTCAATGGCTTTTGTGACTTTCAACAACTTGCCTTCATCCAATCCAGGATATACTCCAACCCAAAACATGTTTTCCATAACAAAATCCGTGCATTCAAGGCTGCCTGCAACGCGGTAACCTTCGCCTGTTTTTCGCATTTGGTCAAAACACGGATGCTTGATTATATTTCCGGCAAAAAGCATTCTCGTTTGGATATTTTTGCTTTCCAAATGCTCAACTATCTTTTGCCTGTTTGTTCCTTGCTTGCAACTGATGGCAAAGCCAAACCAACTGGGGTTTGAATTGGAAAACGCTTCCGGCAAAATAAATTTATCCTGCAAATGTTCCAAATTTTTTCGCAAAAAATTCCAGTTCTCTCGCCGCTTTTCCACAAAAGCCGGCAGCTTGTCCAGTTGAGCTACGCCAATGGCTGCTTGCAAATCCGTGGCTTTCAGGTTGTAACCAAAATGGCTGTAAACATATTTGTGGTCATAGCCAAATGGCAGTTCGCCGAATTGCCTGTTAAAACGGTTGCCGCATTTGTTGTCAACGCCGGATTCGCAAACGCAATCCCTGCCCCAGTCGCGCATGGAATGCATGATTTTGTGAAGCAAGGGATTTTTTGTATAGACTGCGCCGCCCTCGCCGGTGGTAATATGGTGTGGCGGATAAAAACTCGAAGTTCCGATATCGCCGAAAGTTCCTGTTTTGCAAGTCTCTGTGCCAAACGTGTATTCCGAGCCAAAGGCATCGCAGTTATCTTCTATTAGCCACAGGCTGTTTTTTTCGCAAAACTTTTTAACCGCAGAAATATCAAAAGGATTGCCAAGGGTGTGAGCTATGACAACAGCCTTTGTTTTTTTGGAAAGTGCATTTTCCAGTTGCGAAACATCAATATTATATTGCGGGATTGAAATATCTGCAAAAACGGGAATTGCGCCGAACTGAATTATAGGTGCTATTGTTGTAGGAAACCCTGCCGCTACCGTTATTATTTCATCGCCTCTTTTTATCGCTCTATCACCGAGCAAGGGCGAGGTTAAAGCCATAAATGCGAGCAAGTTTGCTGATGAACCAGAATTTACAAAAAGACAAAAAGGCAGGTTCAGGTAGTTTGCAAGTTTCTTTTCAAATTCCGCTGTCCAATGCCCGGCGGTTAGCCAAAATTCCTCTACCGCCTTGGTTAAATTTTCTATTTCCCGGTTATCATAAACACGACCGGAATATGGTATGCGTTCATTCACGTTTTAACATACTCCTCAATTTGGCTAACCATAAATTTTTCCATATTCTCTTTTGCCTTGAATTTTTTGTACCATTCCACGGTTTTTTCCAAGGCTGCATCTATTGCATATTTCGGTTTCCAGTCCAAAAGTTTTTTTGCCTTGCTGTTGTTCAGCATAAGCAAATTCGCTTCGTGCAAATTATTTCTTTGTTCTGATATTTCAATTTTGCCTTTTCCGTAGAAACTCACAATTTTTTTGGCGATTTCCTCAACTGTTATTGCGCTTTTTTTATCCGGTCCAAAATTGAAACCGCTTGCGAATTCCTTTTTGCCAAGCAACAGTTTTTCAGCCAGAAGAATATAGCCATGCAGAGGTTCCAGTACAAATTGCCATGGGCGAACAGCACTGGGGTTTCTTATTTTTATAACCTTGCCTGCATAAATTGCGCGAATGCAATCCGGCACTATTCTGTTTTCGCCCCAGTCTCCGCCGCCTATGCAATTTCCGCTCCTAGCTGTTGCAAGGGCAAAGGAGTTTTCCAAAAAACTTCTGCTGTAAGATTGAGATAAAATTTCCGAACAGGCTTTGGAAGATGAATACATATCATAACCGCCCAGAGAATCGCTTTCTTTATATGCCTGTCCGTTTTCCTTATTTTCATAAACCTTGTCCGTTGTAACATTCACAAGAGCTTTAACGCTTTTGCATTTACGCGCTGCTTCCAAAACATTCAATGTTCCTATGACATTTGTTTGGTATGTGAGCAGTGGTTCCTTGTAGGAAGCAAGAACAAGGGGTTGGGCTGCCAAATGAAATACCAAATTCGGCTTGAATTTTAACATTGCATTTTCCAGTTCCTCTTTATTTAAAATATTTTGAGGCAGGGAATAACCGTAAACATTGTGCCCCAAAAGCCGCAGCCAATGGCAAAGCCAGGTTCCTTTAAATCCGGTGTGCCCGGTCACAAAAACCTTAGCCATTCCAAATTTTCCAGGGAGCGGAATCGGTTTCCCAGAGTTTTTGCAATTCCAGTTTTTCTCTCAAGGTATCCATCGCCATCCAAAAATCAGAATGTTTAAAAGCCTGCAATTCCCCGTCTTTTGCCAGACTCTCCAAAGGTTCTTTTTCAAAAACTGTTTGGCTGTCATCTTTTATGTAATCGAAAACTTCCGGTTGCAAAACAAAAAAACCGCCGTTGAACCAAGAACCGTCTCCGCCGATTTTTTCGTTAAAGGAGGAAATCGCATTGTTTTGCGAAAGTTTGAGTGAAGCGAATTTTCCTTTTGGCTGCACTGCTGTAACGGTGGCTATTTTTTTGCTCTCTTTGTGGCATTTTAGCAAATCGTTTAAATTTATGTTTGCCAAGCCATCGCCGTAAGTGAGCATAAAAGGTTCGTTTGCTATGTATTTTTGAACTTTTCTCAGGCGGCCGCCGGTCATTGTTTCCAATCCGGTATCCACAAGGGTGACTTTCCAAGGCTCGGAGTTGGAATTATGGTAGGTCAAATTATTGTTGCTTAAGTCTATGGTTACATCCGAGGAGTGCATGTAGTAATGGCAAAAATAATCTTTTATAAAATAGGACTTGTAACCGCAGCAGATTATGAATTCATTGAATCCGTAATGGGAATAGATTTTCATTATATGCCATAAAATAGGCCTGTCGCCTATCTCTATCATGGGCTTGGGGCGAAATTCCGTTTCTTCGGAAAATCGTGTGCCAAAACCGCCCGCAAAGATTATAACTTTCATAGATGAGAATAAACTAGAAATTATTCTTTCTTCCTGAAAAGAATAATGCTTCTGATTTCCTGTGGCTTCGGAATATCCGCTACTTCTTCCCATGGGCTTGTGGTAAATTCCGTTTCCAGAATTTCTATTGCCCTTTCTCTGTATGGGCTTGGCCAGCCGGATATGTTTTGAAAGCAAACTATTTGCGAGCGGTTTATTTCGTCTATATACATATCTAAAACCTGCATTCCCATTCGTTCCCAGCTCCTTGGGTCCCATAGTATTGCATGTCCCCAGGGCGAATGCCTTGTGTAGCCAAAACTTTGAGTTCCAGCATTTGCAACAATTGCGTAGCGTTCTATATTTGCCCTGTCCATAACGGCATCTAAATAAAGTGCTTCCAGTTTTGCGGGTTTTTGAATTTCCAAACTGGTTTGAAGTTTATGCTCCCAATCATTTTTTGGCAAGTTAAAGGTGGCAAAAACCATAGCGACGAAAATTATGCAAATAGAAATGTCTGTCGCAAGATTTTTTTTCTGTTCGGCTTTTATCCATAAAAAACAAAGTGCTAAGTAAAACGGAACCGCAAAAACATAGTGATGGTCGTACCACTCGCCACCTGCGCCAACAGAAAGAGTAGCAAGTACAACTCCAATAGGTAATTTCCAGAGCAATTGAAGTTTATGCTTTGAATTTACCAACAATGCTATAAAGAGAGCAACGAAAAAGAAACCCAAACCCCATGAATAATTATTTAAATCAAATAGCAAATTCCATACTTGCAACATTCTTTCCCAAGGTGAGCCGTTGGAATTGGCGTGCGTTGTGCTCATAAATTTTAGATAGTTTAAATATCCGTCAAAAATATCCGTTGCAAAAAGTATGATTACCCCTAAAATACACGCTATCGCAAAAGGCAAAAGGAATTTTAAGCACCAGTTTTTAAGGTTCTTCGAAAATAAAAGGGAACTTGCCAAAATCGCAAAAAAGAACGGCTCCTTCATTCCGCAACTGCCGAGCATTGCAAGTGCAATGAGCGGGATGTAAATCTTTTTTCCCCGTTCAAACTTCGGTGAAGCCATGAAAAACACGGCAACTGCGCCGATGCAGGCCGCAAAACTCTCAATCTCAACTTCGCCGGCGCGTTCCCCTGAATACAAGGCTAACAATAATCCCGATAATATGGCGGCGAACAACACCCATTCGTTTTTTTCTTTTGAAAACTTAAAATAGGCGAGTATTGGCAAAGCGGCAATGCCTAGCAGCACAAGGGTTTGCAGAGTGTGCATTGGAGCAGGGGAACCGAAAAGTTTAATAATTATGGCGACTAAAAAATAAAAGCCCGGCGGTTTTATTTCGCTAATATCGGTGTAGTATTTTAAGCCGTTGGCTATGCCTCTGCCCATAGCGAAAAAAATCGTGCCATCATATGGATTTGTCGCTCCTGAAAATTCGTAAAACAGCAAGTAGCAAAATTCGGAAAAACAATAGCAAACAAGCCCGAAGAATATAATTCTTGTTACCCATATTGAATTTTTGCCGAATTCATTTTCCCATAATTTTAATGCGACTATTAAAAGCAAGAGCACTGTTGCTGCAAAAATACCCCATCTGTAGGAATGTATTCCGCCAAAATCAACAGTTTGCAATGTTAGAGGAATGTTTTCACCACTGTGCTTTAAGAAACAAGCTACGTTTTTGTATGCAAATCCGTGTTGCGTTAAATCCAAAATAAATTCCTGCGTTTTGCCCGCTTCCGAAAAATCTTCCATTGTTGCATTCAAGCCGTTTGGAAACACCCTGACATATTTTACAGGTTCATAAATTTTAATATTGTAAACTCTGCTAACAGGAATATTGAACGCGATTATATATTCTTCACCGTCTTTTATTTCCAAATCTTTGAATGGATATTTTATCGTTCTTTCACCGTCTTTTGTAACCAACTTGGCATCAAATATATTTGGCTCTCCGCTTTTCATATAGAGAAAGGCAAAAAGCAATGCCAGAGGAATCAGGAGAGCAATTTTCACAAATTACGCCCCTGCAACGGTAATACGCTTCCCCTTATATGTTTCCAAACGCATATACAATTTCTCTTCCCAGGATTTTCCCGTATCCCGGTCAAAAATAACAAGCCAGCCTTCGCTTGAGCCTACTTTGTCCATGTAAACCGATAACTGTTCCAAACCCTCCGGAAGGCTTTTTTCGTTTCTTAAAATCTTAAGTTCAATGGGGTATTTTTGCCTCCCGTAAACAACGCATAAATCCGTGCGTTTTGTGCCCACCGCCATTTCCCTGATTATTTGGCCGCCGCCGTTTATCACTCTCTGCAAAAATGCCTGCAAAACGAGATGGGGAGCGGCTTCATCATACTGGTATAAATTTTCCTTGTAGCGTTTTATCCAAATTTCACTGTTCTCTCGCCAAAAAATTTGAAATTCTCCGAGTAATATATTTATATCTATTTTGCCGTTTGCAATATACTTAGGCAGGTCATCGTCGGATATTTCCCGTTTCAAACTTTCTTGGGGTGAATAGTTTAACATTCTGATTATTACTTCAGCATAAATCTGATTTGCAGGTTCAACCAGCCCATTGTCTGCTTCCTTTATCAAGCCCAAATCCCTTGTGTATAGATAATCATCCGACATCTTGTCTATAATATCGTCACCTAAAATCAGCGGTTGTATTACCCTGCGAACTCTGGGTTCCTTTAATCTTTCCATTAAACTGTCAAAATGCGTTGGGCGGTTAAGTATCAAAGTGCCTATCGCACATTCTGCCATTTCCTGAGTTATGTTAATGGAACAGTCCTTCTTGCAAATTTTCTCTACGCATTCACAAGCTATGGCATTTACAAGCCAGGGTTGCCCTTGAGTTTGCCCGCAGATATAATCCATCGCCTGAGGCTCAAAAATTTGCCCTGTTTCCGCTGTATGTTGGCTGTATAGCTCAATTATATCTTCTTTTGTGAAATTTCTCAAGGTCATGGATTCCTTTACGATATTAAACGGGCTTGCACTGCCCAGTGTAGCGGAATCGTCTCTTATGCTGGCCTTGTAGTCCCTGATGTTTCGCATTCCGACAAGAGTTAGCGAATGGACAAAAGGCGTGTCTGGTCGGTTTATGTAGCCATTTCTGAGTTGCCTTAAAAAAGTGATTAAGGTTCCGTTGGCCAGGCAATCTGCTTCGTCAAAGAGAATAATTAAGGGTTTGCTTAAAGTTTTGCAATACGCAGTGAGCGTTGTTCGCAATACATTGGCTGTATCGCTGTAATCTGCGTTTGCGGCAAAGCCTTCGGGCATATCACAATCGCCGAGGGCGGCTTTTATGCTTTTTACTATTGCCGGAATACCTTTTTCCGGCTCTACAAATACCTGCACTCCTTCAAGCGAGCAATACAAGACGTAATATTTCTTTTCAAAGTTTATCTTGCGTGCGAGTTCTTTTAGCAGGGTTGTTTTCCCGCTCTGCCTTGCAGAGTGAATAACGAAATAATTTTCTTGGTCTATCAAGTCCATCAAATCTTTGCCAAAATTGCGCAAAGGGTCAAGCATGTAATGTTTGCTTGGGTGGCAAGGGCCGGCTATGTTGAAGTGTTTTTGTGGCATAATGCTACGCCCCCGCAACGGTAATATGCTTTCCCTTATACTCTTCCAAACGCATATACAATTTCTCTTCCCAGGATTTTCCCGTATCCCGGTCAAAAATAACAAGCCAGCCTTCGCTTGAACCTACTTTGTCCATGTAAACCGACAACTGCTCCAAACCATCCGGAAGGCTTTTCTGGTTTCTAAGTATTTTAAGTTCAATCGGATATTTTTGCTCCTCGCAAACAACGCATAAATCCGCACGTTTTGTGCCCAGAGCCATTTCCCTGATAATATAACCGCCGCCGTTTATTACCCGCTGCAAAAATGCCTGCAAAACCAAATGAGGTGCCGCTTCATCGTATTGGTAAAAATTCTTCTTGTATCGGGCTATCCATATCTCGCTGTTTTCGCGCCAAAATTCCTGAAAATCCTTAATTAAAAAATCCATGTCTATTTTGCCATTTTTCATGTAGCGGGGAATGGTGTAATCTTTGTAATTGTCTTTTATGGTTTCCTGAACACTCCAGTTGAGAGTCCTGACTATCAATTCCGCATATATCGGATTAGACGGCTTTGTCGTGCCGGTGTTATCGCTTATGATTCCCAAATCTCTTGCATACAGATAATCATCGGACAGTTTGTCTATATCCATATCCTCGCCCAAAATCAAAGGCTGTATCACCTTGCGAATCCTCTCCTCTTTCAGCCGTTCCATAAGCGAATCAAAATGCGTTCCCCGGGCTAGGATTATATCGTTTATAGCATCTTTCGCCATTTCCTGCGTTATTGGAATATCGTGATTTTTCTCTACACATTCCCTGGCTATGGCATTTACAAGCCAAGGCTGCCCTTGAGTTTGCCCGTAGATATAATCTATAGCCTGTGGTTCAAAAATTTGTCCGGTTTCTGCTGTGTGTTGGCTGTAAAGTTCCGTCACTTCGTCTTTTGTGAAATTTTTCAAGGTCATGGATTTTGCCACAATGTTAAATGGGCTTGCGCTTCCCAGCGTGGCGGAATCGTCTCTTATGCGGGCTTTGTAGTCCCTGATGTTTCGCATTCCAACGAGGGCAAGTGAATGGACAAAGGGAGTTCTTGCTCTGGATACAAAACCTTCTCGCAATTGCCTTAAAAAGGTTATCAGAGTTCCATTAGACAAGCAATCAGCTTCGTCAAAAAATATAACCAAAGGTTTATCAAGTGAGCTGCAGTAATCGGCAAGGCTATCATTTAACACATTGGATATGCTGTTGTAGTTAGCATTTTTTGCAAAACCATTAGGCATTTTTTGTTTTTTTAAGTAAGATTCTATTTTTTGGACTATTTCCGGTATTCCTTTTTCCGGCTCTGTGAAGGCTTGTATTCCTTCTAAAGAACAATACAAAGCATAATATTTACCTTCAGTTTCTATTTTATCTACCAGCTCCCATAAAAGGGTTGTTTTCCCGCTTTGCCTTGCGGCATGGATAACGAAATAATTTTCTTGGTCTATCAAGTCCATCAAATCTTTGCCAAAATTGCGCAAAGGGTCAAGCATGTAATGTTTGCTTGGGTGGCATGGACCGGCGATGTTGAAGTATTTTTTGGGCATTAGAAGAAATGTAGAAAAAAATTAATTCCCCTTTGTTTTTACCAACTGCCAGAAGTCGCTGTGAATTTTTTCGTTTGAGATGGTGTCTATTATGTCTAAACGCCATATGTTTGTGTCGCGGTTGAATTGGGAAAATTCTAAAGAATCTATAAAATAACCCTTGTTGTAAGGTGTGTCATGCAGGAATTCGTCATTTAAAAAATGCTCTACTTTCCATGAAACGCTTGTGTCTTTGGGGATTCTGAAGACTAAATGTACAGAATCATGCGTGGGTTCCGTTTTGTCAAATATTCTGAGCAGTCCTTTTTTATCTCTGTCATTTAAGCCTAATATTTTATAAACCAGCAATGTTTTTTTTGTGTTTTCTACTAATTCTACATTAAAAACCGTGTCCACATCAAAATAGGAAATTACCCTGTCGCAAGTTCTTGTTGCTTCCCAACTTATCATTTTCGGTACGGAATGAGAATATTTGCAAGTTGAATTTTCTATTGCAAAAACATTTCCATTGTATATTTTTAATAACTCATCCAAAGCGCTTTCTTCAACATCAACCAATAAGCTGTAGCCATAAGCCGATATTCCTCTGTCTAAAAGCAGCGAAGGGGCAAAGGCGAAAAACATGGAAGGTTTTTCCAGCTTGGACGTAAACTTTTGCAGTTGATAATGCTCTGCGAGCGATGCATTGGGCTTATGTATGATATTTTGTTTAAAACTGTCATGGTGAATTAAGGTGTTTGCGAAAACAACAGCCAAAACCACGATTAACAGGATTTTAGGATTTGCCTGATTTCTCAATAACACAAGCATTTGCCATATGAATAATGCTCCTAAAAATGACATGGCGGGTAAAATAACCAGCACGAATCTCTGTTGAATATCCAGTTTTAAATCTGCACTAACGCCGTCAAAGAGGATTAAATATTGAGGGGAGAGGAGGAGGAGGAATAGGGTTATATATTTATAGGGTATGGGGTATGGGGTATGGGGTATAGGGGATTTGGAGCGGAATTCTTTTATTGTCAAGGTTATTAGTGTGATTAGGCCTAGTAGGGCGAACCAGGTGAAGTATGGAAAATAGGGGGCATGAAAAATTCCTTCTGAATTGTAAGTTGGGAATGCCATTATTTTAAAGTCGGTAATTATGTTTTCCAGCAAATACCCGCGCGTTCCATATGGACCGCCTTGCAAATCCGAATTGCGGTTAAAGGAGAGGGTGCAGAGAACCGGGAGGGAGAATGCGGAAAGAGTGGCTAGAAAAATTGAGAATTGAGAATTGAGAATTGAGAATTTATTTCTATATAAGGCTACTCCTATAAAGGCGAATAGGCAAAATACGGTTTCGCTGCGGCTTTGGGCAAAGAAAGCGAGAGTTAGTGCGAGTAAAAACCAATGCCTGACGGTGTTTTTATCATATGCCCATTTTAAGAATAAAAGAGAAAGGGCAAACATAAATACATACAAGCCTTCTATGCTTGCGGAGCGGGATAGAAGGAGCAAAACGGGCTGCATTGCGAGCAATGAAACAGCCAATAATGCTAGCCATTTATTTTTTAGCCAAGCGAGCAAAGCCAAAAAGAAAATCGGAATTGTTAAAAATAAAATAAAGGTTTGAAAATTATAAACCCACTGCAAGTCCGTGCCGAGTATTGGCATTCCGAGCATATAAAGGTAACTTAAACCGCGCGGCTTTATTGTACTGGTAAAAGCGCAATTTAATCCTTCTTTGGAAAAATTTCCGGTTGCACATGTAGTTCCAACATAATTGTAGTACATATTTTGCGCAGTTACCAAATAAAGGGATTCATCTTGTTGCACACGTGAACGGCCTTCTATCCATAGGAGGCATATTGTCAGAACCCCGATTATCAGGATTGACAGGATTATCAGGATTGATTTGGAGTCACCTTTTATATTGCTTTGCCAAATATCTTTTGCCCATGCGGCAAAATCTTTAAATAGTTTTATGAATAATAATGTGCCTATTCCCAGTTGCAGGGTGAATATATAAAAAGGGCTATGCCAATCTAATTTTTTAACCACTTCTCCCAAACCTGTCATTGGCAATATGAAAATTGCAACGGGAATTGCACAGGCGAAGAACAAAAGAAAAATGTTTGGGGGCATTAAAGAAAATATAGTAAATTTATGTATTTTTCTTGTTGCGGTTGAAACAATGGATATGACCAATGCAATACTGGTGATTGGCAGGATATTATTTATTCGCCTTATACGCCTGATTAGGGTGTTTAGGCTTTGAAGGGTATAACCGAACCAGTTTACCATCTGCAAGCATATTGGGAAGCACTACTCTTATTATATGATTTGTCGTTCTGCCAATTAATGTTGCAATTTGATTTACTGTCAAGTATTCATCTGAACAAATGGATAATACTAGTTTTTCAATTTGAGCCTTACTCATACGCTTTGACCGCTCGGAGCTTATGGGATTAGGCTCGGAGCTTATGGGATTAGGCTCGGAGCTTATGGGATTAGGCTCGGAGCTTATGGGATTAGGCTCGGAGCTTATGGGATTAGGCTCGGAGCTTATGGGATTAGGCTCATTTCTCCAAAATATAGCACGGAAATTGTCGGTTTGTGCATATTCTGGGGCTTTTAATCCCATATCCTCGCATTTATTGATAATATCTACCGTTCCCGTGCCCAAACGTTCTGCATAGCCAGCTAAATAAAGAGGGTTGGCAATTAAAGGATTGGTCGGAAAAGACTCGTGAACTTGAGAAAGCTGCTCAATTGTTATGCCTGGAGGCAAATGCCCCGGATTCCAAATTTCCAGCCTGTTTTTGAAAAGCATAACTTGAACACTCGCATTGCTTGTATAATCTCTATGAGCTACCGCATTCACAATAGCCTCACGAATGGCATCCAAAGGCAGCTCAAAATCAACAGGAGCCTGAACACTATGCTCACGAGTTCCCACACGAGCGTCAATACGAGACGCAACAAAATCCAATGCTTGCTTAACAAGCTCAAATAAATCACCATGATAAATTTGATACGAAGGTATTGGTTTTGTCACCTCATTGCCGTAAAATTGAGCACACTTTATTTCAGAAGAAAGGAAAAAACTTTGCGGATTTTTCCCGAACAAAAGAATTGCGGCATTTTTAACTTGCTGGCTAGGATTTATCAAACTCAAATGCCTGAGCACATCCGTTGTTGGTGTTCCAATATCTAAGGGAAAATTCCTTGCCTTTCTTGCCACTCTAATAAACAAATCTATTTTCTTTTCATCAATATCATCAAGGCTTGTTTCAGGGTGATATGCAGCATCAAAAGGCAATAAACGCAACATTTCGTTTTCTTCTAAATAATGCACTAAAGATGAATAAGCGGCACTTCTCAAGGTTTCAAAATTTTCAAATGACTTTCTAATCACGCTTCGTTCTACTTTTTCAATAAAAAGCTGTTGTTTAGGTTCTCTTTTTGATTTAGGAAATGCGGTTTTGAAAAAACAAATACGATATTTTTGCAGCGTTGTAGCTTTATCAAATTCTCTTTCCGTTGGGGAAATTCCATCGCTGTCTTGAAAACCGTATTGCTCCCCTAATATGCCCAAATAAACATCGCTGTTTGCAACCTCTGAAAGATAAGCCTGTTCCGCAGACTTATTGGCTGCGGGCAATTCTTCAAATAAAAAAGACTCAAAAAATTTGCCTAATAAAGCGTCTTGGCGAATATAGCTGCACAGCCGAATTCTCTCTTTGGAGAACTCCTTTTGCACACTGCTTATAAAGATGCGTTTTTTAATCACGGCTGTAATTTAGAAAGTTCTACTGGCATTTCTAAGCAGGAAAATCGTTAAAATTTCGGGATTGGCTATTTGCAAGTAATGGTAAACTCTTTAAGAAAAGGGGCTTGTTAAAAACAAACAAACCCCGCCCTTTTGCGAGGACAGGGTTATTAAAAAACTTGCAATATCAATACTATTGCAACTTTCCGAAATTAGGCGTTAAAATACCACAGTTCTGAGCGTCAGCTGCAGCTGCATTTGACGAAGCTCGAACTCCATTAACACCGATAGAGTACGTCGCAGCGTTTGCACCATTCTGACCATCTAAACTAGCTTGAACAACCCATTGTTTATCCTTCGGACAATCATTCAAAGCTACCACGTTCTGGGCTTGCCAAATTGTACCATTATTCGCCTGAGAATTCGTAAACGTAATCGAATAAGTAAAATTTGTAGTGGCTCCTTGGCTGCTGCTTTGAGTTGCTCCGGGAGGAGTGTAGCCAATTGACACTGCGCCACCCATTCCTGCCGTTTCAATTATGTAAGCCTGCAACAGCTTGCTCCAAGTACCCGCCGCTGGGCCAACTTCAGAGGCTTTCGCCTTGGCGCTCATGCCAAATAGCTTGGGGATGGCAATCGCTGCCAAAATGCCGATGATTACTATAACCACCATCAGCTCAATGAGGGTAAACCCTTTTTTCTGTTTCTTCATATGAAACTCCTATTTTTGCCAAAGAGGCTTTGGCGGTTTGTTTATCAATAATAAATATACATTATTTTTTTGCACTGTGACCAAAAAAAACGCAGATTTGTAATTTTTTTGTCATTTTTGTGTAAAATTGTGTAAAAAATACCCCATACCCCATACCCTATACCCCATACCCCAGAATTTAGCCACCATAATTCCCTAAAATATCACAAAAAAATGAAAAATATGCTTTTTTAGCATTTTCCCCTCTCTTTTTTAGCAAAAAAAATCTATATTTAAACAGAGGTATATCCAAACCGAGAGGATTTTATGAAAAAATACAATCTTTATTTCGCTTTTCTAGCAACAGCCGCTGTTTTTGCTATTTTGGCAGCGTGCGGCAGCGGCGATATAATCGACCTTTCCGATACGAATTCCGGTGCATGGAACAGCGTTAATGATGCTGGAAAAGGTCTCACCGATGATAGCGGTTTGATAAGGAAGTGTGCTAATGATAAAAAAAGCGAGGAGTGTATAGTTTTTTGGACTGAGCCTCCACCGCCGCCTTCTAGCTCGGAGCTGCCCTTCAGTTCTTCTGAGGAACCGCCATTTGAGATACCGTCTTCTTCTTCTGAATGGTTCCCCAACGATCCGAGTTCTTCTGGCGGTTACATCCCCCCTTCAAGTGCAAATGTTATGCCTCCCAGCAGTTCGGCCGTAGCTCCTAGCAGCAGCTCAAGCGTAGATGCTAATGCATATTCGGTTTCTTCTTTCACCTGCGGTTGGAATCCAAGTCCTGTGCGTTCCGGCAAGGAGGCAACAGTATGGATAGAGCGGGCTGCCGCAGACAAAGTGGATGGTGTTAATTGTAAAGATAGCTTATGGCTTCCTATTAAAAATATACAAGGAGGTACTGTAGGTGGACATGAACTTGTGCCGGGTACCCTCATTTTGGTGTCATGGGGAACGGAAATTTTGCCTAATTCAAGCCCACTAAGGCCTATTAAATTTCCAGATCAGCCCACCGGTCAATCTGCACAGTATTCAGACCTTCAGGGCACCGTAACCTGCTCTGGCGGCGGCAAGTCTGCGGGTAACAGATCCCTGACTTGCAGTGCTTTGACAATTGAAAAACCGCCTCAGGCCTCTATAACACCTAATCTGCCGGCATTTACTAATGCTAAAACATATTCAGCGAGTTCCATTTTCTATATAGGAGATACGCCAACGCACAATTCGCCTGAGTTAACAAACCCAAATGCGGAATACGCAGAATACTGTGGAACGATTGAATATATAGAGTCTTGGGGCGGAGGCCCGTTAAGCAGCAGCCACGTAGGGAACATCACTGTGAAAGCAAGGTGTAGCTTGTCAGGGCAAGAATGGACGTCTGCCGAGGCGGCAGTTGTCCCGGATCCGACCATAAGCGGATCGTGTGCGTGGGATACCAAAAACAACACCTTCGGCGGCGGAGTGAGCGCGAGAGTCACAACCGCCCCGACCATACAGAATCAGTATGGCAGAACTTGTGTCGGGCCTAGTTTCTTTGTAGGCGGCACTCAGAAGCAGACTGTAGCTGCGGGCTTGACGGTTGATGCGTGGAATGGCAATAGCTCGCAAACAATGACCGGAATAACGATTGGCGCAACTTGCGGAGGTAACGCAACCGCGACAATAAGCTGCCCGGCTATAACGGTTAAAGACCCGAATGCGATGTGCGAGTATTTATCAGCTTGGTGCGATGGAATTACCCTTGTGAATATAAAGACTGCGAACGTAACAGCCGATCCTCCAATTGGCCAGGATGGTAACACGGCTAAATGTTTCTTTGCTACTACTATAACCTCAATTGGAAACGTTGCGGATGCTACGGTTAACGGAAAAACTATAGGAAACAGTGGAAAATGCGGAAATACCGGGTGGGGACAACCCACATGTGCTTCGGCATTATCAACGGCTGGCGTAGAAGCAACAGATGGAGGTTATTATATTTATGTTCCGTCTAATAATTGGACAGGACAAGACCTTAGATTAACCAACTCCTACGCTCCGAATTTGCATCCAAACTGCGAAGCACAGAAGTAGAGTTTAATTCTTAAAAAACTCCCCCTCCCGAAAACGAGGGGGAGTTTTTTTATAAAAGCGTCAACATATGTTTGCAAAATGAGAGGTGTTTGCGCTTTTTCAGAAAATATTTGTTATATTTATTTTGTATATTTTTAACATAGAGGGTTTTTTATGGAGAGCATTGTGGATATAGTATTCAACGCAGAGAATATACGAATGCTGGTACTGCTGGCGTTTGGTTTTTG
>Ga0182466_16258_pt1 | contig 27400 bp, 18 predicted proteins | sample TergutMp193P3_FD_120795 | JGI IMG/M metagenome (GOLD analysis project Ga0182466, IMG submission 120795) | reverse complement strand
GCGAGGATTTTAAAAAGGCCTTTCATAATGGTAAATATACTATTTTTTTACAAAAGAAGAGGCATTTCGTTGATTTTTTGAAAAAAAGCGTATTTTGCGTGATTTTCATCACGCAATTTTGCGATTATTTTCGCGATTTCACCCTCCTAACCCCAAACATTTCAACCTGCCTTTCCACCTTGTCAAAGCTCTCGCCGATATTTCCGTAGTTCACCTCCCACCGGAAATCGTGCAAACCCACGTAAGCGCCTGTCCCCGCCCAGCGGCCTTTGGAGTCCTTTAGGTTCCAGGCCACATAGATGCCGCTCTTGCTCGCACGGCAGGAGGGTTTGCCCTCAGGCCCCGGAGGGAAGATGGCATCATCGCATCTCACCACGGGAAGCTCGCGATTCACAACAAAGGCACCGAGATTGGTGTGGTAGAACGAGCGAACATGGAAAGTGATTGCGCTGTCCGGGATGCTTATGCCCCAACTGGATTCAAGCTCGTCTATGGTATTGGATATGTCCGGCTTGAACATCAGCCCCACCGTGCCGCCGTAACGCTCGCCGACATTCCTGGCTGCCCAGCCGTCGGGAACCGGAAGAATCTCAATAGGCCTGGATTTGGCGAACAAAGCCTCGGCCTCGGCGCTTATGCCCAAGCTGTCAAAAATAGAGCGGATGGATTCAATGAGAGTTTCATTGCCGAGGTTGGCAATCCCTATAGCTATTTTGTCCACCGTAAAGCGGTTGCGCCCTTCTATCTGGCGGCCTATCTCGCGCGGATTAGCCGTGTTGCCCTCCAAATCCGCGAGGAACGGCTTGGCTGCGGAGAATTTGACCGAGTCACCCGCTATCGGGGTGTTTGTGGTGTCGCCGGAAGGGTCGCGGTAGTTCTCAAAGGTGAGGCTCACTATGGAATCCCCTTCTTCTGCCGGTATTATATTCTTGCCGCCTATGCGCCATTTCATGTATTTGGGCAGATACCTGGATTCCAAGGGTTCAAATTCCGTTTTGCCCCGGTTTCTTAGCATATAGGCAAAGGGATTTTTGTAATCTTCCGTGTTTTTACCCTCCACGCTCACTACAGGCTCAGAAAATTCGAGGGTTATGCGGTCGCTGCACGGCAAGCGGGACGAGCTGCCGCAACCGCTCTCGTCACCGGCGAGATACCTTGCGGAGATGATTATAGCCGGCATTTTCTCCTTGATGCCCATAGTGGCGGGCAGGTGGATGGTCAAGGGGTTGCCGTCAACATCTTCGTCTTCGAATGTAGCCCAATTAACTATGCTGCCCTCTCCGCGAGTGCGGATGACTTCGCTGAAATCCCTGCCTGCGATGACTATGGTGTCTATAACACCAAAACCTGCTTCCTTGTCTGCAGCCGCATTCCTGTCCCTTATGTCTTTGCTGCCGGCGGCTTTTTTTATGTAAGGCTCCCAAAACTCCAGGTTGGCGGTTGTGCTAGAAGGCGGATGAAATTCGTATCTGTCGTTTTTGACCGGAACGGAGTCCCCTATGCCAAAGCGGAGCGTGTCGGTGCCCCAGAACACTTCCAGTTCGCTCGGGAGGCTGTCTTTGTCAAAACCTCGGCTGTACACAATTACCAAACTGTCGCCTATGCCGTCGCCGTTGCTGTCGTAAAGCTCCACTTTTGACGGATAAGGAATCGGAGGTTCTTTGAACTGCAGGCTGTCCCAAAAGATGAAAGTGCCGGGGGTTTCGGAATTGCTCAGGCCTCTGATTTTTACCCGGGCGTAATCGTTGCCGATTACCTTAATCTTGCCCGAAAAATCTATATGCGCCACGCCGTTCACTATGCCCCTCGGCGAGCGAAGGCCGCCAAAGGTCATAAGATTGTCGTCTGTTTCCGGTAAACGGTCGTTCTCATCGCCGTCCTTCCAGGCAAAAGCTTCGGCTCGCAGGTCAAAATTGCAGACATCGCATATCTTTCCGTCGGATGGGTCGTATGCCACGAGAGAGCGGTTAATCTTCTCGCCTATCCACACAGGAGCTATCCTTCCGTTTTCGTTGCGCATACTGCCCTTGTTTTCGCCGTCAGGTATGGCTATGGAAGGATTATCGCTGTTTACCCATCTGAGGCGCGGGAGGTAGGTTTTAAGTTCCACGTGCTCTTCCTTGGAACCCTGCACATTTATGGTGTAGGTGTAGGTATCGGGAATCTGAAGGTAGCCGCCCTTAACCCACAGGATTAAAAGGCCGTTTGCGGGTATGGTGAACATGGTGTCTAGCCTGTTTACCTTGCGCTCCCCGGAAGCATCCAGGTATATTTCCAGTTCTACCTTTGCTTCGTTGTTTCTAAGACCGGCCTGCGCAAGCATAAACTGCACTCCCGCGCTCGCTTCGGGGTCTATGATAAAGGTGTGCTTGTTGCTATTGTCCGACCACGTGCCGCCCGCTATGCAAATCGGGACAAGCCTGCCGGTGACCGCTTCGTTGGTTTTTCTGCACACGTTTGTGATGTTTGCACCTTGGATGGTGTGGCGGACGGAACCCCAAACCATCTGAACCGCAGTTTTTACCGAGAACCGGGCTACCTCAACCGGGTCCGGGGCGGGGTTCATACTCGCCGCGTAAGAGTCTTTTACCTCGGCTTTGATTATCTGCGTACCCACAAGGCCGCTGATTTTGCTGACTTCAACGCGGACGGTACCGTTTACCGTATTGACTCTTATGCCGCCAAAGCATATAAGCTCTGCGCCTTCCGATATACAATATTCCTGATTGGCATCCAAAGGATAGCTTTCGTCTCCCTTGCGGTTTACAACATGAAACTCAAGCATGTGGCCCACTCTCGCGCCGCACAACTCGCTTTCGCCCATGTTACCGCCCAAAAGGGATTCGCAGGTGCCGCCTTTACTCTGCTTTAGGCACACTTCGGCGGGTACATTCGTGCCGTCGCCCTGTTTTACAAAAAGACCGTTTTCCTGAGAAATGTACATATTGGTGGATATGCGGGCATTGCTCATAGTGCGGCGGCGGTCGCAGAAAAAGATGTCCAGCGGATATTCATTGCCTTCAACAAGCCGGCTGCCGCCGGACCACCTTGAACCCGCAACGCCTATTGAATCCAAATGTACATAACCCGGAGCGGCCATGTGCGCACCGCCCAAATCTATCACAAGATTATTGTTTATGAACACCCAGATATCGTCATCGCCTCGGAAGAAAAATTCCTGGCCCTTTTCATACGTGAAAGTTGCATGGGTTTCAAAACAGAAGTATTCATTTCTATCCTGGCTGCCATGAAGCGAAAGCATTGACGGACGCTCAAACGAAGCGCTCCCCCAGTCCCAAACCGCCGGATTATCGCCGTTGCTAAAGTCCCCTTCGCCGTAAGGCGTTCCGCAGTTTGGGCGAGAACCTCTAAGACCTCTGTCATGGCAATACAAATCCGAGGTAAGCCTTGCCCCTGTTTCTGCCTGAACCCGATTAGCGCATGACGGGCAGGTAGCATAAGAGCAATTTTCGTTCAAAGGAGGAACGTCGTCTATCCCGCGCCGCGCAAAACCGGGAATGCCGTTTAACCTGTCCGGGAAAAATCCGTGCGAGGAACCTCCGCTGTTTGAACAATCGTTGTTTTGAGTTCCGTCCAGGCAAAGTTTTTCGCTGTCAAAAGTCCACAAACCCATATTGTCTCTGGCAAAAGGCATATCGTAACAGACCATTGCATTTTTGCCCCTGGTGCAGTTAAAGGCCTCTTGAAAGCTAGTTGCATCCCATCCGTTTTTACCGGTGCTAAATTGCATTTTCGGAACGCCGGCGGCATTTTTGACAAGGGTAGGCATCACTATCCCCCTTCTTATACCGGTATTGGCTTCGGAAGTTCTGTCGGCAAAAGCTGCGATTAAAGTTTCATGTGTATCGTAAATGATAGCCGCCATTTGGTAATTGCAGCGGTCGCTCTGATACGGTATGCCTATATCGCTTGTTCTCCAGCCTATTGCACCGGAATCGGGAATAAAGAATATTTTGTCTGAATTCAAAGTTTGAAACCGCTCATAAATATTGAACGGCGGCGGCGCGCCGCCTTCCCAGTCGGCAGGGTCATCATCCAATCCGCCAAAACCTATTTGGTCGAATCTATTCGTAGGGCCGAGATAAATTAAAACAGGCTCGTTAGGAGGTTCTTCCAAAAAATACACCTTTCTATACCAGCCGCAGCGGTTGAAATCCAATTCCATCGGTTCCACCCTGTTGAGCATCGGGAAGGCAATATGGGGAGTTTTCTTTTTCCACTCGTTGTCGCGAGGGGGCAAAAAATAGAAATAATTGATTTTGGGTTTGGTTGTGCTCCAATATGTTTTACCCGGATTTCTGGGGTCTTCCATAATATAAAGCTCACCGGTAGGGCCCAAGTGGGTGTTGCACTGAAAGTTCCCCGCAACTCCGGCATTGCCCGAGCGGTTAAAATCATTGGGGCCAATCCAGTTTTTTGTGCCGCCATCGCCGCCCGTATTCGCGAAGGAGAAATTGTGGTTACCCTGGTCGTTGTTCATGTTCGCTGGGAACGTGGCTACGAGCCATTCGCCATCGTTTGACTGGGTCAGATTCAAGCTCTGGTTACTATCCCACTGGTAATAAATCCTGGTTTTATCCCAATCGTACGGTAACTGGAAATACACCGTGCGGCCAGCGCACTGCGCAACTGCATCCGCTGCAAACAGGATTAAGGTTATAGCTACGAATGTCCACGTCTTTTTCATAAATCCCCTCACTATTTCTAAATTTTAATTCAAAAAAAACCTGACCCTGTGTTAATAATATAACGCAACAGTTTTGTTTTGCATATTCGCAAAATATATTTTTGTCCACATAAAAACATGGCTCCCCTCCTACCCATAAATATAATAAATTTTTTTGCTATCCGGTAAAAAAAAAATTATAATCGCAAAAAAATTATATTTTTTTTCATGACTCCCGGTGGTCAATTATTGAATATTTTTATCGCTCTTTTGAGGGCCTGGCACAGGCGGTCTATTTCCCAAAATTCGGTATAAACGGCAAAGCTCGCACGCAAGGTTGCGACAACGCCAAAACGTTCCATCGCGGGTTGGGCGCAGTGGTGCCCGGCGCGTACGGCTATTCCCTCTTCGTCAAGAATCATGGCAACATCGTGGGGGTGGATTGGAGAGTTGAGAGTTGAGAGTTGGGAGTTGAGAGTTGAGAGTTGAGAGTTGGGAGTTGGGAGTTGAGAGTTGAGAGTTGGGAGTTGAGAGTTGAGAGTTGAGAGTTGAGAGTTGGGAGTTGGGAGTTGAGAGTTGAGAGTTGAGAGTTGAGAGTTGAGAGTGAATGAGATTATTGAGCCTCGGTTTTTGGGGTTGCCTATTATTTGCAGGCCTTCTATTTTTTGGAGCTGGGCCAGGGCGTATTCCGTGATTTGTTTTTCGTGGGTTAAAATGCTGTCCATCCCTATTTCGTTTACAAAATCTATTGCGGCAGAAAGCCCTAAAACCTCGGCTATGGGAGGGGTTCCGGCTTCAAAGCGGGCCGGCGGAACGGCAAAAGTTGTGCCTTCAAAGGAAACTCTGTCTATCATTTCTCCGCCGCCCTGCCAGGGTGGTATTCTTCCCAAAATCTCCGGTTTGCCGTAGAGGATGCCTACGCCCGTTGGCCCGTAGATTTTATGCCCGCTAAATGCCAAAAAATCACAGTCGAGGTTTTTTACGGAAATTTTCGAGTGCGGCGCACCCTGAGCCGCATCTATTAGAATTTTTGCCTGCGGAGCCAGTTTGCGGATTACGGGTATTATCTCATGCAGAGGGTTTACGGTTCCTATGCTGTTTGCGGTGTGGGTAAGGGCTACGAATTTTGTTTTTTTGCCGAGCATATTTTGCAATTCGGATATTTGCAAATCGCCGTTGCTGTCGCAGGGGATTGCCTTTATCTTTATTCCTCTTTCCTTGCCCGCTATTTGCCAGGGAACAATGTTTGCATGGTGTTCCAAAACAAAGAGCAAAACCTCATCTTCGGGTTCAAAATTGGTCAATCCATAACTCCAGGCCACCAGATTTATGCTTTCCGTTGTGCCTTTTGTGAAAATTATGGAATTTTCACCGGGCGCATCTATGAATTTTGCGATTTTTGAGCGGGTTTCCTCAAATTTTTGCGTGGTTTTGGCAGAAAGGGTGTATGCCCCTCTTTTTACGGAGCTGTAATGCGTTTTGTAAAAATCGCTCATCGCCTCAATAACGCAAAGCGGTTTTTGCGTTGTTGCGGCAGAGTCCAAAAAGGCAAGAGGCTGCCCGTTTACCGTTTGGGACAGAACGGGAAATTGGGAGCGTATCATCTCCCCGCCGCTTTTGCTTTGTCTCCGTATTTCTTTATCAGTTCTTCTTGAATGTTGCGGGGAACGGGGGAATATTTGGCAAATTCCATGGTGAATTCAGCTTTGCCCTGTGTCATTGAGCGCAAATCGGTGGCATAACCGAACATCTCGGAAAGCGGAACTTCCGCAATTATGGTGGTGTAGTTCTGCTGTTCGCTGGTGGCCTGTATTGTGCCGCGACGCTGGGAAAGGTTGCCTACAACACTGCCCTGAAATTCGGTAGGAGTTTGAACCTCAACCTTCATTATGGGTTCAAGCACCTGGGCGCCGGCCTTTTGAAAAGCCTCGCGAAACGCCATGCGAGCGCAAATCTGGAAAGCCATATCGGAAGAATCGACCGGGTGATATTGGCCGTCCTTCACTTCCATCTCTATGCCTACAACCGGGAAACCTATTAAAGAACCGGCTTCCATACAGCTCTGAAAACCCTTGTCGCAGCTCGGAATATATTCCTTTGGAATACGGCCTCCAACAACGGAGCTGACAAAATTGTATATCTTTTCCATATCGCCTTCTATAGGCAGCGGGCGCATTTCACCCATGATTTTTGCATATTGGCCCGCACCGCCGGTTTGCTTTTTGTGGGTGTAGTCAAAGGCTGCGGCTCTGGTGATAGTTTCGCGGTAGGCTACCTGCGGAGCGCCGGTTTGAACTTCAACCTTGTATTCGCGCTTCATGCGTTCCACATAAACGTCAAGGTGCAATTCACCCATACCCTTTATAACGGTTTGCCCGGACTCCTTGTCCACATAAACCTGGAAAGTAGGGTCTTCTTTGGTAAAGCGGTTGAGGGCTTTTGAGAGGTTTGCAAGGTCATCTCTGTTCTTTGCCTCAATAACAAGCTCTATAACGGGATTTGGAACATGCATGGAGGTCATGTTCATGCGCAGGCTGCCGTCCGTGAAAGTGGTGCCTGTTGCGCAGTCAATGCCGAACAGGGCCACAATATCGCCCGCACCGGCTTCGGAAATATCTTCCATCTGGTCTGCGTGCATACGCACCAAACGGCCCACATTCACCTTTTTGCCGGTGCTCATATTGACTATGGTCAAGCCTTTTTTGATTAGACCCTGGTAAATGCGAATGTATGTCAACTGGCCGTAGCGGTCGTCCGTCAATTTGAACGCATAGCAGACAAGGGGCTTGTCGTCCTTGCTTTCCATCTCGGTTGGCTCTTCGTTTTTGTCTATGTTGAGGGCGATGTTTTTAACTTCCATAGGGTTTGGCAAGTAATCGGTTACGCCGTCCAAAAGTTTTTGAATACCCGTATTCTTATAGGCGGAGCCTAGGAAGACCGGTGTGATTTTGAGGTCTATCGTGGCCTTGCGAATGGTTTCCTTGAGCATTTCTTCGGGAACATCCTTGCCTTCCAGAACGAGTTCCGCTATGTGGTCGTTAAAAAGGGTGACCGTGTCTATCAATTTGGCGTGATATTCCGCAGCCTTAGCCTTTAAGTCTTCGGGAATTTCAATTTCTTTGAGTTCCTGACCGTTTTGACCCTCAAATAGATAGCCTTTCATCTTAATCAAATCCACAACGCCTTTCAGTTTATCCTCAAGCCCTATGGGAATTTGCATCAAACAGGGAACATGGTTGAGCTTTTCGCGAAGCTGGCTGGCCACGCGGAACGGGTCTGCGCCTGCGCGGTCGCATTTATTCACAAAAGCTATGCGCGGAACATTGTAGCGGCGCATTTGCCTGTCCACGGTTATGGACTGCGATTGAACGCCTGCAACGCCGCAAAGGACCAGAATTGCGCCATCCAAAACCCGCAGGGAGCGTTCCACCTCAATGGTGAAATCCACGTGGCCCGGGGTATCTATTATGTTTATGGTGATATTGTTCCAGGTCGCATAAGTAGCGGCGGATTGTATGGTTATGCCGCGCTCGCGTTCCAATTCCATTGAATCCATCGTTGCGCCAACGCCGTCTTTTCCACGAACCTCGTGAACAGCGTGAATGCGCTTTGTATAGAACAATATGCGTTCGGTCAAAGTTGTTTTTCCGGAATCTATATGCGCGGAGATTCCGATATTGCGATGCCTCTCTATATTTTTCATAAGGCAAGTAAATATAGCAAAAAATTTTGAATTTGTCAAATTTTTCTACATTTCGCCTTATGCCATCAACCATAAGCACTATAAGCACTGCAAAAATCTGCAAAAGTTACGGCGGAAGAATTGTTGTCAAGGATGTTTCCATCAGCGTTTCAAGGGGTGAGATAGTGGGGCTTTTGGGGCCAAACGGAGCGGGCAAAACCACCTCGTTTTACATGATAGTGGGGCTTGTGCGCCCGGATAGGGGGCATGTGTTTTTGGATTCCCGAGATATAAGTTATTTGCCAATGCATAGCCGCGCAAAACTGGGGCTTGGATATTTGCCGCAAGAGGCTTCCATTTTCCGCAAACTCTCGGTTGAAAACAATATATCGGCGATTCTCCAAACATTAAAGTTAAACCGCAAACAGCGCAAAGAAAGGCTGGAGCAACTTTTGGAAGAATTTAAAATAACCCATATAAGAAAAACCACCGCGCACAGTTGTTCAGGCGGTGAACGCAGACGTTTGGAAATAGCGCGCGCCCTCGCAAGCGAACCGGGTTTTCTCCTGCTGGACGAACCTTTCGCAGGCATAGATCCTATTGCCGTAGACGACATAAAGTCCATGGTAAGCTCGCTGAGAGCCAAGGGTATGGGCATCCTGATAACAGACCACAACGTAAGAGAAACGCTTTCCATAACCGACCGCGCCTATATCATGTACAAAAGCGAGGTGCTTACGGAAGGCACTTCGCAATTTCTGGCAAACGATGAAGAAGCAAAAAGAATTTACCTGGGCGAATCGTTCTCTTTGGGTTAATTTGCGCTGCTATTGCTCGGCTTTTATGGTAACGCTTTGAACCTCATTTTTTGAGGTGTAGTTTTCAATGACCACATTCCTGCCGGGAAATCTGGAATTTAAATTTTTTGACAGTTTTGCCGCTTCCTTATAAAATTCACCATCGGTCAATTCCTTGCTTGTGCGGTAATAAACCGCGCTTTCCCTGACTTCCACCCTAACATCATTGCCGAAAGCCTTTGCCAGGCCAGATAGAATCCGCTGCGCTTTTACCGCCTTTTCATAAGATTCCTTTGCCGCGCGAGCTGCGGCAGTATCCCCTTCCTTTTCAAAATTTTCGGAAAGAATCTTCCAGGCACTGTCGTTGTAGGGGTTTTTAACAAGCTCTTTTTTTAAATTCTTGATAACTTTTGACTCCGATGCAACGGAGTTTTCATCGTTTTTTGCAGAGTTATTCCCTGAAACCTGCGCTCCCCTCGCTCCATTCATGGAAGCCAAACCATTGCCCGGAGTATTGCCAGACCCTCTGTAAACCGATGCTGTTTGCTGCAGTTCCATTTGAATTTTATATTTCTCGTCGTCTTTGGTGAAGTAATGTATAATGATAATGGATATTAAAACCAAAATTATCACCACCCCGAAAATCCATCCCATCTTATTTCCTTCTTTTTTTACATGAACAGCAGATTCCTCATTTAAGGATTCATCTTTATGCAATAAAGCCCCGGTATCTTCTATCACGCACACCGCACCGTATTTTTCAATGGTGTCCATCAATTCCATGGCTTCCCGTTCCCGTTCCGTAGAAAGTACAAGCAAGGGCGGAATTTTTAAACCGTTAGACACCCGTTTCGAATCAAGCCCGGGCAGTCCGAGCAAAATTTTCACAAGCTGCTTTATCTCTTTTTGTTGAGACAGTTTAACTATTTTTAGATTGAACACGCTTTTAATTTAGAAAATGCAGCGTTGGCATATTCAGTTGAGAGTTATTTTCTATATTTTGCTGCATGAAATGCACAGTTAGGACCCGCAGTCAAAAAAATGTTTTCGACATTCCGCAAATCGCCAGTTTGCGCTCCGAATTCGAAATTAAAAAGGAAAGGGAAGTTTCCAAGGTTCGCATATTGGAAACCTGGCCGGACGGCTCGCTAAGGCTTGTTATGGTGAACGGAAAGGTTTTATCCGTTGCCGTGCGCAAAAAAAGCAACGGATTTCCCGATTCGGTTGAAATAAACGGCTCGCGCTACAGCGTTGATGTGAGCAAAATAGACAGTTCCCACTACAGCGGCGCAGAAAAATCGGTAAAACAGGCGAGCGGGAAAATAACCGCAGTGCTGCCCGGGCAAATTTCCAGCTTGCAGGCGAAGCCTGGGCAAACAGTTAAAAAGGGGCAGCTTCTCGGCATTCTGGAAGCCATGAAAATGGAAAATGAAATTTTGGCTCCCCGCGAGGGCAGAATTCTGGCCGTAAAGGTTGAGCAGGGGCAAACCGTTATGCGGGGCGATTTGATTTTGGAAATAGGCTAGGAGGGTGTCCAGAACTCTTTTTATAGGCGATGTTCACGGCTGCGTGGAAGAGCTTGCCGAATTATTTGAAAAATTTTCTCCGAACGCAGATGATAAAATTTATCAGGTTGGTGATTTGATAAACAAGGGGCCGGACAGCCCTGCAACTTTGAAATTTATTCTGAAGCACAATATAAAATGCGTAATGGGAAACCATGAGGCGAAACTTTTGCAAATTTTGAGCAAGCCGAAAGCAGAGCTAACACCCAAGGAGCTGAAATTCCTGGAAAATGTTCAAAAACCGGAATGGATAGCGAGCGTTGTTTCAGAATTTCCGTTTTGGATAGACACGGGCAGGGAAATTTTATTGCATGCCGGTTTGGAACCGGAGAAAAAAACTCTGGAGGAGATGAGTTTAAAAAGCATCCTGACCATAAGGCTGTGGAACGAAAGGCCGTGGTATGAGCAGACTGCTTTTAACGGGCGAACGATTATTTTCGGGCACTGGGCCATGAACGGTCTTATAGACTTTCCCCATGCAAAGGGGCTGGATACGGGCTGCGTTTACGGAAAACTTTTAACGGGCTATTGCCCGGAAGAAAACAGATTTTATCAGGTAACGGCAAAGACGGCTTATATCAGTATTTGCTGAGATTATTTATATCTATCCAGTTCTTCAAACCATTTTTGCCAAAACGGAGCATTCGGGATAATTGCAAATAATTTGCGCATAGCTTCGTTATAATCTTTTACTCCGGTGCCGCGAACCATTTGGCCTCTCAGGGTAAAATACAATTCATCGGTGCAGGAACGCCCTTCCATAGCCGGCAAAAAGGAACACTGCGGGCCATAAGAGCTATTTTCGCAATGCACATCCGGTGAAATTGGAATCAGCTTAATTCCGTAAACGCAGGTACCCGTTTCAATTTTATACCTCGAAGAAATTTTGGACGCGAGTATTTGAGAAATCTGTTCATCGCCTCCCGCCCATATAATCTTAAATCCAGAAGAAAATTCCCCGTAATCCCTGACCATTTTTTCATACAATTCGCTCCCCTGCAATTCCTCGTACTTTCCCAATCCTTGCAAAATCTGAACCGCCATTATTTGCCTCATTCTCAAATTTTCCGCCGCCCGCGCAGCTTCTTTTTTGGCAAGCGGATGCTCCTGGGTAAGCACCGTTTGAACGACGAGGTTTAAGGAATCATTTATTTGCGACAACTGGCTCAAATACGGTTTAGCGGCATCTTCGCGGCTCATGCAGGCAACTACCCCTATTTTGTTCCCGGCTCTTTTTGCCCCCTGCAATCTCGCATCCTGAGCGTTCAGGAGTTCGGTTGTCTGCCTGACTTGAGAACTGAATTCCGTTTCCGAAATTTCTTTATTTTTACTCAAAAATTGTCTTTCGTACTGTTCGTTGGCAATTGCTATTGAAAGTTTAATCTGCGAAGAAATATCGGAACGCGCCCATGTCATGGCATCCTGTTCGCTTTCCCCTATGCCCGTGCCTCTTATAGAACCTTTCGGGCAGCTTATCTCTTCTAAGGAAATCTGTTCCGATTCTGCTTTTTTAGGTTGAGCGCAACACAAAGTACAGAAAATAAATGCCAAAAAAGCATAAAGAAACAGGTTTTTGCCAAACATGTGGGTAATATAGCAAATCCCAGGCAGATTTACTAAATTACCGGGTATGAAAACCATCGCCGTTTTAGCAGCCATGCAGCAGGAACTGGACGCTATGCTGGAGGTATTTGAATTTGCAAACCCCGGTAAAACGGAATTTTGCGGAATGCCTGTTTATGTTTTTGAGCATAACGGAATCAAGTTTGTTCTTGCGCTTTCCGGAGTGGGCAGAGCAAATACCGCTATGAATACGGCTTTAATAATAAGGGAATTTAAACCGGATGAAGTTATAAATGCAGGCTCTGCGGGCGGCTTGCAAAAAGAACAGAAAATTTTAGACATAGTTATTCCCGATGAAGTTGTAGCGGTAGATGTCGATTTAACCGCACTGGGCTGCGAATACGGGCAAATTATGGAAAATCCAAAATCCTATTTTGCCGATGCGAAAATACGGGAAAAACTCGCTCTGGCGGCAAAAGAACTGGCAGTTACGCATACCGGCACGGTTGGTTCCTCGGAAGCCTTTATTTGCCGCGAAGAGCAGGTGAGCGAGATTCGCCGCCGTTTTAACGATAGGGTTGTGTGCGTGGAAATGGAAGCCTTTTCCATCGCGGTGGTTTGCAAAAGCTTTAATATTCCCTTTGCCATTGTAAGAAGTTTATCCGATGTTCCGGCAAAAGGCGAAGGCAACGAATATGATTTCAACGAATTTTTGAATAACGCTTCAAAAAACGCTGCACAAATGCTGTACAGATTTTCTAATTTACCGGCATGAACCTCATTTCCCTTGTCCGAAACATTCCCGACTTTCCGGCACCCGGTGTTATTTTCAGAGACATAACCCCAATACTCGCGGATGCAAAAGCCTTTGACTTTGCCGTGGAAAAAATGATAGAACCTTTTGCCAATACAAAAATTCAAAAAATTGCGGCAATAGAATCCAGGGGTTTTATCTTCGCCTCGGTAGCGGCAAATAAACTGGGAACGGGCTTTATACCCATACGCAAAAAAGGCAAACTGCCTTTTAAAACCGATAGCGAAACCTATTCCCTGGAATACGGCAATGCGAGCATTGAAGTTCACATAGACGCTTTTAACGAGGGCGAACATGTTTTGCTCATCGACGATGTTTTGGCAACCGGCGGAACAATGGCTGCCGCTTGCCGGCTGGCAGAGCGGCAAAAAGCCGTCATTGCAGGAATTTCCTTTTTTTGCGAACTGGATGCGCTAAACGGAAGAAAATTATTGCAAGGCCCCGTACATTCCGTTCTGCATTTTTGAAATAATCTATTCCTTTGCCATTGCGAGCAGCCTCACCGCCCGTTCTTTGGTTTCGTCAAAATCGCCGTATAAAATCTGTTCGGCAATTTCGTCTATGAGAATCCGAGTCTCTTTTTTCCAGGACAATTTCTTCAAAGCATCAAGAGCAGTGTTGACAGGCCTTTCATCGTAAGCCTCACATGCTTCACAGATAATCTGCAACTGCTCGCGCAAAAAAGCAGGGTTCTCATCAACTGCGCTATCGGAATGGGAAACTCTGCTTTCCTGCTCTATTTTTTCCTTTATAACGCGTATACCGTCCAGCAATGTTTGAGTCTGCACCTTGATAACTTCCCTGTTTCGTTCCTTGCCGGCTTTTTCCAAAGCAAATGCAAGTTCGGAAGCCGCAGACTCGCCTATATTAGCCAAAGCACTCTTCATGGCGTGTACATTAATCGCGAACAAATGCAAATCCTCGTCCGTTGCGCTGTTTATATTCTCTAATGTTTTTTCTATTATCGGCAATGCCTTTTTAACATCAAGAAGAAAAACCGAATGCAAGGCCGCGTTTGACTCAGAAATATTGCTGTTCAGAGCGGATTCCTTCATGCTTTGCCTGTGTTTTCGGGTTTCTTCTATTATTTCAAGGGGCTGTTTATTGCGGATAAACTTGTTCAGAACTGCGTTGAGCTGGCGGATATCTATGGGCTTTGATATAAATTCGTTAAAACCGTTTTCAAGAAAAACTTTTGACTGGCCGGTTACTGCGTTAGCCGTAAGAGCCACAATCGGTTGGTCATAGCCCAAATCACGTATGATTTTTGTAGCTTCAATTCCGTCCATCTTGGGCATCATGTGGTCCATGAACACAATATCGTATATACTGCCCGCTTTGATTTTCTCAATTGCCTCAAACCCGCTGGAGGCTGTATCTATGGTCAAACTATAAGGTGTCATCAGACCTTTGGCCACATACAAATTGGAATCAACATCATCCACAATCAAAATTTTGCCGTAAGGCATATATTCGCGCACTATTTTCGCCCTTTTCATCTGGGAAGAACCGCTTATGCGGAAATTCTGCAAATTTTCGACCAGTTCCTTGCCTAAAATTTTAGAACTGATTTTCTTCTGCGGCAAGCGCACGGTAAATGCAGAGCCTTTGCCCGGTTCGCTATCCACGGAAATCGTGCCGTTCATCATTTTTACCAAACTCCAGGTAATGCTCATGCCAAGCCCCGCGCCTTCAATTGTACGGTTGGCTTCCATATTGAAACGGGAATACTCATCAAAAAGCCTTCCCACCTGTTCCGCAGTCATGCCTTGACCGGTATCACATACGCGGATAACGAGCATCGTTTTATCTTCTTCGGCATTTTCCGTTTCGGTATAGACAAATAATTTTACACTGCCTTCTTCCGTGTATTTATAGGCATTGGACAACAGGTTATTCAAAATCTGCTTAATGCGCAGTTCGTCTCCGAACAGTTCGGCAGGTATGTTTTCATCCATTTTAAGTTCAAACTCTATAGGTTTGCTGTTGCGCATCATGTTCAAATGCACCGTATCGTTTATAAGGCTTGCAACTTCGTATTTTGTGACGTTAAGTTCCATCTTGTCCGTTTCTATTCTGGACAGGTCTAATATATCGTTAATTATGCCTATAAGCAAATCACCGGAGTTGTAAATTTCGCTGAATGCCTCTTTTACGGACGGCGCAAGAGATTCATCCTGCAACTGAATTTCGGTTATGCCCAAAATCGCGTTCATGGGTGTGCGGATTTCGTGGCTCATGGTAGCTAAGAATTTGCTCTTTGCCTTGTTAGCCTGAATAGCCTGCTCTTTTGCCGCAACCAGTTCCGTAACATCAACAGAAGATTGAAGATGAACCATTTTGTCGTTGAGCCATTTTATGTAACAATCCGTATTTTTGTATATGCGGTTCATTAAAGAACTTTGTTCTTCCCATTCAATGATTTTATCCGGTTCTTTATCAAGCTGGTTACAGGGGCAAAATGTGCATCTATCTTCCGTTTCTTTCTGGAATACCTTATAACACTGCAACCCAACCGGATTACCCTGAAATTTATAATGTTTTTTCATCGAATCATTTAAAAAGAGCAATTCTCCCGTTTTGGGAACATTAACGTATACCATCGCATTAACCCCGTTCAATACATTTTCCAAAATTCTTTTCATTTTTTCAGAATATTCCGCCTCTTGCATTTTGGCAACGTATTTGTTTAATGCACGAAGCAGAATAAAGCTAAGCAACACGGTAAATGCCAAGCCGAATCCAGATAAAATTTTTATAATGTTCTTTGTGTTCTTGTAATATTTGTCTTTAGGCGTAACAATTCCCAAATACCATCCGTTTTTTATCTTACGGAAAAAAACTACGGAAAGTTCATTTTTGTAATTTTTCGTTTCGTATTCAATAATATTTTCACCCCGCTTCAAATTATCAGCAAGGCCCGAAACGTGACCCTCTTTTAAATCTTGCAGCAACTTACCCAAATATAACTGATGCGGATGCGCTATAACCTTCAATTGCTCATCCAGCAACATTCCATAACCGTCTTCGACGAAATGCGTATTGATCACATCTTTGCTAATCCTGTCAAAAGTTATATTCAAGCCAATCACCCCCAGCGGCGTGCCTTTATCATCAAAAATACGATTCGAGTGCGATAAAACAATCTCGTTAGTCATGCTGATATACGGAGATATAACCGCTATTTCTCCATTTGCCTTTACAGCCTCAGTATACCAAGGGCGCTTTGTTGCATCAAAATCTTTTGGCAGCTTCAATTCCCCGATAGTCAATCCCCCAAACGCATCAAAATACCCGTAAAAACCGCTAAAGTTCTTCATAATTTCTTCGTTTCTCAGTACGTTGCCGGTGATTTCCATAAAAAAATTCCGTACATTATCGAAACTTTGCCCTTCAAGAATCATTTGGCGTATGGTTCGCGAAAGAGTGGCCAATACAGTTTTGGGTTCTTGCAAGTTGTTTTCAATGTTGGTCTGCGTATTTAAAAATACGTTTTCCGCATTTTTCATCAAGTGTTCGTGTTCAATTTTACTAATATTCAAATAACTTAAAAAAACCATTGATGCGAAAGTACCCAGTACCAAAAGCGTTTGCATATAAGTTAAACGTCCCGCAAATATACTTCGTATTTTTACGAACATTTTCTGTGCTTTGGCACTAATAGTACTCATTGTCTCGCCGCCAATTTTCCGGCTTTGTCAAAATCACCGTACAAAAGCTGTTCGGCAATTTCGTCTATGAGAATCCGAGTCTCTTTTTTCCAAGACAATTTCTTCAAAGCATCAAGTGCGGCGTTGACAGGCCTTTCGTCGTAAGCTTCACATGCTTCGCAGATAATTTGCAACTGCTCGCGCAAAAAATCGGGATTCTCATCAACATCGCTATCGGAATTTAAGCCTTTATTTTCCTGTTCTATCCTGTCCATTATCATGCGTATATCTTCTATCAACGCCTGTGTCTGCTTTTTTAATATATCTATGTTCCGTTCCTTGCTGGCCTTTTCCAAAGTAAACGCTAGCCTAGAAGCCGCAGACTCGCCTATATTAGCCAAAGCACTCTTCATGGCGTGTACACTAATCGCGAATAAATGCAAATCCTCATCAGTTATGTCGTTTATATTTTCTAATGTTTTTTTTATTATCGGCAATGCCCTCTTAACATCAAGAAGAAAAACCGAATGCAATGCGGTATATTTTGAAACGCTGCTGCGGAAAGTGGATTCGTCCATGCTTTGCCTGTATTTTCGGGCTTCTTCTATTATTTCGGGGGGTTGCTTATTGCGGACAAACTTGTTCAGAACTGCGTTGAGCAGGCGGATATCTACGGGCTTTGGCATGAATTCGTCAAAGCCGCTTTCAAGAAAAAGTTTTGACTGGCCTATTACGGCATTGGCTGTAAGAGCTACAATCGGTTGGTCATAACCCAAATCACGTATGATTTTTGTAGCTTCAATTCCGTCCATCTTGGGCATCATGTGGTCCATGAACACAATATCGTAAACCATGCCAGACTTGATTTTCTCAATTGCCTCAAACCCGCTGGAGGCTATATCTATGGCCAAGCCATAAGGTGCCATCAGACCTTTGGCCACATACAAATTGGAATCAACATCATCCACAATCAAAACTTTGCCGTAAGGCATATATTCGCGCACTATTTTCGTCCTTTTCATCTGAAAAGAACTGCTCAGGTGGAAATTCTGCAAACTTTCGACCAGTTCCTTGCCTAAAACTTTAGAACCGATTTTCTTCTGCGGCAAGCGCACGGTGAATGTAGAACCTTTGTCCGGTTCGCTATCCACGGAAATCGTGCCGTTCATCATTTTTATCAAACTCCAGGTAATGTTCAGACCAAGCCCCGTGCCTTCAATTGTACGGTTGGCTTCCATATTGAAACGGGAATATTCTTTGAAAAGTCTGTCCATTTGGTTTGTACTCATGCCTATCCCGGTATCGCATACGCGGAAAACCAGTACCGTATCATCTTCTTCGGCATTTTCCGTTTCGGTATAGACAAATAATTTTACACCTCCTTCTTCCGTGTATTTATAGGCATTGGACAACAGGTTATTCAAAATCTGCTTAATGCGCAGCTCGTCTCCTAACAGTTCGGCAGGCATGTTTTCATCCACATTTAGTTCAAATTCCACAGGCTTGCTGCTGCGCGTCATGTTCAAATGCACCGTATCGTTTATTAGGCTTGCAACTTCGTATTTCGCGATGTTAAGTTCCATCTTGCCCGTTTCTATTCTGGACAGGTCTAATATATCGTTAATTATGCCTATAAGCAAATCACCGGAGTTGTAAATTTCGCTGAACGCCTCTCTTATATGCGGCGCAAGAGATTCATCCTGCAACTGAATTTCGGTTATGCCCAAAATCGCGTTCATGGGCGTGCGGATTTCGTGGCTCATGGTAGCTAAGAATTTGCTCTTTGCCTTATTGCTGGCCTCGGCAATTTCGGTTTTTTGCCTCTCCTTGGTAATCGCCTCTTCCTCGCTCAGGTCGCGGGTGTAGGTGAGCAGGGCCGGCTCACCGCTGAACATCGCGCAGATCATCGTGATTTCCGCAGGGAATTCCTCGCCGTCTCCTCTCTTGTGAATCCACTTGAACCGGAAGTATCCCTCTTCGAACCCCTTCCTAAGGTACTCACGCCCTTTCTCTTTTGACGGCCTGCTGCACGGCTGGCGTTCGGGAGAAAAATCGAAGAAGTTATTTAAAAAGTATTCTCTGTCCCTAACGCGGTATACGCGCATAGCCTCGTCGTTGCACATTATGCACTGCAGTTCCATGTTCCATAGCTGGCACGCCAAAGGCATTGACTTGAACATCACCTGCGTGAACTCGTCGGTCTTGCGTATCTTTGCGAAGGCAGCGTTGATTTCGCGCATGTCCTGGGCGTACGATACAACGATGTAGCCGCCCATGTATTTGAGACGGACCGTATTCACTTGAAACGGTATCACCTCGCCATCGACTGTATGTTGGTTCCAGTTGTAGCGGTAAATGCCGTCCTTCATCGTTTTATCGAATATCTCAATGAGCTTTTCGGAGGTCTTCTGCCCGTCGGGCTGGTACTCCGGCGACATTTCGGTAAACTTTTCGATGTAAACCCTTTTGCTCGTCAACCCGACCAAGCGCACCGCCTCCATGTTGCAGTTGATTAGCGCAAAGCTTTTAGGGTCCCAGATGGTTATGGCGAGCGGCGCGGAGTTGAGTAAGGACTGAATAAATTCATCGGTTTTAACCTTTGCCGACAACACGTGCTGCAAAACAAGGCTGAGCACTATGGCCAGCACCAATCCCAACGCAGAGAGAATTTTTATCATTTTTATCAAATTTTCATTATATTCGCTTTCGGGTGTTAAAACCGCCATATACCAGCCGTTTGGAAATTGCCGGATAAACAGTACGGATTGCCTACCCAAATAATCTATCGCTTTGCGCCCGGAAATTTCTTTCTTCAGTCTCAATTCATTTTCAATAGAGATACCATCCTTCATATCGCGCAATGTTTTACCAAAATAACTCCGGTTTGGGTGAGCTATTATGTTGAGCTGTTCATCCATAAGCATTCCATAGCTGCCTTCATATATGCGCGTGTCAACAGCATATTTGCTAATCCTGTCAAGATTTACGTCCAAGCCAACAACACCTAGCGGCTTGCCGTTATTATCAAAAATAAGACGTGCATACGTTACAACGGTTTCACCGGAACCAACGCTGATATAAGGCTTCGTCGCTGTTATTTTCCCATTTGCCTCTACTGCCGCAATATACCACGGACGTTCCGTTGCCAAATAGCCTTTCGGCAATCCCCGTTTCCTGCCGTCAATATCCCCAGATTCGTAAAAATAACCGTAAAGACCGTCAAAGCCCAACATAACCCCTTCTTCGGAGAACAAATCGGTAATTTCAATAAAATACTCCTGCAGTTTATCAGTATCTTTATTTAAAATTTTGTAACGTACGGTTTGCGAAAAACCGGCCAGCAGGGACTTGGGTTCCTGTAAATCAGCCTCTATTTTCATCTGCGTACTGGCGAACGTATTTTCCACATTTCTCATCAAATGATTGTTTTCAATACCGCTAACATACCAATAGCTAGAAGCCACCATTAACGCAAAAGCCACGAACACCAAGAAAGTTTGCAAATAAGGCAACCGTAAAGATTTTTGAATCCCTGCAAATCTTCTAAGATTTTTGATACCGGTTATTTTCACAGCCTTTTAGCCTCGGCTCGAAAATCGTCCTGAACTTCGAAAAATACATCCGCAATTTCTGGGTCAAAATGTTTACCTTTTTCCGACATAATAATACGTACCGCTTCTTCGTGCGGGAAAGCCGGTTTGTAAATTCTATCTGAAACAAGCGCATCATAGACATCTACAATCGCCATTATACGCCCTTGCAGAGGAATTTCGGTACCTTTTAACTTATGCGGATAACCTGTGCCATCCCAATGCTCATGATGATAACCGACAAAGAGTTTCGCATAATACAAAAAAATACCGCCGCTGGTTTTCATAATCATAGAGTCTATGATTTGTTCTCCTACCGAAACATGTTTTTTTATCTGCTCGAATTCATCTTCGGTCAATTTGCCGGGCTTGTTCAAAATAAGGTCCGAAATGGCAATTTTGCCCACATCATGCAATCTGGACGAGCTAATTGCAGAATCTTTATCCCAATCCTGCAACTCATTGGAATAAATTCCGCGTTCCAACATAGCGTCTATCAGTATTTCTATGTATTTTGTAGACCTTTCGATATGACTACCGGTTAATTTATCGCGATTTTCTACCAATTCGGCTATAATCGATATAATGCCCGTGTTCAACTGTTCAAGTTGCTGCGTTCTTAACTTTAGAAGTGTTATTTGCTCGCGAATCAGTTCTTCTATATGCAAATGATGTGAAATTCTATTCAGCAGAACAGGTGCCGAAAAGGGTTTGGCTATAAAATCCACCGCGCCCAGTTCCAAGCCGCGCGTTTCTCTGGCTTCATCGCTAAAAGCCGTTAAAAATATCACCGGAATGTGCTCTGTCTTATTGTTTTCCTTCAATTTTTGCAAAGCTTCAAAACCGTCCATTTCCGGCATCTCAACATCCAGCAAGATGAGGTCCGGCGTGACTTTTTTAATAAGCGCAAACATTTTGTCAGCCGAAAGCAAGGTTAAAACGCGATAATGGCTTTCTAAGGCTTGTTTCGCTTTAGTCAAGTTCACCGGGCTATCATCTACTACAAAAATGATTTTCATATAATCTTCCTTATTTTAGCTTGTTCCGTATCTCTAAAACAATCTTCACTTTCTATTAATATAGATTATTTTTAACAATTGGTAAATTCTTTTTAAAAAAATAATAAAAAATCATATTTTTTCCGCTTTTATGCCAAAAATTGCTTCCTCAATCGCATTTCCCATTTCTTCCGTACCAACTTTTTTGCAGCCCTCAACCCAAATATCACCAGTACGAATGCCTTTTGCCATAACAGCCTCCACTGCAAGCTCTATTGCTTCGGCAGCGGCAGCTTCCCTGAAACTATAGCGTAACATTAGAGCCGCCGAGAGAATCTGGGCTATTGGGTTTGCAATACCCTTGCCCGCTATATCCGGCGCGGAACCTCCGGCAGGCTCGTAAAGCCCAAAAGAGCTTTCCGCAATACTCGCGCTAGGCAAAAGCCCCATAGAGCCGGTTAGCATGGCGCATTCATCGCTTAAAATGTCTCCGAACAGATTGGGGCAAAGCATAACATCCATATCCCTAGGCCTTTTTATAAGTTGCATTGCGGCATTGTCCACATAGATATGCTCTAATTCTATCTCAGGGTATTCTTTTGCTGTTTCCTTTACTATTTCGCGCCAAAAAACGCTTGTCGCTAAAACATTGGCCTTATCTACGCTTGTAAGCTTTTTTTTGCGCAGTTTGGCGGCTTCAAAGGCAAAGCGGGCAATGCGCTTCACTTCTTTTCTGGTATAAACCATCGTATCAAAGCCCCTCTCTTCTTCGCCTGCTCCGTTTCTGCCTTTCGGCTGTCCAAAATAAACATCGCCTGTTAATTCTCTAACGCAAAGAATATCAAAGCCATCCCCAACAATATCCGCTCTGAGCGGGCACGCAGAGGCCAGCGCTTTATATACCTTTGCGGGGCGCAAGTTGCAGTACAGCTTAAAATGCTTGCGCAGAGGCAAAAGCGCACCTCTTTCGGGTTGAAGCTCCGGGGGTAGGCTTTCCCATTTTGGCCCGCCAACGGAGCCGAAAAGTATGGCTTCCGCAGCTTCCGCCGTTTTAACCGTGCTTCCGGGCAAGGGATGCCCGTGCAGGTCATAAGCCGTGCCGCCAACCGGCGCCCATTCCAAATTCAGCGAAAAACCGAATTTTTTGCCTGCAGCTTCCAGAACCTTAACGCCCTCTTTCATAACCTCAGGGCCAATACCGTCTCCGGCCAATACAGCTACGGAAAATTGTTTCATAGAGGAAAAGTAGCAAATTCTAAAATTCCCTTGACAAGTCGGGAAAATTTTACTATATTTATTTATCTATGAAAAGGACCTTTCAACCTCATAACCGCAAACGCGTCAATAAACATGGCTTTATGCACCGCATGGAAGACCGTTGGGGGCGCGATGTACTCAGCAGCCGCCGCGCCAAAGGCCGCAAAAGACTCACCGTAAGCGATGAGATCTATAAAAAGTAATCTCAAAAATTTCCGTTTTCCATCGCTGGACTCTTACGGTACTGTAGCCTTAAAGGGCAAAAGGTTAAAATTCGGCTTGCTCAGCCTGAAAATTTTACCGGCCCCGGATGCCTGCAGCAGATTTTGCTTTGTTATTAAAAAAAAAAACGGGAACGCAGTTTTTCGCAATCATTGCCGCAGAATTTTGCGCCCCATATTTTTCAATGAGGCAAAAAATTTCAAGGAACCCCTGTGGATTATGGCGGCAGTTGAGATGAGCAAAACAAATGCAGATTGGAAAATGCTTAGGACATGCGGGGAAAAAGCGGCGAAAACAGCAGTCAGCGGTCAATGGTCAGCAGCTAGCGGTACCGGGTCGTAGCCGCCTTTGCAGAAGGGCTGGCAGCGAAGTATTCGCCAAACAGCCATCCCAAAGCCTTTTATACACCCATGCGTTTCTATGGCTTCTATCGCATAGTTCGAACAGGACGGGTAAAACCTGCAGCAACCGTTAAAAAATACCGGATGTGCTTTTTGATAAAATCTTATGCATTTTATAATTATATTTTTCATCAATCAGCCCACTGGCCCAAAACGTCCCTGAATTTGAAATTATACTGCAGACGATCCAACCCGTCATCTATCTTTTTTTGCCTTTTTTCCCAAAAACGAAAAACTATCCCGCCTAAAAACTCCGATACCGGATTTATTTCCCGCCTTGATATACCGGTTAAGCTGCCCATTCCGAGTTCCAGAATTTTTATCATCAAAGAAGGCGGCAAATGCTGCAAATCGCAGCAATCCGGCACCAAACCGCCAAAACTGCAATTTGGAATTGTCCCGTTTATAAGAGGAACACCGTGTTCCAGGCATACGGGCGCATCGGAGCAGCTATGCTGGGCAGTTTTAATACTTTGCAGTTTTCTAATCCACGCCCCTTTTGTTGAATCGTTTATATCTCTGCGCAATGCTGCAAACTGGCTTGCCGGCAAAAATGCAGACAGGCAATTGGGGCAAATACGCAGGTTTAGCGAACTTATATCTATACGAACCGGCTCGGATTTTGAGCAAAAAGAACAAAGCATTAAGCAATCCCTAAATCAGGTTTCCGTTAAAATATCCCTTAAATCCTTTGCCGTACGGAGCTTTGCCATCGCAGATTCTCTATATTGGCGCACCTTTTCTTTTGTTAAACCGGTGTATTGGGCTATTTCCTGCAAGTTGTTTTTTGCACCGGAGTCAAAACCGTAAAACAGGTTGATAACCTTTAATTCCGTTGGGGTCAAATATTCGGAAAGCAGCTTTTTTATTAAACCCTTTCTGCTCTTTTGCACAAATATGTTTGACGCGTCTTCCGCTGTGTCCGGGGTTATGCTTATAAGGCTGGTATCGCCGTCTTCGCCGACCGGAGCATCCAAACTGGAGGATTTTACGCCCATTTGCAGAATTTTTTCAATTTCCTCCGCATTATATCGACTGTACCCTTCCAGGGATTTGGGGTCTACAACCTGTGTTCCGCCCACAACCTGCTTTAATTTGCCGCCTTTTCTGTTAAAACGGCGAAGTATAAGCTCTTTTTCCGCCGAAATGCGTACAAGACGGGCTTTTTCGTTGATAGCTTTTATTATGTTTTGCCTAACCCACCAAACGGCATAACTTATGAATTTTATATTTTTGGAAGAATCAAAGCGTACCGCAGCTTCCATCAGCCCCAAATTACCTTCGTTTATCAAATCATTCAGCTCCAGCCCTTGCCCTTTGTAAAGATTCGCAACACGAATTACAAAACGCAAATTCGCCTTAACCAAATGATTAAGAGCTGCCTTGTCGCCGTTAGATACTTTTTGAAGCAAAAGATTTTCCTCTTCTCTGGTAAGTAACGGTATTTGCGATATCTCGTTCAAATACTGAAAATACACATTTCGCTTTATCTTGGGCTTTGCTTCTTTAATAATCTTCAAAGTCATGCTACAAATTTAACTTTTTTTTTTGATTTTGTCACCTATTTTTGGCATTTAGCGTATATAAATGTTAATTTTTTATATTTTATCCATTAAAATTTACAAAAAAATCAATTTTTCGTCAAAAATAAGTCACGGTTTTGTTTTGGCTTATTCCCAATCTTCTGCCGCAGAGTGGTTTGGAAGCTCTCTTTCGTAAGAATTATCGTAAAAATAGTCGTTTTGCCTTGTGGAACCTACAACAGCGTGCCAAAGGGCGCTTTCCGTGTCTATTTTTTTGCGTTCGCTCACAACATAATCCAATGGAACGAGCACAAAAGCCCCTTTAAAACTGCCTATCACTATATCGGTTTTGCCGGCCATTGCCGCATGAACGGCATTTTCGGCCAATTGAAAGCAAAAAATGGCATCGGAGCTATTTGCCGGGATGCTTCTTATTATGTAGCTGGGGTCTATGTATTTTATGTTTATCTCCTTGTCGTTTTTTTTGAAATATGTGTTAATTTTATCCACTAAAAGATGCCCTATATCATGTTTTAGAACATTTCCGCTGGCATCTTTGGCCGCCGATGACTTGAATAAATTCTGCCCTGCACCCTCTGCCACAACCATAACGGAGTGATTTTTGCCGCGATAACGTCTCTCCAACGCCGTAAAAAGCCCGTTTGGGCCATCCAAAACAAGGGGTATTTCGGGGATTATGCAGAAATTGGTCACCGAACTTGCAAGGCTTGCGTAAGCGGCTATAAAGCCGGAATCCCTCCCCATAACCTTTACCAGGCCAAGTCCGTTCGGAATGCCGTTTGCCTCAACATGCGCACTTTTTATTATCTCCGTGGCAGACTGGACACAGGTTTCAAAACCAAATGTGCGGTCTATAAGGTTTAAGTCGTTGTCTATGGTTTTTGGAATGCAAACCACGGAAATGTGGCCTTTTCTTTTGGAAATTTCCTTAACTATATCCTGTGCGCCGCGCAGAGTGCCATCTCCGCCTATGCAGAACAAAATATTTACATCGAGTTGCATGGAGAGGGTATCCACCATGATTTTTGTGTCTTGGTCACCTCTTGAACTGCCTAAAACTGTACCGCCATTTTCGTGAATGTTATCTACGCTGTCCGGTGTTAAGCGTATTGCAGTTAATCCATAATGCGGGTTTAGCCCCCTGTAGCCGTAAGGAATGCCGAATATCTTTCTAATGCCGTAATCATACGTCAAAACTTCGACCAGGCCCTTTATAACATTGTTCAGGCCCGGGCACAAGCCGCCGCAGGTTATTATTGCAACTCTTGTTTGGGCGGGGTCATGGAACAGCTTTTTGCGAGGACCGGCCATTTCCAGAAACGGAAAGCCTTCCTTTCTATGCTTTAATGATTCTATCTGAGAAAGCTCTGTGACCAGGCTGATTCGGCTGTTTTCGTCAACAAAGGACTGGCCTTTCACCGGAGAGCTTATCTTAGCGGCTCCTAAGGAAGCGGCATTTAAATTGTATTTTTTAGGATTTCCTAGAATTTCGTTCAGGTTCATAAAGGAGAATATAGAAATAATATTTACAAATTAATTCTGTATGTCAGACTCCGACAATAATACGCATCCCTCTCCATCGGCACAAGCCCTTGCCCTTTGATAAGCTCCTGCAAGCGGTTTGCGGTTATTTCGTTTGGGCTGCTTGCCCCTGCTGCGTGTGAAATTCGCTCCTCCATAACCGTGCCGTCCAAATCCGAGGCTCCGCAGTGCAGTGCTTTTAGCGCGGTTTCTACGCCGAGTTGCACCCAGTAGGCTTTTATGTGCGGAAAGTTGTCTAAAATAAGCCTTGAAATTGCTATTGTTCTTAAAATATCCTCTTCGCTTGTTCTGTTTTTGATTTTCCTGCCCAGAGCGTTGTTTTGCGGCAAAAACACCAGCGGCAAAAATGCCAAAAAACCTCCGGTTTCGCTCTGCAAATCACGCAGCATGGATAAATGCTCGATTCTATCTTCTACGCTTTCTATATGCCCAAAGAGCATGGTTGCATTCGTTGGGATTCCGAGTTTGTGAGCGGTTTTGTGAACAAAAAGCCATTCTTCGCCCGTTTCTTTTTCTCCGCAAATTTGCGTTCTAATTTCAGGAACCAAAATCTCCGCTCCGCCGCCCGGCATGGTGTCTAAACCCGCTTCTTTTAGCTCTGTCAAAATGCTCTCAACGCTTCTGTTTTCCTTTTTTGCAAAGTGGCAAATTTCCACGGCTGTGAAGCATTTCAAATTCACTTTGGGGAATTCCTTTTTCAATGCTTTTAGCATAGCCGTGTAATAGGAAAAAGGGTTGTCGGGGTGCAAGCCGCCAACTATATGCAGTTCCCTAGCCCCTGCGTTTACGGCTTCTCTCGCTTTTGCCAAAATTTCATTCAGGCTCATGTTGTAGGCAGCGGGGCTATCTTTTTTAATTTTTGAAAAAGCGCAAAAACTGCAATTCAAGCAGCACACATTTGTATAATTTATCTGCCTGTTGCGAACCCAGTAAACCTGCTTCCCGTGCAGCTTTTCCTTGAAATCGTTTGCTAGCGATGCGAGTTCTTTTAAGGGAATATTAAATTGCTCTAAAGCTTGTTTTTTTGATAAGGACATTTCTACAAAAACTTCCAAATATCTTCAATTAGCAAATTGTCAAATGTTTTA
>Ga0182466_11584_pt1 | contig 27915 bp, 24 predicted proteins | sample TergutMp193P3_FD_120795 | JGI IMG/M metagenome (GOLD analysis project Ga0182466, IMG submission 120795) | reverse complement strand
AAATTCAGCCATTCAATAGCATTTTCAAATTCCTTGGCTCTCGCTCCTGTTTTTATCAATTTATACTGAAATCTGGTATTGCTCTTTGAGAGTTGCACGGTTACGCTGTTATACGCAAGACGAGTTTTTTTTATTTCGTTTTCCGTATTATATTTGCTCATGTCGTTCAGATAGGCGGTTAAGATTAAATTTTGCAGATGCCTGACTAAAATCAGATTTTCTGTTTCCATATATTTTGCCACGCATTCCGGCATTCCGCCTACAACGAGATATTTTCTGTAATATTCCATCGCCGTTTTGTGCAGCAAAGGGTGCATTGCAGTATTGTTTTCAAAGGAAAGCCTTATGGTTTTAACCAAATCCCGCTCCCCGCAAGCCAGCAGAAATTCTTCCATATCCATAGAGTGCATTGTTTTTATTTCTGCCTTGCCAACGGGAAAGGAAAATCTCTTTCTATTGACCGCCACACCGAGCAAGCTACCTGCCGCAATTATATGCACATCCGGCATTTTTTCGCAGAAATATTTCAGGGAAGTCAAAGCTCTTTCGCAAACCTGAATTTCATCGAAAAACACAAGCGTTTTTTGCGGCACAATGGTTTGATGGGAGATGCGGGAGAGCAAGCCTAAAAGGAGCTTTGGTTCCAAGCTACCATCAAAAGCGCTTATTAAATCCGGCTCCGTTTCAAAATTGAAATAAGCCACATTCTCATAATTAGCCCTGCCGAATTCCAAAACGGAATAAGTTTTGCCAACCTGCCTTGCTCCCTGCAAAATCAAGGGCTTGCGATGGCGAGAGAATTTCCATTTGAGCAAAAAATCCTGAATTTTTCTATACATGGTGATAATATAGAAAATTTCCCCGTAAAAATACATGAAAAATATGAGAAATTTACATTAAAATACATGGAAAGCCATTTTTCTCAACTAGGGACATGGGAGGTACCTATTGACTGAAGAATTTTCTATATTAATATAAGGTGTCGGAAGTTTTTGTAAATAGACGATTATATGGACGAGTACTGCGGATAATCCGCATATTGGCTTATTTTCCCGTTTTTTATTTTATATGGGCGGATTTCAAATGGGCAAATGAACTTGCCGCCGTGAATATCAGCTTAATTTTGATAAGCGCTTGGTATTTGCATTTCAGGATTCGCCAGCAAGATATAGAAAAACCCTACTATCAACTGTGGCTCTCTTTTGTTGAGGGGGTTTTTGCGTTTGCGGTTATGCTTTGCATTTTTATAAGAGATTCGTTGATAGACGGCTACGAACCCAAAAAGATGCTTGCCGTAGGCTGCGTTATGCTTTTAGCCAGAGTTGCTTCCAGAACGCTTTATCTGCTTTCAATGCTGCGCGAGGGGAAACCGCTTTTGCCAAGCGGTTTTTGGTCAAAGGTTTCTACGTTGAGCATTAATGCGACAATGCTTGTATATGTTTTGAATTTGGAGCATTACCGGCAAATTAGCATGGGTTTATCAATGCTGCTTATGTTTGCTTCCAGCATATCTTTTGGCTATCGCTATTACCGTGACCCAATGCACCGCAAGCCGCTTTCCGTTTCCAATCAGCTCACCATGAGCCGCATAGTTTTAACCCCCGTGTTTTTGTGGGTATTTTTTTACGATAATAATCTGGACTACCAGGACAACAGCATGATTTTTAAAATTTTGGCTTTGGTGATGATTGTAGCTTTTATGGTAACGGATTTTCTGGACGGGTATTTGGCGCGCAAATGGGGAGAAGTTTCTACGCTTGGAAAATATTTGGATCCTTTTTCCGACAAAATTTCAAACATGACCGTGTTTCTGTGTTTTTTGGCTTCCAACTATGCGCCGGTTTGGATGGTGGCACTAATTTATTTTAGGGAAGCGAGCGTTGAAACCCTGCGAACGCTTGCGGCCGGCGAGGGAATAACCATGCCCGCCCGCAGGAGCGGCAAATGGAAAACCGCAATTCAGGGCGTAGGAATTTTGCTCATACTGGTAGGCGCCTTAGACCCTCTTGCCGGCCTAATTCCTTATTGGAGCGAGATTTGGGAATATTTGCCCTATTCGGTCATGGGAATAATAACCCTTGTTACGGTAGCCAGCGGAATAGATTATTTTATATCCGGCAAGGATGTGCTAAAGAAGTACGTGTAGTTTTTTTCTATATTATGTTCCATGTTTTCCATTTCGGCAAAATTCCTGCTGCCTTTGGCCGCATTATTCGTTTTTCTCTGCTCCTGCTCAAGGGAAAGGCCGGAACCTTTATGGGGGCCGGAATCGCATTTGGGCAGCAAAGATTACAACGGCGGGCTTTTTCCTGTTTGGATTACATTAAAAGAACCTGTAAAGGATGTAAGCATTATAAGCTGGAGAACCGGAAATTCCCGCATAGCATATCGCAAGCAGGCTATGAACTATGCTACAAAACTGATAACCGCAGACACGGCATTCCTCTACTGGGATGCGCCGCCGCCGCCTTCCATGGAAATAAACGACGCAGATACGGTTTATTATTATAGAGATACCGTATTCGCCATTGTTGACGGCTTGGAAAGCACGCCCATAGTAATAGAAGTGAAAAATATTTTGCCCCGCATTGCGAATTTTTCAATTGACGGTCTGGAACAGCCTATCGATTCGCTTTTAACCATAGCCGCGCACCTCGGAGATAGAGTGGAAATTTCAATTACCTTAGAAAAATCTTTTAACAGGGCCTTTTACCCTATTGTAAAAATGCCCAAGAAAATGGGTAATCTCACATTGAAACCGCCAGAGAACGATTCTCTTTTTGTCTATGAATGGATTGTGCCCAATGAAATAATTGCAGACAGTTCCATATATTTGCAAATAGAAGATTCCGGTGGCTACGGGGAGAGGCTCTACAAACTGTACCTTGTTGTTTACACGGAATTCGGTTCCGTTTGGGTTGCTTCGGAAAAAGATATTGTAAAATATTCGTCCACGGGCGTAGAGGTTGCGAGAATAAGCGAGAGTTTCAATTCAATAAGCGATATTTCCGTTAACTCAAACAACGGAAAATTATTTGTCACGGACCAGTCAAGAAATTCTTTTTCCGTTTACGATACCTATGGAAAGCTATTATATAAAAGCGACAGCTTGTTTAAAACGCCAACCGGAGTTGCAGTAGATGTAGAAGGCAACTATAACTATGTATGGGTTACAGATGCAGGCAGGCTGCGCAGCTTTGAATTTACCGGAGATTCGCTTCGCTCCGCAGTTGCAAGTTTCGATATATCCGGTTTGGTCAAAGGGCTTTCCGTTGACCAGTTCCAAAGCGGCCTTGTGTGGTTTGCAATTCCCCAAAGCGATTCCGTGGGTTTTGTCAGAAGACCGGTTTTGGAAACCGAACCGAAATTTATGCCAAACGCCTGGAACCGCCCTTCCATGGTTAGCCTGGATCAGACAAACGGAACAGCATGGGTAGCAGACAGCTCAAGGATAGTGGCTATAGACACTGCCGGAAAAGTTTTGGCAAGCATAAAAGGCTTTGGTTTTGTCAGTTCTGTTTCTGCAAGCGGCGGAAGCGTGTGGGCTTCTGATATTTTAGAAGGAACGGTTTATCGTTTTAAAGGGCCATTCAGAGGCAGGGAGCAAGACACGATTTTAAACATTAGGGATGGAATGGCTGTAAAAGGTTTTTTGTCGCCTGTTTCTGTTAGCGCATTTGTCGCAGACGGCGGCGCATGGGTTGTGGACAAGGAAGCCGGAAAGGCAGTTCTCCTGGATAGCCTTGGAAATACAAAGGCTTACGGCACCGGCTTGAAATTTCCAAATCTGAGCAAAACCTTACAGAAAGTGGAGTGATATGCCGCCAACTCTGCAAGCAGCTAAAGGGTTCATACAGAACAATCCGTTTTCAAAGCATCGCGATGCCCTGGTAATTTTCGGCATTGTTTGCATAGTTCTAATAATGATAGTTCCAATGCCAAAGGGACTTTTGGATATTTTGCTGACATTTATGATAGGCATAGCCTTGCTGGTTTTAATGACCAGCATGGTGATAGACAATGTGCTTGATTTTTCCGTTTATCCCGGAATGCTTTTGGTGGTAACGCTTTTCAGGCTGGCCCTGAACATCGCTTCTACCAGGCTTATTTTATCGGATGGCGATGCGGGGCAGGTTATAGCGGCGTTTGGAAATTACGTAACAGCCGGCAATATAATAGTTGGAACCATAATGTTCCTGATTTTGGTGATAATACAATTTGTGGTTATAACAAAAGGCGCAACGCGCATAGCGGAAGTAGCCGCCAGATTTACATTGGATGCAATGCCGCAAAAGCAAATGGCGGTAGATGCGGATTTGAATGCCGGGCACATAACGGAGCAAGAAGCCTTCCAAAGACGCTCGGATATTCAAAGAGAAGCGGATTTTTACGGAGCTATGGACGGTGCCTCAAAATTCGTCCGGGGCGATGCCATAGCAGGCTTGATAATAACGGGCATAAACATGATAGGCGGCATTATCCTGGGTGTTGCCATGCAAGACATGGAAGTCTCGGAAGCCCTGGAAACATTTACAAAACTCACCATTGGCGATGGCTTGGTGAGCCAAATTCCCGCATTGATGATTTCGACATCTTCGGGTATAATAGTTACAAGAGCGGCCTCAAAGAGCAATTTGGGGGCAGCATTAATTGCGCAATTTTCGCAGAGTGCCAAGGCTCTTGCCATATCGGCATTCGTTATGCTCCTTTTGGGCATTGTGCCCGGCATGCCCACAATTCCGTTTTTGATTATAGGCCTGCTACTGGGATTCACATCTTATAGAATGGCATTCGGTGTCAAGGACAAGCAAGCAAAGGAAGATGAAGAAAAAGCCAAAAAGGCGGCGGAAGAAGCGGCCGCTTTGCCCAAAGAGGAAAAAATTGAAGATTACCTGCTTGTTGACCAAATGGAACTTGAAATAGGTTATGGGTTGATTCCGCTGGTAGATGTAAATCAGGGCGGCGATTTGCTGGAGAGAATAACAATGCTGCGCAGGCAGATGGCCGGCGAGCTTGGAATGATAGTTCCGCCAATCCGCATAAGAGACAATATTCAGCTTTCGCCCAACGAGTATTTGATAAAAATAAAAGGCAATGATGTTGGAAGAGGAGAATTGATGATGGGTTCTTATCTCGCAATGAACCCGGGTAACGTTAGCCAGAGAATACCGGGCATAAAAACAAAAGAACCCGCATTTAATTTGGATGCTCTTTGGATAACCGAAAGCCAAAAGGAAGGAGCCGAGCTTGCCGGGTACACGGTGGTTGAATTGCCTGCGGTTTTGGCAACTCACTTAACGGAAATAATACGCCGCCATGCCTCGGAAATTTTGATGCGGCAAGATGTAAAGGCCTTGCTCGAAAATGTTAAAAAGAATAGCCCGGCCGTTGTTGATGAATTAACGCCGATGCTTTCCATCGGTGAAATTCAGCAGATTTTATGCATGCTGCTTCAAGAGAGAATTTCCATAAGGGATTTGGCCAGTATTCTTGAACTGATGGCAAATGCGGCAAAAATTTCAAAAGATACGGTATTCATAAACGAGCAGGTAAGGCTTGGTTTAACAAGGCAAATTTGCAAACCCTACATAAACAACGGGCAAATGTCGGTTATAGCACTTGCGCCGGATTTGGAGCAAATGCTGGAAGCCTCGCTTCAATCCACAAACAGAGGTCCGAGACTGTTTATAAGGCCTGACCTGGTTGGGCGCATTGTGGAGCGAATGGAAAATATTCAAGCAAAAATCCAGGCGGTTGGCGAGCAGCCCATAATAGTTTGTTCGCCTAATATACGCTATCCCTTGAAAAAATTACTGGAAAGCAATTTTCCGAATTTAGTAGTTTTATCTTATAGTGAAATTGTAACGGGTGTTAATATAACGGTAGCGGAGACTTTAGGAACCCATGATTAAAAAATACAGAGCCGGAACTTTTACGGAAGCGTTCCAGCGCATAAAAGAAGAACTTGGTCCCGATGCTGTTATACTGCAACAGCAGGAGCTTAAACATTCCAAAAATCCGAATGAAAAGGTTGAGGTTACCGTTACTCTGGATGACATTGCGGAAGCTCCGCCGCCACCCGGCAATACAGGCAGAGATACGGGAAAGCTGGCTACATATAACCACAAGGGGTTAAAACCTGTTGAATGGCGAAACGTGGACGAAGAGCGAGCGATTAAACTTGGCGGAAGGCCAAAAAACTTGCAAGCGGAACCGGCTGACAAGCGAATCAATAATGATAAACTTATCAATTACATGGAAAACGCCCTTGCAGAGCTAAAAGGATTAAGAGAAGATTTTGCTGCAACCAGAAATGATTTTTTAGAAGGCATAAGAGTTGTTCGCGACAGAATTCCAAAGGAATTCCATTCTGTTGCAGCCAGGCTTTCCAAAAACGGATTGCCCGCCCAAACGATTCAGGACTTGCTTGCAGAGGTCATGCTCCTTTGCCCCGCAAGCTCAAGAGACGAAGTTTTCATTAGGGAGCAAATCAAAAAAGTACTGGCAAACAGAATTTCCATTGCTCCGCGCCCAAGGCTTCGCAAAGGCAGGCCTTTGGTGCAAATGTTCATTGGTCCGGCAGGTTCGGGAAAATCCGGAATAATATCGAAACTCGCAGGCAGAGCCACCGTAACAGGCAATCCGAATGTGGCTATAGTGACAACCGATTGCTACCGCATGGGCGCCTTGGAACAAATGGATGCATTTGCCGCAGCCGCAGATATAGAACTGGAGAGAGTTTATTCCCCTGAAGAAATCCCGGAAGTTTTTGGAAGATTAAGAGAAAAATCTTTGGTTTTGGTTGATACCGCAGGCCGCAGCCTGGGAAACAGGGAACACGAAGAAGAGATAAAAGCATTTCACGATGCTATTCGCCCGGATGAAGTACATTTGGTTTTGCCGTTAAACATGCGCGACAGCGATTTGGAAAAATCCACGGAAATTTATGCCGCTCTAAAAGCAAATCGCATAATTTTCACAAGGCAAGATGAGTCTTCCGAGCTGGGTGCTTTGCTTTGGCTGCCGCTCAAATTCGGAATTCCGCTTTCTTACGTAGGCAACGGCCAAAGCCCGGACAATATAGTGAGCGCGGAGAAAGACATTATAGCAGAGTGGATGCTGAGGTGATGGATTTAATTTAGTTGAGAGTTGAGAGTTGAGAGTTGAGAATTGAGAATTGAGAGTTGAGAATTGAGAGTTGAGAGTTGAGAGTTATTCAGAGTACAGGAGCAGTTTAGAATGGAACTTAGACCGATTACAAATGCAGTTACCAAGACTATTGTGATAATAGCGTTTTGGACGGTATTATTGATAGACCTGGTTTTATCGCCTGAGATATCGTTTAAAGAAATCGCTTTTGCCCTTATAAAAGCGGTTATAGTGAGCGGAGTTTTCTGGCTGCTTTTTGTTATGCTGGTGGACACTTTTTTAAAAACAATCTTATTAGATGCCAAAGAGAAGAAAGTGGACAGAATAGACGGCGGTATCTCCTATCATGTAACCGAGCCTAACGCCGAAGAAATAGCATGGCTGAAAGAGCAGGAAAAGGAGAAAAGCAATGGACCTTGAATCCCTTTGGACAGAGTATAAAGAGCATGGCAATGCAGGGGCTCGCGATAAGCTGTTGGCCGAATATACGCCTTTGGTACGCTATACGGCGCAGAGAATGGCGATAAATCTGCCAAAAAGCGTTCAGTTGGGAGATCTCGTAGGGATAGGCATAATCGGATTGATAAAAGCGGTTGAGTCTTTTGACTCGGCCAGAGAGGTAAAATTTGAAACCTACGCTCTCCATAAAATAAGAGGGGCTATTTTGGATGACCTCAGGGAACAGGATTGGATTCCTCGCTCAATAAGGCAAAAGGCGAGAATGATAAAAAACGCCTATGCCGAACTTGAAAAAGAGATGGGGCGAACTCCATACGATAATGAGGTTGCAGAGCATTTGAATCTAAAGCCTGCTGAATTCGAGGATATTTTAAGCGAAGTAGCCCCAACAACCATAATTTCGCTAAACGAAACGCTTTCCGATAATTACGGAGAGTTAACGGATACAAGCCTGATAGAAACTTTGGAAGATAAAAGCGTGGAAAATCCTTTAGACCGGCTTAGCTTGGAAGAAACCAAAAAAACTTTGGCGGAGGCTTTGCTGGCTTTGCCGGAAAACGAGCGGCAGGTGATAGCCCTCTATCACTACGAAGAAATGACGCTAAAGGAAATCGGCGAGGCAATGAATTTAACGGAGTCCAGAGTTTCGCAAATACATTCCAAAGCAATGCTGAAGCTCAAAGCTAAATTGCTGTTAAAAATGTAATTTTAACCAAAGAGGTATTTTATGCTCCCTCCCGTACAAAATCAGGATTTGCTCCAACGTTCAGACACCATGTCCACAATGCGTTCAATGGAGCAAGGAAAAGCTTTTGGCGACATTGCTAAATCCGCATTAGAGATGCAGCGTTTGGAGGATTTAAAAAACAATTCCGTTCAAAAAGACGATGAAACCGATGCGTTAAATCCGGACGGCGGCGGCGGCGAGCAGGAGCAGGAGCAACAGAAAAAAAAACGGGAGGAAGAAACGCAACCGGAAACCAATACTCCCGCAGGCCATCCCTTGAAACTGGAGGGAGGAGACATTATTGATTTGATGGCATAGTATTTACTATATTAAAACGAATTAGACATGGGGATGGTATGCAAAAAAAATCGGTAATGAACAACGGCTTGTTTGAACACAGCCTCTTTATTGTGTGGAAACCCGAATACGATTTGGGAATACCCATTATTGACGAGCAGCATCGGGGGATTGTGACCACAATCAATTCCCTCTTTTATGCGATGCAGAACGAGCATGGCGAAGTTGTACTCAAATCTGTTATCAACATGGTCACAGAATACACTCACATTCATTTTGATGTTGAAGAGGAATTTCTCCGCAAGTGCGGCTTCAACGATTTTGAAAAGCATCGTGAATTGCACAACGAGTTGAGGCGCAAACTCTCCAGCGTTGAGAACAAGAGCCAATGGGAACACGGCCCGCAAGAATTTTTGGAGTTTCTTAAAGATTGGTGGATTGACCATATTTGCAAGAAAGACCGGATATTCCGGGATTATATTTTCAATGATAAAGGTTAGCGGCAATACGCAGGGCAGCAGGAAAATTTGGAATAAATGGTAACTTTAGCCCTTGAAAATTTGGAAAAACATTTCCCGGAAAAAGTAAAGGGAAAGAGACTCGGCGCAGTCCTCCACCCCGCCTCAATAACCGCAGACCTGCGCCACACCCTTGCAACGCTTGAAAAGCACAACGGTTCGCTGTTCAAACTTGCCGCGCTCTTTGGCCCGCAGCACGGAATTCTGGGACACACCCAAGACAACATGATAGAATGGGAAGGCTTCACAGACCCGCGCCTCGGCATTCCCGTTTACAGCTTATACGGCGAGCACAGAGAACCCACTCCCAAAATGCTGGAAAATCTGGATATGCTTTTGGTTGATTTGCAGGACGTGGGCGCAAGGTATTACACCTTTATTTGGACTCTTTACCTTTGCATAAAAGCTGCGGAAAAATGCAACATTCCGGTCATTGTAATAGACCGCCCAAACCCAATAGGCTGCCATATAACGGAAGGCCCGGTTTTGGATTTGGAATACAAAAGTTTTGTTGGCTTGCATTCAATTCAAGTGCGGCACGGAAAGACCATCGGCGAACTAGCCTTGCAGTTCAAGGAAGAGTGTTTTCCAAGCGCGGAAATCCATGTTTTGGAAATGCAAGGCTACAAAAAAAATATGTGGTTTGACCAAACCGGCTTGCCTTGGATTATGCCCTCGCCGAATATGCCAACCTTGGACACCGCAACGGTTTACCCCGGACAATGTCTGCTGGAAGCCACAAATATCAGCGAAGCGCGAGGCACAACGAAGCCCTTTGAACTTTTTGGCGCACCTTGGATTGAAGCCCCGGAAATGTGCGATTATCTCAACAACCTGAAACTGCCCGGAGTTTATTTCAGAGAAAACCATTTCCAACCCACATTCCACAAATACGCAAGGCGAATTTGCCACGGTGCGCAAATCCATGTTTTGGAACGGGAGGAATTTTTGCCCTTTGAAACAACAATCCAAATTCTCAAATACCTGTTCCTCCGCCACAAAAACGGCTTCGCATGGAAGCCTCCGCCCTACGAATACGAATTCGAAAAACTGCCCATTGATATTTTGCTCGGCAACGGAAGCTATAGAGAGTTGAGAGTTGAGAGTTGAGAGTAATTACTAATTTCTTTAAAAATGTTCCATCGGCTCCCATACCTAGCAGCAGAGGCTTTCAGAGGGCTTTCGAGGCACAGGCTTGTGATAATCCCTTCGCTTGCCACAACATTCTTATGCTCGTTTTTGTTAATCACAAGCATGAACGCTTTGAGTTTTGCAGTTTCGCTTTCCATGCGCTCCGCCTCTCTGTATAGAATAGAAGCGTTTTTTTTGAACACGCCCAAGCCGGCGGAAGCGGACTCTATTTTGGAGGCAGTGGCTTTCTTTGAAAACGTGAGTTCGCTGATTTACGTTTCGGATGAACAGGCTCTTGAAGAATTTAAAGAAAGCTTTCCTGAAGACATGCTATACCTCGTTGAGGGAAATCCGCTGCCGGCATCCCTGCGCATACAAATAAGAGCGAATTCGCAAAATCTTGAAGCTATTCAAAAAACCTCCGAACGTTTGCTCGCCATGCCGGAAATTTCCGTTGTACAGGCCCCTACGGAATGGATTAAGAGATGGGAAAATTTCAAGTGGCATTTTTTTGCGATTCCAATGGCCGTGTCTGCATTCATGCTGGTTATTTTATGGCTAATCATGTGGAACGCCATGCGGTTAACGCTCATTTCAAGAAAAGAGCTGGTGAATAACATAAAATATTCCGGCGGAACTCCCTTTTTTATACAGTTTCCCTTTGTACTGGAGGGCTTGCTGCAAGGGCTTATAGGCGCAGGTCTGGCTGCTCTTTTGTTTAGCTTTATCGAAAGGCCGATTATTGAATATTTCCCAATCCTCTCGGAGTTTACGCAAAAAAGCCGGCTTGCAAGCATTTTTGTTCTGCTATTTGTAGCAGTATCCGAAGCTGCGGCCTGTTTCTTTACCGTGAGAAAATTTTTGGCGAGAGGGATTTAATTTTAATTTTAAAGTTGAGAGTTGAGAGTTGAGAGTTGAGAGTTGCGTAAATTTAAATGCGAAAAATTTCATTCTTTTAAAAGAATGGATACGCAATTTTTGTTATAAAAAAATAACTCTCAACTCTCAACTCTCAACTCTCAACTACTTAGCAGTTGCCATAATTTTCGCTTTTTTCAATTCATTTGCCGCACCTTCAACTTCCGTAGACAAACAGCTCAAAAGCAATGCGGATGCCTTGAAGAGAATCCAAAAAGATATGGAAAAGGCGGAGGCAAAGGTAAAAGAACTGGAAAGCAGGGAAAGCGGAGTGTTGAAAAACATTGCGGAAATTGACGGCGGTTTAACGCGAACCAGGGAATACTTGACAGACCTGCAAAAAAAAGAAAATTCGCTCATGCTTGCAATAAGAGATATAGAAACGGAAATAGCGATTTTGCAAAAAAACATAGATGAACAAAAAGAAGCCATAGCCTCAAGGCTCAGGAATTTATATATACACGGCAAACGGGAAGAATGGGAACTTTTATTTAATCTTTTGAAAGAGAACGAAAATCCGGAACGCAAGGTTTACTGGGTTCAGAGGCTGCTGGAAAACGATAAAACCATAGTTGAAAGCTATCTAGCCTCCATAAACAAGCAAAAGGAAAAAAAACAGGTACTGGGAACAAAGCAAAAAGAAATGGTTGCGCTCCATGAGAGCAAGGCAAAAGAAGAACAAAAACTCCAAAACCAGTTGTTGTTCCAAAACGAGGTTTTAACAAAGGTAAAAAAAGACAAATCAACCCAGGAAAAGGCTATTGAAGAATACAGGCGAAACCAGCAGGCTTTAACTGCGCTAATAACAACCCTCGAAAAAAAACGACAAGCGGAACTCGCAACAAAAAAGAAAACGGAAGAAAAAAAGAGGGTAACCGCTAAGGAAACCCCGGTTGCAATAGGGCCTAAATGCACCCCCTTAAACGGCGAAATAATAAGCGAATACGGCTACCATGTAAACAAAGTGCTGGACATAAAAATTATGCACCTGGGCACGGAGATAAGGGGGCAAAAAGGGGAAAGCGTTAAAGCCGCGGCTACAGGCACGGTTGTTATGACGGGGAATCTGCCGGGGCACGGCCCATCGGTAATCCTAGACCACAAGGGTTCCTATTACAGCGTTTATGGGCATTTGGCTACAATAAAGGCCAAAGAAGGCGAAACCGTAAGGAACTGCCAGGAAATAGGCACGGTAGGCAACGCAGAATCCACAAATGGCTACAAACTATTTTTCCAAGTATACAAAGGCACCCAAGCGCAAGACCCTATTAAATGGCTGAAGAATTAATTTTTACTATATTTATTTGGATATGGATACAATCCCGGTTACTAAGGAAACTTACGACATGCTGGCGCAGGAGCTTGATAGCTTGAAAAAAGTTGAACGTCCGCGTATTTTGCAGGAAATTGCCGATGCCAGGGCGCAGGGTGATTTAAGCGAGAATTTTGAATATCATTCCGCCAAGGACCAGCAGGGCAAAATTGAAGCCAGAATTCAATTTTTGGAAGACCGAGTCGCCAGATCCGTAATTATTGAGCATGATACCGCCTCTGCAATCCGCATTCTGTTTGGGGCTACGGTAAGGGTGAGAGACCTGTTGAGCGGCAAAGAACACGAGTACACTTTAGTTTCGCCGGAAGGTTCAGACCCGGTAAACGGGAAAATAAGTTCGGTTAGCCCCATAGGAAAAGCCTTGATAGGCAAGACCAGAGGCGACAAGGTAGAGGTTCAAACGCCTAAGAAAGTGATAAAATTGGAGATTTTAGATTACAGATAATTATTTTTTTTACTATTTTTGTTTTTTTATGTATATTTATAGCTGGAGCAGTTATGAAAACTAAACTTGGATTTTTGGTCGCGATTTCTCTGTTGCTCGCAGCTTCTGCATGGGCGAGCAAATGGGCTGTTGATTCTTTTGACAATTCTCCGGATCCAGGCGAACCGGATAACTATATAGCAGAAGAATTCTCCGGCGGATTAAAACCGGTTAAGCCGGAGCAGGTTACCCAGCAGGGCGGCCGCTTGTATGTAAGGCAAAAGTTTGAGGACCCCTTTGGCGATGAAGAGGCAACCTATCAGATTTTCCAAGGACGTCCCAAGGAGGCTGCCAAGGATTTAGGCAGAATCAGCGTGGAAGGCATGCCATACACAACGCTTTTGAAAATGAAGCTTTTTTATACCAAGACAGCCTCCGGCGATGACGATTTGGAAACAGTGTATTTTGACGGAAAAGATATTTTTGTTGAGGGAGAAGACCCGGTTTACATAAACCTTAACGGTAAAATGGAAGAACTAAAGCCTGTAGTTTCAAGAGAATACAAAATTTCCATAACCTCCGACCCCCCAGGCGCGACGGTAACCGTCGGCAATGCCAGCAAAGGCGAAACCCCGGTAACATTCCCCGCTTCTTCCAACAAGACCATATCCGTTGTTGTGTCCAAAGAAGGCTACTATACGGTGATTAAACCCATTACGCCCTCTGACAAGCAAACCACCCAGGAAGGCATTCTTTTAACAGCAAGGCTTCCTTTGGAAAATCCGGCGGAGGCCTTCAGAACCAGATTGCGCACGGCTGTTGCCGCCAAAGACGGGAATGCCATAAAAACCATAAAAAACGAGATTCAGCAAGCTCTGAAAAACTATAATGCAGACAGCAAAAAATCCATAGACGCTGTTATGTCAAAATTCCCGGCAAACCCGCCGAAAGCCTCAAGCGAAACCGCAAACGATTATTCTGCCCGCCAAAATCTGTGGACTAATACGCAAGCCAAGGAGAGGGATGCTCTAAATAAAGAAGCCGCAAATTATTTCAACGAACTTAAAGAACTTTCTGCCGAAGCGGACGGAGCCGCCGGAGATATGGATTTTGCTCTAAAATATGAGTACATTCCTTCTTCCGCAATATCTTTTACCAATATGGGCGTAAGAGATTTTACCATAGATGCGGAACTTCAGAATTCCAGAGTCAATTTTAAATACGGAAAAGCCAAGCTTGGCTACGGTTCCGTACCTCGCAACGAACTTGCGCAAAATGAGGAAAACGTTCATGGCGTACTGAAAATTTGGAATGCTCCGAATGAAAACGGAAAATATGCCTCCATTTACGATGCAGCGTTTTTCTATAATGAGACTCCGTTGCAGGTTTTATCCAAAGGAACCTTTACTTCAGGCGATGCAACAACTGCCTCTCGCAATACCGAAAAGGATTTGAATGGGCGCATAGCTAAATATCCGGGCAAAGCCGCGTGGGACAAAAAAGACCAAGCCGCAACCCTTGAAGCGCTCCGCGCCGGCGAAATTCCCGATGCCACAGCAGTTGCAAAGCCGTCTGCAGATGAGGCTTATTACGACGAAGACGAAGACGAAGAGGAATTTGAAGACGAGGCGGAAGAGCAGGAGAAATACGATTATTCCCGCCATGGAGCGGTTGGCAGCGCAACGGATATTTTTGGAAACACAGACGAATACCTGTTCTGGGCTGGCGTGGTATTTGCCGTAGCCGCAGTTGGAACCGGCGTTGTTGGCTATTTAGAACACCAAAAATGGCAGAAGGCAGATGAGGGATTATCTACTATAAAAAACGCTAGGGACGATGTTATGAACCTTATAAAAACGCGGTGTAATAATGACGAGGCATGTGAAAAGAAGTATATATTATTTTTTACAACACCAGGAAACATGAATCCAATATCCCCGGATCCCGATAACCCCTATCCCGCAGACTTGCTTAACGATCTTGATAAACGTAAAAAAATAAACGAAGACATCAAGAATAAACGTAACATGAACCGTATTATCTGGTTTAGCGCAGCCGGGGTTTCCGCCGCTATTAGCATAACTCTATTTGCATGGTAAGGGCTTGGATTTCCGTAGATAAAATTTTATGCGAAACCATCATCGGGATTTATCCCGATGAACTCTCCGTTCCGCAAAAGGCAGAGCTGGGTTTTTCTTTTGAATACGATTGCCAAAAGGCTATAACAACCGATTCCATAGAGAATGCTGTGGACTACGCAGTTTTAACGGAAGAATTGAAAACCTTTGTTTCAAACGGCAAATTCAGACTTCTGGAAACATTAGCCGCCGAAATCGCAAAAAAAATTCTGGCATTTTCCCCAAAAATAACAACCGCAAAAGTTTATTGCACAAAATTAAACGCTTTGAGGCCAAGGGCGGAGGTTGAGTTGAGAGTTGAGAGTTGAGAGTTGAGAGTTGAGAATTGAGAGTTGAGAGTTGAGAGTTGAGAATTGAGAGTTGAGAGTTGAGAATTGAGAGTTGAGAATTGAGAGTTGAGAGTTGAGAGTTGAGAGTTGAAAGTTGAGAGTTGAGAGTTGAGAGTTGAGAGTTGAGAATTGAGAGTTGAGAGTTGAGAATGGAGAGTTGCAAAATTGATGTTTTGGATATTGAGGCATCCGGATATCCGCCTTTGCTGGCGAAATCCATGTATGCTGTTCCCAAGATTTGGATTGCCGGAGCGGCGAATTTTGGCGATGAATTCTACCTTGCAATGGTAGGTACCAGAAGCCCAAGCGGAATAGCGGCAAATACGGTAAAATCCATGGTTAAAGCCTTAAAGGGCTATAAAGTCCGCATAGTCAGCGGGTTAGCTCAGGGCATAGATTCGCTCTGCCACGAGGCAACCATGGAAAATAATTTGCCAACCACGGCCGTTATAGCTCAAGGATTGGATATGCCTTTGCAAGGCAGCCAAAGAGTTTTAGCAGAGAAAATTTTGGAATGCGGCGGCAATATAATTTCGCCCTTTGCCCCGGGATCGCAGGCTTATCAGGGGTACTTTGTCAAAAGAAACACAATAATATCAGGGATGTCAAATGCCACCTTGGTTATTGAAAGCAGAACAAAAGGCGGAGCGATGCACACGGCAAATTTTTGCTTTAGAGAAAACAAACCCTTATTTGCCGCTCCGGGTTCTCCCATGACCCCAACCTCGGAAGGCTGCAATCGGTTAATTTACCAAAAACAGGCGCAAATAATCTGGAGCGTAAACGAACTACCCGAAATTTTAGGTTTAAATTCCCTATTCCCCCATACCCCGGTACCCCATACCCCTAAAAATGAACCCAAACTCCCAAACTGGGCTGCAAAGGGAACCATTATGCAAATAACCGATATTTGCCGGCAAAGCGAAAAACCTGTAAATGAAGTTTTAGCCATGTTAACGGAACTGGAAATACAGGGCAAGTGCAAAGTGAACGGGCAGAACGTGATTTTCTAAATTAACCTTGTGCCCCTTAAACAACTTTTAAAAAACATTTGGCTATATAGCTGGGTGTTAATTGTTCCGCTTGCCGTTTTGGCCAGCTTTACGGATTTGCTTTTGTTGGGCGGCATTCGCCTGTTCTTGTCTATGCTAACCGACTCGTGGAAATATATTCCCGATTTTAAGTGGGCAAAACACATTGATGTTCTGAGTTGGGTAATTTTAATGCTTGTAATAATAGCCATGCGCTACTTGTTTATTACGCTTAGAATGCGCACGGAAGAAAGACTCAGCTACAAACTGGAAAGCCATTTGCGGGCGTGGTGGATACGCGTGGTAAAGAATTTGCATCCTCTGCAGTTCTACAGACCCGAAATAAGTGGCATTCTGCACGATGCAAACCAGTCTATCTCCACAATGCCCAAGGGTTGTAAAATAGTCACTCAGTCCATTCAGGCGGTTTCGCAATTGCTGCTCTTTGTGCCTATTTTGTTTTTTATCTCCTGGCAGTTGACCCTTGTGCTGTTATTTGTTTTTGCTCCGGTTGTTCTTTATTTGCAAAGAAATTTTAGAAAGGTCGGCAAGAACATTGATGATTTTAACCTGTTTTCAGGCGATTATGATTCAAATTTATGGCGATGGGCGGCTATTCGAAAATGCTGGAATAACCAAGCAGAGCTTTCAAAATATTTATCCATGCTTTTTAAAAAAATCCGCAATTTGAGAAACGCTTCCACGGAACTCGCCGTTAAAGAAGTAACCATAACGCAAAGCATAGAAACCATTTCCATTTCTATTATGTGCCTTGTTCTGGCTATCTGCGCATTTTTAATAAAAAAGGGAATGATGGATCCGTTTCAAATAATTCTATTCTGCGCAGCGCTTTTTATATGCTATAAACCGTTGAAAGAATGTTCCAGGTTATTGCCCAATTTAATAGACTTAAAAAGGTCATATGCAGGGCTTAGCCATTTGGAACAAATGGAGAGCACTACGGATTTTTTTCAGGAAAGAGAAGAGAAATGCATTAAAATCGAAAATATGGCTTTTAAGTACGGGGATTACGAACCCTGGATATTCCAGTCTTTAAACAACACAATCAGGCTAAACCACCCGCTGATACTGCAAGGCGAAAACGGAAGCGGAAAAACCACCTTGCTTCGCATTTTGTCGGGTATGGAAATTCCTCAAGACGGCAATATTTTTATGCCGGTTGAAACGAAATCAAATTCCTTTTTCCTTTCGCAAAGATTATTTTTCCCTCCGATTTTTTGGCTTGAACAAGCAATAGAAGAAAAGTCATGGAGCACGACCATACGGCACTTCTTTGATGTCTTGGAACTGGAAAATCTTTTGAAGAAAAACGGGCATTCAAACGGCGAATTGCAAAGGATAGGCCTTGCATGGGCTATTGTGAGCGATATGCCGCTTTTGTTTTTAGACGAACCTTTCGCCTATATTTCCCAAGATAGGCGAGAGCCAATTTTCAACGCTTTTTGGAATGCCACAACCGAAACCAAACAATGGTGGATGATGGCGACTCATATTCCTTTGCCTCAAAATTACAAGGATAAGGTTTTTTATTGGAAACTTTGACAAATTTCTTCAAGGATTTCCTTGTTTTTTGCTGTTTTTCCGTCTATGTAAATTGGGTTTTCCTTGTGTTTGAACCAGGTTATTTGGCGTTTTGCGTAGCGGCGGGTTTTTAATGCGACTTCTTCGGTTATTGAAAAAGGGTCTTTGTTTTTTTCCAGTACGGTCTTTAATTCCAAATAGCCAAGGCTTTGCCATGCGGGCGCATTTGCAGGCACGGTTTTGGAAAGCCCGATAACCTCCTCTACCCAACCGCTTTTGAGCATTTTAACAACACGTTCATTAATCCTTTTGTAAAGCTCATCCCTGGGAAAATCAAGCCAAACAGAAGGAACAGAGCCTATGCCGCCAACTCTATTCAGTTGAGAGTTGAGAGTTGGAAGTTGAGAGTTGAGTTCCAGAATGCGAAGGAGCCGCTGGGTGTCGCCTTGCATTATTTTGCCTTCTATGCCAGGGTCTGCTTTTAGGGCATCCGAATAAAGTTCTCTCTGTTCTTTGTTTTCATAATGCTTTTTTAGCCTTTCCCTGATTTCGGGATTTATCGGCGGCAAAGGATTCAACCCCAGGCAAAGAGCTTGCATATAAAGCCCTGTTCCGCCAACAAGAATGAATTTTGCGCTTGGTTTTTGAGCGAGCAGATTTTTAACGTCTTTTGCAAACTCCGCCGCATTGTATAGCCGCTCCGGAGGCAAAAAATCAACCAAATGATGGGGCGCAGTACTCAACTCTTCTATTGTTGGCTGCGCAGTTCCTATTCTAAATCCCTTATATAGCTGTCTGGAATCCATGCAAATAATTTCTGCGCCCAGTTTTTGAGCGAGCAAAATAGCAAGTTCTGTTTTACCGGAACCCGTAGCACCGAGAATTGCGCCTATTATGGACATGATTGGAAAATAGTTTTTTCTATATTATATTTGATGATAGACTTCTATCCTATTCATATATATTACCCACTTGAAGAGGCTGAAAAAAAGTATCAGGATGGTACTCTAAGGCAAACCGAGACCTACTTGCTGGATTTCGTAGAAAGGCATTTGGAAGAAATCATAGACATAGCAAACGAAGACGGCGAAGCAAAAGACGAAGACATTTTGAATGCCATTAAAGGCGAAATACTGGCGCGAGGCTCGATACAGCCGGCAGCCGAGCTTGCAGACATGATAAAGGAAATCAATAAGGAAATTTGGTACAAAGGCGAAACAGAAAACCAGAGCCAAAATCCCAAATACATAGCCGAGCAATGGCAGGCAGAATACGCAATTAAATGGCGCGAAGCAAAACTTTTTGAAGCATTTGTGGTACTGGAACACTGTACGAGCGTAGTACTCGCCAAATTCAGCGGGGTTCGATAGTGATTACGCCTGTAGAAACTCTTTATTTCAAGGATTTGAATCATTATCAAATTCTTTCCGCGCAGGAGGAACAGGCTCTTATACAAATTCTGCGAGACGAAAATAAAAAAAACATACACAATGCCGCGCTTCGCAAACTCATATGCGGCAACCTGCGTTTTGTTGTAAGCGTTGCCCGCAAATATCAAGGACGCGGCCTTAGCCTGCTGGATTTGATAAACGAAGGCAACCTTGGGCTTTTTAAAGCCGCGCTGCGCTTTGATTGCGCAAAAAATGTTCGCTTTATAAGCTATGCGGTCTGGTGGATAAGGCAGGCCATACAAAAAGCCATCTTTGAACGGATTGGCGCAATGAGAATTCCGCCGAACAAGCTAACCCTTGTGAGCCGTTTCAAAAAAGCCTTGTCCAGCAATCTCGGAGACTACGAAAAAACATTCAGCATGCCGGAATTTAAAGACAACGAAAAAGACATAATAGACATAATGGAAAAAATGATGGAAATCTCTCTTGACTCTCCCGCCAACGATGACCCGACTTCCGACAGCGTAGGAACGCTTTTAGACGTTTTGGAGGGAAGCGCGGACAATCAAGATGAGCATATGAGAGAAACCGAATTGCACAATATGGTGAGCACCGTGCTGTCTAAACTGCCGAGAAGGGAGAGCGATATTCTCCGCATGTTTTACGGCATAGATTCCGCAGAAGACAACACCCTGCACGACATTGGCGAAGATATGCGGCTTTCTCGCGAAAAAGTAAGGCAAATAAAAAATAAAGCCCTGCGCAGAATGCAGAGAAATAAGGAATTGCATGAGAATTTGAAGGACTTCTTTTCGTAATGAATAACCGTCTGAAAAAATATTCAATAATAATTGCTCTTGCGGTTTTGCCGGCTATAGTTGCATGGTTTATTTATTCCGGAGGTTCAATAACCGTTTCCGCCGTGCCTTTCGGGTTGCAGGCCGGAACAAAAATACCCGTTGGCGAAAAAGCAGAGTTTCCATCCGTGCCCGTTGCTGCCGAGGCGGATTTGCGGCGAGCGAACGATTTGCGAATGGCCGGCGCGCTTCAGGCCGCTTTGGATAATTACGAAACTATTCTATTGAAATATCCGAATGCGCCGGTTGCGCTTTTTGGAGAAGCTTATTCCATTATATCGAAAGAATCCGTTTCTTCGGAAGAGATAGCCAAAACCAAAAATCTTATTGAAAATCTCGCCCAGCAAATGCCTGGCTCCGTTTGGGTTCAGTTGCTTTTAACCTTTACCAGAGAACATGACGGAAATTTGAATTACGCGCTGGACATGGCGGCTGAACTTGCCGCAAAGTCTCCCGCTTTTTCCGAAGCGAGGCTCAGATATGCGGATTTGCTTTTGAAAACGGAACAGCCCGCAAAAGCGGCGGAAGAAGCTAAAACCGCAATTTCAATATCTGCGGGCGCAGACGCCAGGGCTTACGTGATACTTGCTTTCGCTTTGCATAAAATGGGCAGTTTGGACGAGTGCGCCGAGCTTGTGAATTATGCCTTGCCGAGATTTCCCTCGCAAACCGGATTACTGCTTTTGCAAGGCTATTTAAGCGAATATTCCAGAGATTTTGATAAAGCGCAGAGCAGTTACAAAAAAATTTTAGCCTTAAAACCCGACGATATAAATGCCTTGAACGCCATAGCTACTCTGGGAGAAAAAACAATTTCCCCCGGAGGCGGCATATCTTTAAAAGACCAGGCAAAAGAAACGGCGAAAATAATTTTGCCCTTAATAGAAGAATACCCGGAAAACCTGCCGCTTCGCGAAGCTCTCGGAAGAATTTATCTCAAAGCCAGGCTAATGAAAGAGGCGCGTCAGCAATTTTCCGAAATTCACGCTCAGGATTTTGAATACCCTAACATAAGAAAACTCTTGGACGAATCTGCGGAGGAACAACCGAAATTCGTGCCGCTGCCGAACAGTAAAAACTTGGCGGACTCGCTTGCCAAAACATATGCAGCCTTGCGCGGAAGCGAAAACATCGATTATGATGACCTCGGTCGCTATTTGGTACACTACGGCGCAACATTCAAAGATTTTTTTTCAAAATATTCAATTACCAGATTTAAAAAGCAGGACGAAAAAACATTTGAAGAAAGATACGTAATAGGCTCTTTCACCTATAACAACACGGTTTTTTTTGACTCAAAAAATAAATTTTATGCGGTTCGTTCCATTATTACAGATAACACAAGCCCGGATTTCTACAATTATATCCAGGATTTATTCGGGCATTTTTTAAGAAAGGAAGCCGGAGTTTTGGGCGAAGGCGTTTCCGTAGAAGCATCTCAGTGCTACGAAGACGAATGGAGCGGCGTTATATGGGCATCAAGAGATAACTTTGAAGTTCTCCTCAAAGGCTCCAAAACCCCGCGCAAGATTTTTATAGTACGTCTGCATGCCCAGCGCTTCCCAGACACAGGCAATATATGTTCATACGTGACAATGGCTTTGCAAAAATCCAGAGTACCTAAAGTTTAATTTTATCTAAGCATTCTATACGCTGTTTCTGCCTGTAAACTGTCGCTCTGGTTGTAAAAGGCGTGGCCAACATTTTCTATTCCTGTTCGCGCTGCGGCACTTCCGGCCTTCATCGCTTTTTGGTAATGCTCAAGTGCTTCGCCCAGTCTTTTTTGCTTAAAATATATTTCCGCCAAATCCAGTTCCAATTCCGCAAGGCCGTTCCCTATGGCAATTCCCTGCTCCAAAGTCCAAATGGCCATCCAAGGCGAATTGCCTTTTTCGTAAAGCCCGGACAAGTACCTGCGCGCGCTGAAATTTCTGCTATCCAGATACAAACCGTTTTCCATAGAGCGAATCGCGGCTTTAAGCGAATCCCGCTGTAGATAATAATAAGACAGTGTGTAGTACAAATCCGGTGAAACATTAATGCTTTTTTGCAGGGCCTTTTGCAAAACATCCGTTGCCTGCTGAAAATCGCCTATTTTGCGGGCGCATTCCGCAAGCCCAAGCCAAGCTTCAAGCCGGTCAGGATTCTCATTTAATGTTTGCTCAAAATGCCTTTCCGCCAAAACATAAGCCTTTAAATTTAAATACGCAGAAGCCATAGCGTAATTCAAATGCTCGTTTTTTTCGCCAAGCTCCGCCGCCCTGCCGTAATATGCTACCGCCTGCCCGTAATCCCCATATGAATAAGAAATATCGCCCAAAAGCACCCAGGGTTTTGCAAAATCAGGCGCAAGCTCTGCCGCCCTTTTGTATGCGACTATCGCAACGTGGTTTTGTTTTAGATGCACAAGGGCATTCCCCAAATTGAACCAGGCATAGGGTTCAAGCTGTCCGTTTTTTATTGCCGCCCTGTAAGCCGGAACCGCTTCCGCATATTTGCCGGCATCGTAAAGCTCATTTGCCTTTTTAAAAAAATCCTGAGAGGAAAAGGCGAAAACTGCGGAGAAAATTGCAAACAGCATGGCTATGCGCATAATGCAGCTCCGCTATTCGTGCCTTTTGTAATCGTCTTCCACTCTGATAATATCATCTTCGCCGGTATATTGGCCAACTTGTACCTCAACAATAACCAAGGGAAGTTTGCCTTCGTTTTGCAAACGGTGAACCGTGCCGGCGGAAATGTAAATAGATTCGTTGGGGCGAACAAAAACCGTTTCTTCGCCAACGGTTGCTGTTGCCATTCCGCTCACAACAACCCAGTGCTCGGAGCGATACAAATGCTTTTGCAGGGAAATTCTCGCGCCGGGATTCACGGAAATACACTTAACCTTAAAATGCGCATATTCGTATATAACAGTATATGTTCCCCAAGGGCGAACAACAGTTTGCGGAGAGTGCAGCAAATCCGGTCGTTTTTCCTTCAGAATTTCAACCAGTTTTTTCACCTTTTGGCTGCTCGCAAGCGGTGCGACTAAAAGAGCATCGGCGGTATCAACAATCATCATGTCGTTTAGATCTATTGTGGCTATTTGCCTGTTTGAACTTATAATCAGATTATTTTTTGAATCTATAGCCGTGTGACACTTGTCCTCCGTATTTTCGTTTTCATCATGCGGCAATTTGCTGTAAAGGCTTTCAAAGCTGCCCAGATCCGACCAGCCTATTGAGCATGGAACAACGCTGACTTTTTTCGATTTTTCCATAACAGCGTAGTCAATGGAGTCCGCCGGAATTTCCGCCATGTCTTCGTGGCGAATGCGAACCAGCGAACTTTCCATCGCTGCTTTTTCGCTCGCAATTTTGCAAGCAGCGAGCATGTCCGGCGCATACTCGCTCAGCTCGGTTAAAAACACACCCGCCTTAAAACAGAATATGCCGCTGTTCCAGTAAAAATTGCCGCTTGCAACGTATTTTTTCGCAGTTTCCAAATCCGGTTTCTCAACAAATCTTTTTGCCTTTTCGCCTTCCGCTTCTATATAGCCATAGCCTGTTTCGGGACCGGTAGGTTTCAAGCCGAATGTAACCAGATTTCCGGCATTGGCAAGTTCTACAGCCCTTGCAACCGCTTTGAAATAGCTCTGGGCATCTCTAATTAAATGGTCGCTGGGGGAAACAAGTACAATTTCATCTTCGGGCAACCCCAAACATGCGAGAGCAATAGCCGGCGCAGTGTTCCTGCCTACAGGCTCCAGCACAAAAGACGACTTGCTCGCATTTACCTGCTGCAACTGCTCTCTGGCTAAGAAATATTGTTCAGCATTGCTAACAATGCGCTGTTCCTGGCAAAAATCGCTATTCATAAGCACAATGCGCTGAAACAGCGAATACTCGCCAAAAATTTTCACAAACTGTTTGGGCATCAAAACGCGGCTCAAAGGCCAAAGCCTTGTGCCCGCTCCGCCGCAAAGAATCAGGTTTATCATTCGGACTGTTCCGCTGCCGCCCTTTGCAGTAAAGCCTTTATTGAAAGCTTAACCTTGCCTTTTGGGTCAACTCCCAGGCATAGCACGGTAACCTCGTCTCCAATGTGCAAAACGTCTTCTACCTTTTCCAAACGTTGCTCGGAAATTTCGGAAATGTGAATCAAGCCATCCCTGCCGGGCAAAATTTCAACAAAAGCGCCAAAAGGCTGAATGGATTTCACCTTGCCTTTATAGATTTTGTTCGGTTCCGGCTCGCTCGTGATTTCCTCAATCATCTGCTTTGCCATTGCACCGGCTTTTGCGCTCGGAGCGGCAATCTCTAAATTGCCGTCATCGCTTATGTTTACTTTGCAACCGGTTTGGGACTGGATTTTCTTGATCACTGCCCCGCCGGAGCCTATAACATCGCGAATTTTGGTTGTTTGAATGCGCATTTGAAGCATTGTAGGAGCAAGCCTTGAAAGCTTTGGGCGCGGCTCGGAAATGGACTCTTTTATTTTGCCGATAATGTGCAAACGTCCCTGCCTTGCCTGCTCAAGAGCCTTGGCCATAAGCTCAGGAGTTATGCCCTTTATTTTGATATCCATCTGGAAAGCGGTGATTCCGTTTTCCGTTCCGGTGACCTTGAAATCCATATCGCCAAGGTGGTCTTCCGTGCCGGTTATATCGGAGAGAACCTCAATTTTTCCGCCTTCATTGACCGAACCCTTTTCGGAAATCAAACCCATCGCGATTCCCGCAACCGGCCCGCTTATTGGAACACCCGCATCCATCAAGGAAAGCGAACCTCCGCAAACAGAAGCCATAGAAGAAGAACCGTTGGATTCCAGAATTTCCGATACAATGCGAATTGTATATGGGAAGCCTTCCGGCGTAGGCAGTACTGCATTCAAAGAGCGTTCCGCCAAATGCCCGTGCCCGATTTCTCGCCTTGAAGTACCGAGTTTTTTAACCTCGCCAACGGAAAAAGGAGGGAAATTGTAGTGGAGCATATAACTCTTGGACACGTCGCCTTGCAGGGTTTCAATATGCTGCTCATCGTTTTTTGTACCGAGAGTACAGGTCACAAGCGCTTGCGTTTCGCCGCGCTGGAAAATTGAGGAACCGTGGGAACGTGGCAAAACTCCAAGCTGAATCTCAATGGGGCGAATTTCCGCCGCGCTGCGGCCATCTATGCGCACGCCTTCGTCCAAAATCATTTTGCGCATGGTATCGCGCTCAATTTCCTTGAATGCCGCCTTAGCAAGGGCTTTCAACGCCTCGTCTTCATTTACAATGGCAGCAACCGCTTCACTCGCAAGGGCTTTCTCTTCCAAAGCCGCCATTGCGGGGTAATGCTCGGTTTTTACCATCGGGGTGTGAAGCGTTTTATACAATTCATCGTAAATCGCAGCCTTAACCGCTTCTGCAATTTTAACCGCATTTTCGTTTTCCGCCTTTGGCGTTAAAGCTATTTTCGGCTTTGCCAGGCGAGCAACCAGTTCGGTTTGCGCTTTGCACAAATCCTTAATAGCCTCGTGCCCCGCTTGAATAGCATCTATCATGGTTTGCTCGGAAACTTCGTAAGCTCCGCCCTCAACCATGCACACGCTGTTCTCCGTGCCGGCAACCACCATATCCAGTTCGCAAATGTCCAACTGCGAAAATGTGGGATTTATAACGGGTTTGCCTTCAACAACGGCAACGCGCACAGCGGCAACCTGCTCCTCAAAGGGAAGCTCGGAAAGCCCTATGGCGAGGCTTGCTGCGCTAACGCCGAGAATATCGGCTTCAAAATTTTTGTCCGAGCTTAACACCTGAACTATCACCTGCACCTCGCGGGTAAAACCTTCAGGAAACATGGGGCGAATCGGGCGGTCTATAATCCTCGCCCTAAGGGTCTCGTCGTCTCCCGGCGGCGGTTCTCTCTTTTTATAGCCACCCGGCAATCTACCTGCGGCGTAAGCCTTTTCCCTGTATTCAACGGTCAGCGGAAAGAAATCCGCCTCCTTTTCCGGGCCGTAGCACACGGTGGCAAGCACAAAGGCATCGCCCATTTTAACAACAGCAGAGCCTGAGGCCTGTTTAGCCAAACGTCCTGTCTCCAAAACAAGCTCCCTTCCGTCCGGCAATTTAGCAATAGCCTCTTCGGCTTTAAGCATCTTGAATTCTTGCATAGCGCTCCCCAAACGGCTTAGTTGCCGCCACGTAAATTAAGTTCTTTATACAAGGCACGGTAGCCTTCCAGGTCTTGGCGGGCATAGTATTTAAGAAGCCTTTTGCGTTTAGACACGAGCATCTGCAAGCCGCGCAGAGAATGTACATCTTTGCGATTTTTGCTGCAATGCTGGGTTAAGTTAGCTATGCGTTCCGTAAGAATGCCTATTTGCGAACGTACATTGCCGGAATCGCCGGCAGTTTTGCCCAATCTGGCGATAATCTCGGCAGTTTTTTCCTTGGTTATGGTAGCCATTACCTCTTTTCCTTTTTGAAATTTGTGTTTGAAGAAATATAGAAAAAAAATTTAAAACTTTTTACATTCATATAATGGAAAATCCTTTTGAAGCCTATTCCCAAGTATTTCTTTCCTGTGGTTTGGGAAATGAGGCCCCGCTGTTTTATGCCAGGCGCAGGCAGGCGCACTTGGAAAAACTGGATTCTTTGTGCGTTTACGCTTCTGTTCGCAGCGAGAATTCGGAGAGAATTTGCCAAAATCCCGAATTTTTATACCTTACGGGCATAAATCAAAGCGGGGCTATTTTGGTGCTGGACCCCTTGGCAAAAACGCAAGCAGAAAAAGAGATTTTATTTTTGCCGGAGAAAAACAGGAAAAAGGAATTTTGGAACGGAATAAGGCTTGGGCTGCCGGATGCCAACATAAAGGAACTTACCGGTTTTGAGACTGTTTTTCCGATAAAAAAATTCAATTCATGGTTTAAAAAACGGATTGCGAATTTGAAAAAAAAACATATTTTCTCTAACGAAGCCATACGCCGCAAATTGCTGTATTATAAACTAGATGTCAAAGATGTTTCTAAAATTCACCTTGAGCAAAGGGTGGTTTTAGAGCCGGAGAGAATTGTTCTTGCAAAGAAGGCGCAGGAAATAGCGAAAGAAGCCTTTTTAAAAATTTTGCAACGTATTTCCGGCTATAAAAACGAGCGAGTTTTGTCTGCCGACCTTGAATGTTTTATGCTTGGGCAAACGAGTACGGGGCTTGCCTTTCCCAGCATTGTGGCCGCGGGCAAAAACGCGTGTACTCTTCACTACGCAAAAAAGGATTACCCTATTGAAAAGGGAAATTTGATTCTTTTGGATTTCGGCTGCCGCTACAACACCGTATGCTGCGATATTTCCCGCACCATTCCTGCGAGCGGGCGGTTTAATCCTTTGCAAAAGCTGCTTTACAATATTGTTTTGGATACGCAAAAATTTCATGAAAAAAATGTCAGGCCTAATTTGACTTTAAAGGAGTTGGGCAAAAAGGCTTGGTCTTTTTTGGAGAAAATTTTGAATGAGCGTTTTACCAAGCGCGGCGGAAAGATGAAGCGCAGTTACATTAAAAAGCCGCACGGCATTAGCCATTTAATCGGGGATATTGTGCACGAGGGTGCTCCAAACAAAGACTATCTTAAAAAGTTGTTAAGGCCGGGGATGCTCATTTCAAACGAGCCGGGGCTTTACGGGCATTTTGAGCTTGAAATAGATGG
>Ga0182466_16257_pt1 | contig 28493 bp, 24 predicted proteins | sample TergutMp193P3_FD_120795 | JGI IMG/M metagenome (GOLD analysis project Ga0182466, IMG submission 120795) | reverse complement strand
AACAACGAACAATGCGATATTGGCCTTTATCTGGCAAAATCGAATAAATGGCAAGAAACAGATGTAAGCCTTTATTACTTTTCAGCGCTTGGAAGCATTACCGGAACTGAAACTGAAAGCTATAAGAATTATGATGGTGACGAAGAAAGTTATACAAGGAATTTTAATTTAAGCTTTTCAGAGGGCTGGAACTTTGCTTATAATGTCGAGGGCAATAATAGGGTGTTTAATGTAACCACCAGCCTTCCGGCAGGCAACACTTTGGAATGGGGTATTAATTGCTATTCAATGTGATTGAATGTGTTCCAAAGGGTTTGGCGAGGTGAATTTGCAGTACGCGGCAGTGTAATTTTTCTATCTTCCCCTGATGAGAAAACTCGCCGCGCTATTCCTGCTCTGTGCGTTTCCTTTGAATGCAGAGTTCCTAATTTCGGACGGCGAGAGATTTGCAAGGCTTAATTTGTTTTTAAAAGATTCGCTTCAAACGGAGAAATTTCATAAGGATTCAGTATATGGAATTCAAAATACGCTCACGGCCGGTATTTTTTTAAACGGCTTGATAGCTCCAACCATTTCTTTTAACGCTTTTGCAGAGGTCAATACGGACAAAGAATCCGGTTTAACATATTTGCCGCACAACTACGAACCTTATTTGGGTTATCCCTACGACCTGCTCGGCGATGACGGGCGTACATGGGGGTTTTTTAAAGCCCGCACGGATTGGCAGGCAATTTCTTATTTCAAAATTTCCGGCGGTTATGACTATATGGCTTATGGCCCTGCGAGGCATAACAAATTGGCTTTGCGAGGCGGCGATTTTTACTGGCGCCCAACTCAAAACGTCTTGGACACTTACATAAAAAGACCGGTGCCAACACCCTTTATCGGCTTTGATTTGGATTTGGATTTTGTTTCTTATTCTCAATACGCAATGCAATTAAAGAACAAAAAGGACTACGGAAAATATTTGCACGCCCACCGGCTCGGTTTCAGCATCTTGGACAATTTTAGCATAGGATTGACTGAAACCGTAGTTTATGGAGACGAAAAGGAAGAACCTCGTTCAATGGAAGTTATATATGCGGTTCCATTTGTGCCTTATCTCTTTGCCCAGCACTATGCAGGCGATAGAGACAATGCGGCGATGTCTGCGGATTTTTCCTGGAAATTATTTAATCGTTTTGAGATTTACGGCGAACTGTTCATAGACGATTTGAACACGATAACATCTTTTTTTGACGAATCCTGGTGGGGCAATAAATGGGCAACCTCCATCGGAGTGGCAATGGATTCCGCAAAAATCGGCATATTCAACTGGGACTACAACTTTGAATTTACCCGCATAGAGCCTTGGGTTTATACCCACCATAAGGGACCTGGCAACGATTATTCGCATTTTGGAAATTCCTTGGGTTCCGATTTAGGCTCGAATTCAAGGGAAATTTACAGCAGTTTGGGGCTTTCATATAAAGATTTTTTAAAACTCGGCTTATCAGTTTCCGCAGTCGCAAAAGACACGGCATTCGGCAGCCGGCTGGAAGACATCCATAAATCAGACGACCCTACGGATAAAAAATATTTAAACCCAAAAAGTACCCTGCACTACCAAGAATATGCCGCGGCAATTTTATTCAAGCCCTTTTCTATCTGGAGCATCGGCGCAAGGCAATATCTGATTTTCGGCGAATATAGGGGAAAAAGAACGGAAGTGTTCAGCGGTGTGGTGTGGTAAACAGAAATATGAAAACGAAAAATACAAAACGCCCTCTAATCGGAGTTATCCCTATTTGGGATGAAAAGAAGGATAGCATCTGGATGTTGCCCGGTTATATGCAAGGCTTGGAAGAGGCTGGTGCCGTGCCGGTGATTCTTCCTTTGACCGTGTCGGAGACTGTGCTAAAACAGACCGCAGATTTTTTTGACGGCTTTTTGTTTACCGGCGGGCATGATGTGAATCCCGAATTGTATGGTCAGAAAAAAACCGAGCTTTGCGGAGAGATTTGCGAGGTACGGGATAGCATGGAAGCGTATATTTTCCGTGAGGCTGTTTTGAATCTGAATAAACCGGCATTGGGAATTTGCCGGGGGATACAGCTTTTTAATACTTTGCTTGGAGGGAGTTTGCACCAAGATATTCCTGCGGAACTTCCCAGCACAATAATCCACTCCCAAAAACCGCCTTACGATGTTCCCGCTCACGCTGTCCGGCTCATTTCGGAAAGTCCCTTGGGCAAACTTATCGGAAAAGAACGCATTGAGGTGAATAGCTCTCATCATCAGGGAATAAAGGAGCTTGCAAAGGGGCTTGAAGTTATGGCTTTAGCTGACGACGGGCTTGTGGAAGCTGTGCGTATGCCGGCTCATTCTTATGTTTGGGCTGTGCAGTGGCATCCTGAACTTTCTCTCAAAGATGAAGTCTCTAAGAAGATTTTTGCTTCTTTTGTGGAAAACGAATGTCTGAAAACATAGCATTAAAATATCCAGTGGTGTTGGTGCATGGGATTATTGCGCACGATAGGATGAGCATTATAAAATACTGGGGAAGAATTCCAGAGGTTTTGGCGAGCAGGGGAATAAAAGTGTTTCGGGGCAATACCGATGCGTGGGGCAGTTGCGAGTCCAATGCGTTGATATTGAAAAAAACCATAGAAGATGCGTTGCTGGAAACAAAGAAGGAGAGGGTGAATATTATTGCGCATTCCAAAGGAGGCATAGATTCTCGTTATCTCATTTGGAAGCACGATTTTGGCGATAAGGTAGCGAGTTTGACAACTATATGCACACCGCACCGCGGCGCAGAAATTGCCGATTTGATTTATAATCAAAAAATTACGCATACAAAATTTACCAAGAAGGTGTTATCGATTTTCGGCAAGTTATATGGAGATACAAATCCAAATTTATACAATGTGAATTACCAGCTTACAACAGCGGGAATGGAAGAATTCAATGAAAAAGTGCTCATGGATGCCAAAGTGTTTTACCAAAGTTTATATACAACAATGGATAATGCTTTTGACGATATAATGTTTTTTTATCCGTATTTATATATCAAAAAAATCAGGGGGAAAAATGATGGCTTGGTCAGCGAATTTTCGGCCAGATGGGGAAATAATGTTATTAAAATAGAAGGCGGAATATCACATGCGGAAATACTCGATTTTAAGAAGAAAAAAATATCCGGTATAAATATACCTGATATTTATGTGGAAATTGCGGAAGGGTTGAGCGGGAATGATTTTTGAGTGCCTGAGCAGATATTTATAAACATCTCCACCGCGCTTTCCGGCGAGTCTTCGCCGCTTGCGTTTTTTATCGGGGCAAATTCCTCTTCTCGCAAAACTCCGGTTAAATACATTGTTTTCAGTTTTGGAAAGGCATCAAATAAGAGTTGCTCAAATTTAAAAGAGCCGTCTATGCCGCAAACCCGTTTTATCGCCAGGTGCCAGGGCAAAGATTCGCTTTCAAGTTTTTTAAGAGATTCCATTGTGAATAGATGGGCCAGTATGTTTCCGCCGTCAAATTTCTTTGCCATTTCAGGCGAAATTTCGCTGTATTCTATAACCCCCGGCAAACCGTTTTTCAAAGCGAATACACCCATTTTTTCTTCGGGGTGCTTCTTTTTCACAACCTTGGACGCCGCCGCCATTTTTGAATCTATAAAGGCACCTATAAAAGGCGGGTCGCAGGGCTTGGCCAAAATGTTGTCAACTCCGTAGAGAAAAACATATTCTATTCCCTGTTCTTGCAGCCATGCCAAGCCTCCGCTTTCGGAGAGTGCTTTAAAACAGCCGCCATTTCCATCGGGAACCAAAAACAACTCTCCTGTGCCGTCTAAAATCAGTTGCCCGTTTGGAGCCAGCGTATAAATAGTGCCCTGCTCAATGAATTTAATCTTTTCTTTGTTCAAGCCAAAATAATTCGCCTGCTCAAAATGTTCCAAGGTTTCTTTTTTGTTCAGCGGGCTTGTCATTATAACCCAGGGAATATCTCTTTCGCAAAGCTCTCTTAATTTTAAAATATTTTCAGCGTGGATTTGAAAAATTGATTTGCCGAGTTTTTCAAGTTTGAATGCCCCCTTTGGACCATCAAGACCGAGCCTTGAACCCTGCCCGCCTGCAATCAAAAATGCCGCCGCTTTACCCTGTTTCAAAATTTCTATTCCGGTTTTTTCAAATTCCCCATATTTCGGATTATCGCGCAGCATTTCAAAACTCACCGGGGCAATGCTTTCTTGCACGTGTTTTAGTTCGCCGGCTACTTGCTTTTTTACCATTTCGCTTAATTCGGCAAAGAGGTTTGAACCCGTAATTTTCCAGAGTTCCAGAATCTTTACGCACTTATTGCTCAAATCTTCGGCTTCGGTTAAGGTTTTGCTCTCCGTGTAGCAACGAAATTCCGGCGCATTTCCGCTTTTGCGCAAATGGATAATATTGCCGTTTTCAAATTCCATTCTATAGCCATCTGTGGCATCTGCGGAAACCTGCAATTTCACCAGACCGCTCGCCGTATATCTCGGCGGCAATTTTGCCAGAAGTTCGGATAATTTCAATCCCTGTTTTTTGCTCTCTGCAATGGTTGCGATTATAGGCGTTAGGGCATCCCGCGTTGTTAAACTCTCGGTTAAAAAACCGCCGTTTGCCTCATAGCCCGCAGCGGATTTATATTTGCCCTGCAATTCCCTTATTCCCTCAATCACAAAGGGGCTTCCTATTCTTGTTCGCAAAACCTGCTTGAAAAATCCGCTTTTCTCCGCAGCGGTATTGCAGCTCACGGGAATAGCCACTGCCTCAACCCCAAGCGCCTTGCCCGCTAAAATGCCGAGCGAATCGCCTCTGAACCAGTTTCCTTTTTCATCGGATAAAAGAGGCCTGTCGGAATCGCCGTCTGTGCTTGCCATGCAAAAAAAATCGCCGCCTGCGCAGATTTGCTTTGCAAAGTCCGCATCTTCCTTGCGAATGGCTTCGGTATCCACGGGGATAAATTTCTCGCTTCTTCCAAGGGCTTTAACATTCGCTCCGAGTTCGGTTAAAATTTCAACCGCTATATCCCTGCCAACCGCAGAGTGCTGATAAAATGCGATATTCACGCCTTGCAGGGAATTTCTGGGGAATAGATTTAAAATATGCTCTTTGTAAACTCTCAAAGCCTCGCCGTTGGGATTCGGCAGGCCTTCTATTTTTGCAAGCTCTGGAACTTCTACTTCCTGAGAACGGATGCTCGCTTCGTCTGCTTTTGTTATTTCGCCATTATGGTCGCAAAATTTTATGCCGTTTCTGCTGTCCGGTATGTGGCTGCCGGTTACCATTATGCTGGGAATCCCTTTTTTTATGCCGTAGAGCGCAAGGGCGGGGCTTGGCAAAAATCCCTGAAAATCGCACTCAAAGCCCAAACTTTTTGCTGCAGCAATGCAGGCCGCAATTATGCGTGGGGTGCTTGGGCGTAAATCACCGCCAAGGGCAACAATTTTTTTTGCTCCGGATTGTTTTAATGTATGCTGTAAAAAACCGAGAGCGTATGCAAAGCACACTTCGTTAGTCATATCGCTAACCAGCCCACGCACTCCGCTTGTCCCAAAAGCCACGCCGCTGGAATCCATTAAGGAAGATATTTTTTGCATCTGTTTGGGGAATATAGTAAAATTCGCTGTTGCCCAAATCAATCGAACTTCACAAATTCTTCAATTGCCATTCTCTTTTTAGCTCCAATGCCGGAGACTTTTTCCAAGTCTTTGGCGGAGCGGAAAGAACCCTTTGCTTCCCGATGGTCTATTATTTTTTGAGCGAGAGAAGGGCCAACGCCTTTTATAAAGCAAAGATCGTCTTTGTTTGCGGTGTTTATGGAAATTGGAAAAGAAGGCGCTTTCTTTTTCGGCTTTTTTGTTTTCTTGCTTTTTGAATTATTATCCGCAGCGTTATCTTCTGCAAAATCGCCTGAAACGAATTCGTTATTTGCAAGCGTATCCAAACTTTCGGAACTTTCAGCAGCAACAGCAATTTCGTAATTTATAGGCAGGGAAACATTCTCCAACGGAGAAAACTCATTGAATATACCTGTACGCGAAACTCCGCCCAAAGCGAATAAAAAAAGAGCCAAACAAAAAAACTTTCTCTCTGCCGAATTCATGTCCCCAACTCCTAACTCTCAATTAACATAAATGCCCGCTCCTCATACCTCTTTTCTCCCGCTTTCAGTAAATTGTAAAACAAGGGTGAGGGCTTTAACAAGGTCGATGTCAGTTCGGGATGGAATTGGCAACCTACAAAAAATATATGGTCGGGAATTTCCATTATCTGCATTATATTGTCTTCCTTGGCGGAATAACCGGAGAATACCAAACCGCCTTCTTCGAGTTTGTTTATATACATCGGATTAACCTCGTAGCGATGCCTGAATCTCTCCCTTATTACGGAAACTCCGTTGTAAATTTTTTCTACAAGGGAGCCTTTTTTCAAGAATACATCGTAGCCGCCTTTGCGAAGCGTTCCGCCCAAAACCTTTACATATTCCAAACCCGGCAAAAATGCAATCACAGGTTCCTTTACCTCTATGCCATCGGATTCGACTTCTGCGGTGTTGGCAAGCGGCATTGCGCACTTGTGGCGAGCGTATTCCACAACGGCAAGCTGCATTCCGTAGCAAATTCCAAGGAAAGGAATATTCATCTCCCTTGCCACCTGTATAACCGAAATTTTTCCCTCCATTCCTCGGTTGCCAAAACCGCCCGGCACTATTACAGCTTCAACATCTGCTAACTGCTCTCTTATGTGTTCCAAAATGTCTATACCTTCCGGTTTGTTTGGAAATTCGGTATCCAATATTTTTAACTTACAAGATACATTCAAATGAGCAGCAGCATGGATTATGGCCTCTCTAATGCTCGCATAAGAATCCTCCAACTGGGTGTATTTTCCGCATAAGGCCACATTCAAAATTTTTTTCGGGTTTTCGTAATTTTTTTTGCAGATTTCAACGAGTCTTTTCCACTCGTCCGTTTTCGGTGAACTTGCACCGGCTATTTTCAATTTTTTGAATATTATGTCTAAAATTCCCTCTTCCTGAAAACTCAGAGGAATTTCATAAATAGATTCCATATCCAAACCAGATATCACATTTTTGCTGGGAATGTTTCCGTAAAGGGCTATTTTTTCCTTGATTTTCCGGGTTAAGGGTTCGCTGCAACGGCCTATTATTATGTCTGGGTAAATTCCCTTTTCGTTCAAATCGCGCATGGACATTTGCGTGGGTTTCGATTTTTGCTCACGAACTCCGTTTGGAATGGGAATGTATGTTAAATGCGCAAAAATGCAGTTATCCGGGCCTACCACGTGCGAAAGCTGACGCGCAGCTTCTATGTAAAATTCATTTTCCAAATCACCGACGGTTCCGCCGATTTCAACAAGCAAAATATCCGCACTTTCCTTGCTCGCAATTTTGAAAAGATGGTTTTTGATAACATCAGCGACATGCGGAATAAACTGGATTGTTGTGCCTGCGTAAACTCCCGCCCGCTCCCTTTCAATTAAGGTGGAAAATACCTTGCCCATAGTGAGGCTCCACTCGGATTTGCCGTTAATATTCAAAAAACGTTCATAGTGTCCAAAATCCATATCTACTTCGCCGCCATCGTCCAGCACAAAAACTTCGCCATGTTCAATCGGGTTCATGGTGCCGGGGTCAACATTCAAATAGCCATCGCACTTTACCGGAATTACACGAAAACGGGAGAGCAAGGCTCCAATCGACGCAGCGGCTACTCCCTTTCCAAGGCCGGACAAAACTCCGCCCGTGATAAAGATAAACTTGCTTTTTCCGTTGTAACAATCATCGCTGCTCATAAACTTCCTCGCTTATAACTTCCAAACAACGGAATATGAATGTAGCAAATTCTAATCCATCCATACGGCTTCCAAGGCTCTATATTGAATAGCTTCCGCCAAATCGGGGCGTTCTACACTGCCGCTCTGCCTCAAATCCGCAATGGTACGGGCAACTTTCAGCATTCTGTCGTAGCCTCTGTGACTCATTCGCCATTTCTCCGCAGCCTTTAATGCAAAATTTTCTGTTTCACTATTCCAAAAAAGAATGTCTTTAAGAGTTTGGCCATCCAAATGTCCATTGCGAAAATTTTTCCTTTCCTTTAGTCTCCTCTCCTGGACCTCACAAGCCGCTTCAACCCGCCTTTGAATTTCACCGGAACTCTCTGCCGCTTTGCCCAGTCTGCTTTCATCTATGGGAACGGATGGAACCGATACCTGAAGGTCTATTCTGTCCAGCAAGGGGCCGGATACCTTGGCCCTATAGCGCTTTACAGTTTCCGGCAGGCAACGGCAATCTCTGCGGTTATCCATAGCATAGCCGCAAGGGCAAGGATTCATGGCGGCGCCCAAAACAAAATTTGCAGGGAAACTTATACTACCCAAAGCCCTGTTCAAACGAACTACGCCCTCTTCCAAAGGTTGCCTTAAACTTTCCAAAGCCGCACGCTGAAACTCTGGCAACTCGTCCAAAAAAAGAACGCCGTTGTGGGCAAGGCTAGCTTCGCCCGGACGGAGCCTCATTCCTCCGATAAGCGAAGCGACTGTTGCGGTGTGATGCGGCGACCTGAAGGGACGGCTTTTCATCAATCCTTCGCAAGAGTTAAACATTCCGGCGCACGAATGTATTATGGTGCTTTCCAGCGATTCGTTTTTTCGCATGGTCGGTAAAATACCGGGCAAGCAGCGAGCGCAAAGGGTTTTCCCGGAACCGGGCGAACCTACCAGAAGAAAGTTATGCGCACCGGCGGCGGAAATTTCAAGAGCGCGCTTAACAGCCGCCATTCCATATACCTGCGAAAAATCAGCTATTTTATTTTGGGTTGCAGAAACCGAGTGACATTCAGGGTAACGACAACAAGCCAGTTCCGGTTTCTGCAACCCTTTTAAACATTCATCCAAAGTTTTGGGAGCTATAACCTTGAGCGTTTCCACGCAGGCGGCTTCTTCCAGATTTTCGTAGGGAACAACAAAAATCGTTTTCGGCGCATAGCGGGCAAGATTGGCTGCAACAGCCAAAACTCCATGCACGGGGCGCAACCGGCCATCCAGGGAAAGTTCTCCCAAAAACAAAAAATTTTCAAGTTCTGCAACTGCAATCTGCTCCGTTGCCGCCAGTATTCCAATGGCCAGTCCCAAATCAAAAGCAGCCCCCTCCTTACGCAAATCTGCCGGTGACATATTCACTGTCATTCTGGTGGAGCAACCATAAAAACCGTAGCTTCGCATAGCGGAAATCACTCTTTCCCTCGCTTCCCGCACAGCGTTATCCGGTAAACCCACAAGGGAGAACCCGGGTAAGCCAGAAGTGCTATCCACTTCTATCTCCACCGGAATAGCCTCTATACCGTGCAACGCTGCGCTTTTTATTCTTTGGAACATACTTCTAGCTATTAACCGCTTCCTGATATTTCTCCAAAACGCATTGTTCAATGTGTTCGCGCAATTCCTTTTGAAGGGGATAATAGATGGAGTGATATTCTTCACCCTTGTGGTTTGGGTCCAGCGGATATGACACGAAAAATCCGTTTGTACCGTTTACAATCCTTAAACCGGTCAACTGGAGTTGTTCGTTTATGGTGACCCTTGCAAAAGCTTTGGTTTTGCCGCCGGATTCCTTAAACGGATAAACCTGGACGTTGCTACAGGTTAGAACATCAAAAAAAGCATTGCTTTTTTTCTGCGCTTTTGATTCTTTATTCATCAGAAACCTCTTTTTAAAGTTTCTATAAAAAAAGCAATTTGTGTGCCAAATAAAAAACGCCTTTTTTAAGCAAATTTCGCCGATTTCAAGTGTCCAAAAAGTGTTTAGACAGTGTTTAGACACTTTTTTGGACACTTTTTAGGTTAAAAATTCCCGCTTTGAATATTCAAAAAAATGCGGCTTTTTGCGGAATATATAATGCTCTGCCCCAGCACAAAATCAAAAGTTTGAGTTTTTATGCGAATTTTCGGTTCTGCGAAAAATTCTTTTGTTCCAAAGCCGCCCGTTAAAAATATCCCGCTCCCATGCCATTGCAGAGAGAAACCCGCAAAGACAATTCCATAGCAATGTGAAGAATTAATAGAAGTTTGCCATTCTTCCATATAGTTACCCATTCCCATGGCAAATCGATAGCGGTTCTCTAAAGCGGGGTCAGAACCGTTAGTTCCGTAAAGTTCGTCCGGCAGTACCAATTTGCCTTCAGCCATGCGAAAATTTGCACCGAATTCCGTCCCGCCATTAATAGAAACATACCTTGAAACGGGCTGAGTTATGCCGGTTTTGCCCTGAGTGGAAATATAAAGAGGTGTGCTCTGGTTAAGGGTAATAACCGAAACGGCCTTAAGACCGCCTAAAAGTTCTGCCATAAAACCGTCTTTTGCGAACCATCTGTTATAACCATCGCTTTGCCAAAGCCATTTTATATAAGGAAACATTGATTTTACAGTAATAGGTTCGTATAAAAAATCCGTTATTATCTTTTCATCATCGTCATCATATTCATAAATTGGAAATTTTGACGCTCCGCTGATAATATCTTTGCTTTCAATTTCTGCAGCAACCTGTAAAACGGATTTCTTTCCATGCCTTCCCAAAGGTTTTTCAACTCCAAGAACTATGTTGCGATTACTTTCGTTTATCAATCGGGCTTCTTCGTAAATGCTTCTTTGAAAAAAAGGAATCGGCTCATATTCCAAATATTTCGCTTTTGCAAAAAAATCGCCATCACCCATAAAAATCCTTTCCAAACGCAGTTCCGGTTCCAAACCTTTAACTCCCTGCCCGTAAAAAGCGGCTAAATTCAAGTTCCAGCCAAACTGGTTTACAAAACGCAAATTAGCATTTGCCCCGATGTTCGCGCCAAAAATCGAACCTCCAAAACCGAAAAGCGAAAGAGATAATTGCGTATGGTTGTCGGTATTTATTTGCAAAGAGTAATTTGAATCCACAATCATCTTTAAATCTCTGTATGAGGCATCTTTTTGCAAATTTTCCAAAAAATTCTTAACGCCAATTATACCTGTATCGCCCGGATTCCAAAAACTTTTCAAATGCCCTTGAAGCTCGGCAGCGGTGCTGTCAAAGACGGGGTTGTACTGGAGTTGAGAGTTGAGAGTTGAGAGTTGAGAGTTGGGAGTTGAGAGTTGGGAGTTGGGAGTTGGGAGTTGAGAGTTGAGAGTTGAGAGTTGAGAGTTGAGAGTTGAGAGTTGAGAGTTGAGAGTTGAGAGTTGAGAGTTGGGAGTTGGGAGTTGGGAGTTGGGAGTTGGGAGTTGGGAGTTGGGAGTTGGGAGTTGAGAGTTGAGAGTTGGGAGTTGAGAGTTGAGAGTTGATAGTTGGGAGTTGGGAGTTGAAAACTTGGAGAAAATAGAACGCTTGTTCTGCACAGCTTGAACGCCGGCTTCAAAGAGCAAATCCGGATTGGGTTTTGAATGCGGACGCAAAATTATCAAAGTGGAATCTTCATTCCATAATTTTTGCTGATAGTGTTGTTCAACCGTACCGTTTGTGTCTCGCAGTGCAAGGGGAGTAGATAACAGCGAGGTACCGAGAAACAGCGAGGTGTTTACAGGCGGAAAAGGGTAATTATCCGCATCGTCTATTTTACGGAAAGGTATTTTGGAACCCGGATTTGAACGCAAAAGGCTTTCCTGAACCCTCAAGTCAAAAAACAACTGGCCGAAATACGGTTTGCTATCTGTTATTTCTTCCAAAAAAAACGCACCGTTTTCGTTGTGCTTCACAAGCCAGATTCCTTTCCACAGAGCGGAATTTTGCGGTTGTTTCGCCCGTGGCAATGAATCCCAAGATTTAACGAGTTCTCTTATTTGCCCTGAACTCCAGCCTGCACTCCACAACGCGCCGGCAAATGCTCCCCACTGAGTTCCCACAATTGTATCTACGGGTATTTGCAATCTCTCTATTTCGCTTAAAACTCCAAGGTGATATTCGAGGGAAAAATAGTCACCGCTCATGTACAGCACAATCGGCTGATTCTTGGCAAATGCACCCATAAAAAACGAAAAAATTGCGCAAAAAACAAGGTGTTGCGGCTTGGGCATTGGAGAAAGGTAGAAAATTATCTGAGTATTTTATATACCGCTTCCGCTTGTAAAGTATCTCCTTGATTATAAAGAGTGTGCCCTATATTCTCTATACCCGTCCGCGCTGCGGAATTTCCCGCTTTCATAGCTTTTTGATAATGCTCCAAGGCTTCGGAGTATCTTTTTTGCTTAAAGTAAATTTCCGCCAAATCCAGCTCCAATTCTTTAACACCGCTTCCTGCAGCAATACCCTGTTCCAAAGTCCAAATAACCATCCACGGCGAATTGTTTTTTTCGTATAGCGAAGCCAAATATCTGCGCGCATTGTAATTTTTGCTGTCCAGATACAAACCGTTTTCCATAGAACGAATCGCCGCTTTAAGCGAATCCTGCTGCAAGTAGTAATAAGATAATGTATAATACAAATCCGGCGAAACATTAACGCTTTTTTGCAACGCCTTTTGCAGAATTTCCGTTGCCAAAGAAAAATCCCCTATTTGACGGGCACATTCCGCAAGCCCAAACCACGCCTCCAGCCTGTCTGGATTTTCATTCAAGGTTTGTTCAAAATATCTCTCCGCCAAAATAAACGCTTTTAAATTCAAATACGCAGATGCTATGGCGTAATTCAAATGTTCGCTCTTTTCACCTAGTTCCAATGCCCTGCCGTAATAAGTCACGGCCTGCCCGTAATCCCCGTAAGAATACGAAATATCGCCTAAAAGCACCCAGGGTTTTGCAAAATTCGGCGCAAGCTCCGCCGCTCTTTTGTAAGCGACTATTGCCACGTGATTTTGCCCCAAGTGCACAAGGGTATTTCCCAAATTGAACCAGGCATAAGGCTCAAGCTGCCCGTTTTTTATTGCTGCTCTGTAAATCGGAACCGCTTCGGCGTATTTGCCGGCATCGTAGAGTTCATTCGCCTTTTTAAAAAAATCATCTGCGGAAAAGGCAAGCGCAACAACAAACATTGTAAACAGCACGGCTATACGCATACTAATACTACCCCGCTATTCATGTCTTTTATAATCGTCTTCCACCCTTATAATATCGTCTTCGCCGGTGTATTGCCCTACCTGTACCTCAACAATCACCAAGGGCAGCTTGCCTTCGTTCTGCAAACGGTGAATTGAGCCTGCGGAAATGTAAATAGATTCGTTTGGGCTAACATAAACGGTTTTATCGCCAACGGTTGCGGTTGCCATTCCGCTAACAACAACCCAGTGTTCCGAACGATACAAATGCTTTTGCAGGGAAATTCTCGCACCCGGGTTCACGGAGATGCACTTGACTTTGAAATGCTCATATTCGTATATAACGGTATATGTTCCCCAAGGGCGAATAACGGTTTGCGGAGAGTGCAGCAAATCCGGCCGTTTTTCCTTTAATGTTTCAACAAGTTTTTTCACCTTCTGGCTGCTCGCAAGCGGCGCAACCAAAAGAGCATCGGCGGTATCAACAACCATCATATCGTTTAAATCTATTGTGGCTATTTGCCTGTTTGAACCCATAACCAGATTATTTTTTGAATCTATTGCTATATGCTGCTCATCTTCCGTATTTCCGTTTTTATCGTGTGGAAGTTCGCTGTAAAGGCTTTCAAAGCTGCCCAAATCCGACCATCCTATTGAGCATGGAACAACGTTTACCTTTTTCGATTTTTCCATAACGGCGTAGTCAATGGAATCCGCAGGAATTTCCGCCATGTCTTCGTGGCGGATGCGAACCAGCGAATTTTCCATAGCCGCTTTTTCCCGGGCGGTTTTGCAAGCAGCCAGCATTGCCGGCGCATATTCGTTCAATTCGGCTAAAAACACGCCAGCCTTAAAGCAGAATATGCCGCTGTTCCAGTAAAAATTCCCGGCTGCAACATATTTTCTAGCTGTTTCCAAATCCGGTTTTTCAACAAATTTTTTTGCGCATTCGCCGTCAGCTTCTATATAGCCATAGCCTGTTTCCGGCCCGGTAGGTTTTAAGCCAAATGTTACCAAATTACCCGTATTTGCCAGCTCTGCCGCTCTTGCAACGGCTTTGGAATAACTCCGAACATCTTTAATCAAATGGTCGCTTGGCGAAACCAAAACAATTTCGTCTTCCGGCAGTCCTAAACAGGCTAGAGCTATAGCGGGAGCGGTATTCCTGCCAACGGGTTCCAGCATAAAAGACGTTTTGCCTGCGCCGATTTGCTGCAACTGTTCTCTAGCTAAAAAATACTGCTCGGCATTGCTCACAATGCACTGCTCCGAGCAAAAATCGCTATTCACCAGCACCGTACGTTGAAACAGCGAATGTTCGCCGAAAATTTTCACAAACTGCTTTGGCATCAATGCACGGCTCAAAGGCCAAAGCCTTGTGCCTGCGCCTCCGCACAAAACTAGATTAACCATAATTTTAAAACTAGAAATTTCCAACCACCCGTTTTCTTTGGCTCTGAATGTAATTTTTCTGTCAAAAACGTCAACATCTGTTTGCAAAATGAAGGTGACTTAAAATAATTGAATTTTTTTCCCGCCGAACTGCGTCTAACATTAAAAACAAAATATGAGGTAGATGTGAAAAAGGCATATTTCTGCATAGACGGCTTTTCATTCAAGCGCATAAACGACTTTTACAGATATGAGCATAAAAGGCGCTCCAGGCTGAGCATAGCTGCCATGGAAACCTATTTGCGCTATGAAATAGAGCGCAGGTTTGAATGGAAAAGCGATTTTGAACATTTAACAATAGAAAAACACTTTTATCATCCGAGTGAAAATCCGGAAAGATTTTTCTATAAAAGCGATGTTAAGGAGGCGATTTTGAAATTTGAAAGGAACTTAACTGACCAAGGGTATGCGGTTCATTATGCACAGGCGGCAAATATATTAAACCCAAAGCCTAATGACGGCATATTTGCAGACTGGGTAATAGCAAGAGAACTCGGAAAGTTTGATATTTTTATTTTGCTGTCCACCCAGGGGCAATATGTAAACATCTTACGGCAAACAAAGCTATGCGAAATCAAGAGCATGTTAATAGGTTGGGATTCTACTTGCAGAAATTCCTCAGGAGAAACCAGCCGTTGGAAAACCGATAAAATTTTAGTGGGATATGCAAGTGCTTATTGCCCGCTGGAGAGAATGCTCAACCTGCCAAACGGAAAACACCCGCTTGTTGAAATCATGTTTGAAAAATTCTTCAGCCCCGGTTTTCGGCAGCCTGAATCTTTCCCCAAGTATCCTTTAGGCCAACTATGCGGTTAAATACCGGCTTTTGCGGAGTGCTGTCCTTGGAGTCCGTGCAAAAATAGCCGTGCCGCACAAATTGAAACCTGTCGAATGGTTTTGCTTTTGCAAGTAAGGGTTCCGCCTTTGCATATTTAACTATCAGGGAATTCTTGTCTATATAATCCATATAGCTTTGCCCCTCGGGAATAGCCGCAGGGTTTTCCAGAGTGAAAAGATTTTCAAACAAACGAACCTCAATATCAACGGCCGTTTTGCAGTCAACCCAGTGCAGAGTTCCTTTTACCTTGCGGGCATCGGGAGTTTCGCCGCCCCTGCTTTCGGGATCGTAAGTGCAGCGCAACTCGGTTATTTTTCCGCCGCTATCCTTAATCACCTGTTCGCAGCGGATATAATATGCGCCTTTCAAGCGAACTTCCGAGCCAGGGAAAAGCCTGAAATATTTTTTGGGAGGAATTTCCATAAAATCGTCTCGTTCTATGTAAATTTCTCTGCCAAAAACGATTTTTCTCGTTCCCTGCTCCAAATTTTCAGGATTATTTTCGGTATCTAGAGCATCTTCTTTGCCTTCTGCCCAATTTGTTATCACAACCTTTACGGGGTCTAAAATAACCATCGCTCTCTGCGCATTCTTGTTCATTTCTTCCCTTATGCAAAAATAAAGGAGTTGAATATCCACAATGCTGTCTGTTTTGGCTACGCCTATCCGTTCCGCAAATTCCCGAAGGGAACTCGGCGTATAACCCCTGCGGCGCAGGCCGCTTATTGTGGGCATGCGAGGGTCGTCCCAGCCGAGAACAAGTTTATTTTCCACAAGTTCCCGCAAAAGTCTTTTGCTCATAACCGTGTATGTGAGATTGAGACGAGCGAATTCGATTTGGCGGGGCAGAACCTTTGGCATTTCCCTGCTGGGGGTGTAGGAGCCACTGTCTATAATTGCTTTGATTTCGTTTAGCGTCCATTCATAAAGAGGGCGGTGGGCTTCAAACTCCAGCGTGCAAATGCTGTGCGTTATCCCTTCTATCCAGTCACCGATAGGGTGAGCGTAATCATACATGGGGTACACTACCCATTCGTCGCCTGTGCGGTGGTGAGCTACTTTCTTTATGCGGTAAATGGCAGGGTCGCGCATATTCATGTTGGGGCTTGCCATATCTATTTTGGCGCGCAAAAATGCTTCGCCCTCTTCAATCTCGCCTGCTCGCATTTTGCGAAAAATTTCAAGACTCTCCTGCGCGGGGCGCTTTCTCCAAGGGCTGTCTTTGCCGGGGCTTGTAAGGGTACCTCTGTATTCGCTAACATCATCGCCTTTCAAGTGGCAAATATAGGCTTTACCGGCTAAGATGAGCTGTTCGGCAAATTCGTAGCACAGAGCGTAATAATCGCTCGCGTAGAATTCCCTTGTTTCCCAGTCAAAACCCAGCCATTTGACATCTTCCTTTATGCTGTCCACATACTCCACATCCTCTTTTGTGGGATTGGTATCGTCAAAGCGCAGGTTGCAAAGCCCTTTGAACTTCAGGGCTGTCCCAAAATTTATGCATATACTTTTTGCATGCCCTATATGCAGGTATCCGTTAGGCTCGGGCGGAAAGCGGGTATGCACCCCGTTATAGCGCCGGTTCTGCAAATCTTCAACTATAAAATCTTGTATAAAATTAGAAGGTTCCATTGCGAGGAATGTAGAAATTTCTACCTTACTCCCGTGTCTGTCCTCTCCGTTTCCCACTTAAAAGCCGGCTATGGAAAAAAGATAGTTCTGCATGATATCTCCTTCTCAATGAAACAAGGAGAAATTCGGGCTATTTTAGGAACATCGGGCTGCGGAAAATCCACGCTTTTGAACAACATCCTCGGATTGGAAAAAGCGATGAACGGAGAAATAGAAATCCTCGGCATAAAATTAAAAGCCGGTAAGGAACAAATTCCGCTTTCCATTCAAAAACGCACAGGCGTTTTATTCCAAAACGGCGCCCTGCTCAGTTCGCTAACGGTTTTTCAAAATGTGGCTTTACCCATTCGCCTGCACCGCCCACAAACCCCGGAGCCGGAAATAAAAGACATGGTGGCGAGCCGGCTTGAAAAAGTTAATATGCTCCACGCCATAGATAAATTGCCTAGCGAACTCAGCGGCGGAATGAAAAAGCGAGCCGCCCTTGCGCGAGCCATAGCCCTTGACCCAGAGCTTCTTTTTTGCGATGAACCAAGTGCAGGGCTTGACCCCGTTACCAGCCGTTCGCTGGACAACCTATTGCTTTTTTTAAGGGAATCATTAAAACTTTCGGTTTTAATAGTGACCCACGAACTGGATTCCATAAAAATAATAGCCGATAAAATTTTGTTTTTAAAAACCGGAGATGTGCTTTTGGACTGCGCCTTGAAAGAAGGGTTGGAAAGCGATATAGCAGAAGTGAAAGAATTTTTCTCCCGCTCCGCAAAGACTTAGTTCTGCTCCGCAAAAATTCTGTGCAGCTTGCCGTTCAGTTCCGCCAAAATCTTCAAAACCAGTGCTTTCAAAGTATCTATCCTCTGCTGGGAGGGTAAAGGCTTGGTTTGGCATTCTATCATTCCGCAATAGCCTGTGAACCATGATGTATCCGCCAGTAAAGTTCCCTTGAACTGCCCTATCGACAAATCCATAGAGTAATCCGCCTTGATTGAAATCTCCCGCTCGCCTATGAAAAACAGGTATCCTGCTCGGCCATGCTTGTCTTTTGCGGTTTGAAAATTCACATTTAAAACAAAAGTATCCGGCACTTGCAAAATTCTTTTGCTTTCGTTTTCTATAAAAACGGCTATTTCCACATTGTCGGCGGAATTTACATTTATAGCCGCACCCGCAAGCCCTGCGAAAAATAATATTGCCGCCATAAAATTTGTAAATTTCAATCGCATACGCAATTTCGGAGTTTTAGCTGTGAAAAATTTAAGCATATCGGCAAAAATAGTAATTTGCTTGGGGTTTGCGCTCTTGACTCTCTCTTGTTCCGTTTCAAAAAAAATACAGGCCGCAAATATTTTTAAAAAATGCAGCTTCTCATTTCAAAAAGCCCAAATAGATGCCTTTACAGGCGATTCGCTGAAATTCAGTGTATTTTTGAATGCCTACAACAAAGGCAATGACTCCCTGTTCGTTCAAAATTTGAGCGGAACTGTTTACCTGGATTCCCTTTTTGAGATTCCGGTCGGTTTACAAAATTCAAAGTGGCTCTCGCCGGGGAACAGTCAGGTGAGTTTTTCCGGAGCGATTAAGTTGGACATTCTCAAACTTTTTGCGCTGCCAAGCATAAAGAATTTTAGAATGCAGGGAAAGGTTTTTGTGGCTTTAAAACCAAATCAAGAGCCGGTGAGCATAGATTTTGACGAAACTCGCGAAATTCCGCCGGATTTAGTGGAAAAGACGGTGAAAAAACTTATGGGATTTAAATAACGCCGCAATCGTAATTTTTTGTATATTTACAATTATTGGGAGAATCATGAATAGGCTTTTACAGCAAAAAACGTTAATCGCAGCTTTGATGTTTGCGATAGCAGCTTTTTCAATAGAAGCCGCTGTAAATACAATAGAAATATCCACATTTAGCAGCGAGGAGGATTCTTCGTCTAGCAGCGAGGAGGAGTCTTCGTCTAGCAGCGAGGAGGATTCTTCGTCTAGCAGCGAGGAGGAGTCTTCGTCTAGCAGCGAGGAGGTATCCTCGTCTAGTGTTGGAAGCAGTTCTTCATCAAGCAACGATGAGGTGTCCTCATCAAGCAGCGACACATACCGTTTGAGACTTGCTTTGCCCATTATTTTAATTGATGCAAGCGGCAATGAGATAAAGAACAATAAAATCTTTCAAAATTCATCATTGCTTGTCATAGCCGGTATTTATAACTCCGGAACGGGAGTCTTTGACGGAAATATATCCGTTAGGCTGGAAAATGATGTTAATACCGAGATTATAGCAGAAGAAAACGCAACAGTTCCCACCAATAGCCAATATTATCTTTTTGAGCTTTATACCTCCAAAATAAATTCCGCAAGCGGAGACTACAAAATCGGCATTTATTATACGGCAGAAAACGGTGAGCGTATGATAAGCAGTTATTCCTCTTACCAAAACCCATTGGATGTGCATGTAGCTGACGCGGCTTCTCCGATTATTGCAAAAGACTTTTCTCTTGCGGAAATTCCAAAAAATGCAAGCGTCCAAATTTATAACCTTAAAGGAAAACTGATGACAGGCACTTTGCCGCCGGGCATATACTTTGTTAAAATAAAAGGTGAAAAATTCAATATCAACAGAAAGATAGTTGTAAGGCCGTAGCTGTTTTTACTATATTTGCTCCATGACAGAATTCGTTTCTAGCACAAAATTTGCAAGCGGGTTAAAGCAACCGGCCCTTGAGGAGATTTCAGCGAAATTAGATTCGGAAGAGATCAAAGCCAGGATAGAGGCTCTGTTAAAGCAATATCCCGTTAAACAGGGCGCGCTTTTGGAAATTCTGTGGATTGCTCAAAACGAACTCGGCTGGATTCCACAGGCGGCTGTTAGATGGGCAGCTCGGATTTGCGAATGCTCTCCTGCGCACGCCTGGGGAGTTGCAACTTTTTACACAATGTATAAACATGCTCCAACCGGACGTTTTCTTTTACAGTTCTGCCAAAATATATGCTGCCATACGGCAGGAGCGGAGAGTATAATTTCCCTTGCGGAAAAAAAACTGGGAATAAAAGCGGGAGAAACAACAGAAGACAATTTATTCACAATAGTCAGAGTGGAATGTTTGGGAGCGTGTGGCAATGGGCCTGCAATGCTTGTAAATGATGATTTTGCAACGGATGTGGTTGGCGGAAAACTCTCAATGCCTTTAAACATCGGTTTAAACGAAGCGAGGCTTGATAAAATTATAGCGTGGTGCAAAGAGAGAGCGGCAAAAACGCCGCAAGAACCGAGAAGAGACCCTCTTGGCGGAATTACCGGTGCTGTTCACGGCGAACCTCAAGCTGCGGATTTCGCTCCTGCGCCGCCTGCGCTCGGAGTTAAAGCTACGGCAGGCGAAAAAGGTGTAAGCATAGTTTGGAAAATCGCTCCGGAAGTCACATCTCTTGCGATTGAACGCAAGAACGATAATAAATGGGAACCAATTGGAAATCCCGGTTTAAAAGATAAGGAGTTTGTTGACGCAAGCGGCAAACCCGGCTGTGAATACCGCATAATAGCAACAAGCGGCGAAAGGGTTGCTAAACCCTCTGCCACAGCTATTTCCTAAGCCCTCCCAAACCCTTGTTTATAGTGTTATTTAAGTTTTTTTGTGCTTTAGCTTCCGCCTCTTTCTTTATTCTGTCTGCCTCTGCTTGAGCTTTAGCTTCTGCCTCTTTCTTTAATCTGTCTGCCTCTGCTTGAGCTTTGGCTTCTGCTTCTTTCTTTAATCTGTCTGCTTCTGCCTTAGCCTTATCTTCCAATTCATTCAGTTTTTGCTGGCCTTTGTCTTTCATTTCGTTTAACTTTGCAGTTGTGGCATCTTTAAGGTTGCCAACAGGATTGCTCGTTTTGTTTGCATCCAGTGTGACTTTCGGGTCTGAGAATGTGCCGCCTATATTAAAAAATAAAAGGGCATTTCCGCTTTCGTCTTTTGAATAAAGAGCAACCGGGCTAGCCCTTGTGAGGTTGCTTAAATTGGAACTTATGGAAGAATTTAAAGTGTTTTGCAGCTTCAAATTCAAAGTTCCGTCAAAACCAACACCGCCGCCAAAAGCCAGCAAACCCAAAGATTTGGCATTTATCCTGAAATCCTTTACCAGAAGCTGCCCGTCTTTCGCCTCAAGAGTCGCCTTTAAATCTTCAAAGTTCATATCGCCCTTTTCACCGAAAGACGGTATTAAACTGTTCAAAACTTTTTTACCGGCAATTTCAAAACTCGAAATACCACCGCCAACCGAACTCAGAATTTTTGAGCCTCTTAAACTTCCGTTCGTAACCTGCACGGAAACCGGCCCGGCTAGATTATCGACAAAATTCTGCGGCATGCCTCTGGTGCTGACATCCATGTTCATGCTGAGTTTTCCGAAAATTGTGTTGTCCAAATTGCGGAGTTGTTTTGCAATTTCGGAATTTCCGGTGATATTGTGCCTCGCATTTGAAATAAAATCGTTAGCTTCTACCCTATCGACATTCAAAGCGAATTTTACGTTTGCAGATTTTCTGTTGCTCAAATCAACAGCGACTTTAGTATTGAAACTGCCTGTGTAAAATCGCCCTTTGCCGGCGACATTGGCTTTGTTATTTGCATAATTAACTCCCAGGTTAAAATCGGAAAGCGTTAAATACCTGAATACCGTGTTCGCCAAATTAACATTTATATTCGCAACTACATCGGGGAGTTCCGGGTATTGTTCCATAGGAATACTCTCTTCCGCTTCGGGTTTGTTCGGGTCGCCGGGCGGCAACAATCTATCCAAATCTAAATTTGAGGAGCTTACATCAACATTCACATTTGTTTTTTTGCCTGCTGCAAGTCTGGGCATCACCATAGCCAGATAGTTTTTTACAACAGCCTTTACCCTGACATCCGATTTTCCGATTTTCACAGCCGGTTCTACGGAAATTTCCGTGTTTGAGAATTTAACCGCGCCGTTAAGGGAAACGGCATCGGGAGTGAGCGGGGTTTTCACAACTATATTTTGCAAATTTGCGCCGCCGCTGATGGAAAGTTTTTCGGGCCGAGCGGGATCTAAAATGCCCTTTGCTCCCACATTAGCATCAACTTTTCCAGAAAGAGCGCTAACTGTGGGGATGGAGATAATTTTATTTGCCAGAGCGAATAATGCGCCCAAATCCAGATTTGTATTCACTGACAAATTGTTCAGCAGAGGTTGTGGCGAAAGCAAATCGCTTGCATCAAGCGAAACACTCGTAGGCTGCCCGGCGAGCAAAAATGTGAATGGTTTAATGCTGACAGTGCTTTGGGTAAATTTGATATTGCCGGTTAAATTGCTAATGCCCGCAGGCAAGTCGCTATGGCTAACCGCTATATTGCTCAAAACCAAATTTCCGCTAACGGGAGGAATTTTTTCCGGAACTATCGCACCCTTGACAGCGGCGTTAAAAGATGCAGTTCCGCCGGCGCGGACTTTGGAAATTTCAGGATTTATTCCATCCGGAATTTCTTTTAACAGAGCCGCCAAATCAATTTGGTTGGATTCAATTTTTAAGTCCGCAACTTTTATGTTTTCCAAAAATCTGTCGACGGTTCCGCTCAATTGAATGTTTACGGACTGCAAACCCGCAGAAAAATTTTGAATGTTTATGTGCTGAATTCGCAAGTTCGCATTGATGTCCGCATTTAAAAATATTTTTATTCCGCCCTTGCGAACTCCAAGCCCGGCATCTTCCAAAGAAATTTCATTCAAGGTGAGGGCGGTAGAGGTTTTTACATTTTCAAGAGTTTGGTTTAGCGAAAGGCTTGTGTTCAGGTTTATGCTGCCCAGAATTATTTTTCTTTTTTGGGAGCGGTCGTTAAAAACCACCTTTGCATTCTTTATGTTAAACGAGTTTAAGGCTAGGGAACCCGGCAGTTCAATTTTTGACAAATCAAGTTTTGCCGTGTCCTTAACCGTTTTTTCAGCCGTGGTATCAGGCTCTCCGCCCAAGCCGTCTATGGAGGTTCTGCCGTCCGGCATAACTTCGTAGAGCAGGCTCATATCTTCCAGAGATATTCTGTCTATAGCAACCTGAAGTATCAGGAGTTTTGCCAAATCTATTTTAACGGTCACAACCGGTAAATTCAAAAGGGGTTCATCGCTAAACCCGTTACCGGGATTATTTGCAACCTTGATATTTTTTATCTGGATGCCGAGCGGCCATATTTTTAAAGCCGCCCCGCCAACCTTAACCTCTCTTTTCAGAATTTCGGAGGCTTGTTCTTCAACAAGGGCCTGGATTCTTTCCGGGGGGAACGCCTGCCTGATTGCAAAAAAAGCAACGACTAGAGCGAGAACAAAGACGAGAACTAAAACGCCGAGAATCTTGAGGATTTTTTTCATATTGAAAATATAGAAAAATCGGTTAATAGGGTTATCCAATTTTTTTATATTCCCCTAATGTTTCCGCAAAGTTTTATCGCATTGGATGTAGAAACCACAGGTTTAGATGCCGAAAAAGACGAGATTATAAATATCGCGCTTGTTCGTTTTGAAAACGGCAAGGTTGCCGATAGCATTGACCTTTTGGTAAAACCGCAAAGAGAAATTTCTTCCTTTGTTAAATATCTTACAGGCATTTCGCAAAACGAGCTTAACGAGGCAAAGTCCTTTAAAGAAATCGTTCCGCAAATTTTGGAGTTTATAGACGGAAAACCGCTGGTTGCGCATAATATCGCCTTTGATTCAAAGATTTTTACGCTCGCTTTGAACAGAAACGGATTTAAAAACCGTGAATTTATTTTTTGGGACTCGCTCGCCATAGCACAGGCTGCCTGGACATTTGAAAGCCATAAACTGGTGAACTTGATAAAACTGCTAAATATTGAAGTTGCCGCCTCGCACCGGGCCTTGCCGGATGCAGAGGCTTGCGGAAAGGTTTTCTTGCTCGGGCTTGCGGAACTGGAAAAGAGCAGCGGCTCCGTTAAGGAAAATTTAAAAAAGATGGCTGCAGGCACTGTATATGAACCGTTGTTTTAAGAGGAATGAAAATGCCAACTATAATTGAAATCTATGAAAAATTGAATTTTGCCCCAAGAAAAAGGCAACTCGACTACAGCGAATTTGTCGCAAAGAATTTAAGCGCAAACAGCCTTTCAAAACAGCAGTTCGCACTGGCAGAAGGCGAAACCGGAATCGGAAGAACCGCAGGGTATTTAATCCCTGCCATGCTGCATTCATGCAAAACAAATGAAAGAATTTTAATTGCAACTGCGACAAGGGCAAAGCAAAAAGAAATTTGGGAAAATGAAATTTCCGCCATTCTGCCGTTTTTAGGTGAAAAAATCCGCCCGGCGGTTCTGAAAGAGAGATTCAGCTACGTGTGCATGCGCAAATTTTACAACTGTGTAAACAATGCGGAGCTTTATCTGGCGGCAGAAGAACGTGTGATTCTTTTTGCAGTAATAACATGGCTGGAAAAAACAAAGGACGGCGATTTAAATGAAGTTCTTTACTACAACCGCGCACCGATTCTATGGAAAAAAATCGCATGTGAAGCAGGATCCTGCCTCGGAGAAAAATGCGAGTATTTTTCGAAATGCCATTTTCAGAACGCCAAAAAGACAGCGGAGAATTCCAATTTGCTTTTGGTGCAGCATCAACTGTTCTTACAGGATTTGCAAATGGACTTTGCGCTTTTGCCGCACAGCGAAAAAATCATCTTTGACGATGCCCACAAACTCCCGCTGAGAAGCCAGAAAACCTTTGGGCGGCATTTGTATTTCTATGCCCTGAGAAATACTGTTAAACAAAATATCTGGTGCCAAAAATGGAAAGAGCAAGCGGCAGAGAGCGAAAAATTATTATTGAACTTGATAAAGGAAATTCAAAATTTCTTTCAAAAAACAAAAAGACGCAAAATAGTTTACAGCCAAAACCTGTCTTCCGAAACGGGAATCTCGCCGGAACCGGTGCAAAATTCCCTGAGAGGCTTATTGAAAATTATAGAACAGACAAGCTCCGAATTTTACGCCCAAAACGAAATGGGCAAAACAAAAGACTGTATGCAATTCGCCTCCGACATAAGGAAAATTTCAAGCGACATCGCTTTCCTTTTCGCTGCTTCTCACAGCGAATTTGTCTATTGGATAGATTGCCCCTCCAATCCGCACCAGATTACATTCAACGCGGAACCTGTAAATGTTTCCACAAAATGGAGCAAATCTCTTTATCCAATTCTAAAATCCGCACTTTTCACATCCGACACCATCTGCATAAACGGGCAATTTGACAATTTAATCAACCGACTTGCATTATTCGGAAAAAATGCAAAAACCGAAGTTTTCACGTACAAAAAACCGGAAGAATATCCTGAAGTTTTTGCCGCCGAATTTTTGCCTAAACCAACCGAAGAGAAGTTTTCGGAGGAGCTTGCCAAAACCCTTTGCGAAATTATTTCCAAAAACAGATACTGCACCCTTATTTTTACCGACATGCTTTCCATCTCAAAACTGCAGGCAGAAATCAAAAAGAGCGAAAATCCGCAAAATAAAACCTGTTTTTTTCAGGGGACGGACGGCAATTTTTTCAATCTGGCAAGCTTTCTATCAAAAGAAACAGATAATGTTTTAGTCGGAACTCCGGACGAATTGAAATCCCTTGAGGAGATGGATTTACCGGAAAATTGCCTTGTAGTAATTTCCAGACTTCCCTTTCCGGACCTCAAAGATCCGGTTCTTTCAAGGCGAATGGAAATTTTAAAAGAGCAGAACAAGAACGGTTTTATATTGTTGACAATGCCGGAAACTTCTCTCGCTTTGCGCAGAGTTTACTGCGCAATTATGCGTTCAAACAAAAAGCAAACCCTGCTTTTACTGGACAGCCGCATAACAAGCGAGCTATACGGGGCAAAAATCCAAAAACTCTTTCCGAATTTCAAAACACTTAGCCATAGAATATTTTCAACGGTGTTTTTTTAATGTTTTCCCCAGAAGACATCAAATACATGACACTTGCGCTGGAACTTGCAGAAGAAGCCGCTTCAAACGGCGAAGTTCCCATTGGCGCAGTTATTGTGCTGAACAGGGAGAAAATCGCGACGGCAAAAAACAGGATGGAGGAATTGCACAGCGCAACCGCTCATGCGGAAATTCTGGCCATAAACGAAGCGGGAAAAAATCTCAAGAATTGGCGACTTGACGGTGCAACCCTTTATGTTTCCCTCGAACCCTGCCAAATGTGCCTAGGCGCAATTAAAAACAGCCGCATATCAAGAGTTGTGTTTGCCGCCAAAGACACGCGAAATTCTGCGCCGATGCCGCATATTGATGCAATTGAAGGTGGTCTTATGGAAAAAGAGAGCGCAGAAATTTTGCAAAAATTTTTTCGCAATGTCCGCAGGGTTACTGAGCCATCAACCCCAAATAACTCTGCACCCTCTGCGCCTGCTTTTCCGGGTTTGGAAGCGGGTTGAAAATACATTCCCTGAATTTTTTTACAACGCGTCTGCCAACCGTGATTCCATTCGGATATATGTACGCGCCCAAGAAGGCAAAACCCTTGGCGGCAGGCTGAAGCCTGATTTTTTTCGGGTGCAATGTCAGCTTCAACTCGTCTAGCAGAAATTCTCGTATGCTGGAAACCGCGTCCAGCAGAATTCGCTTGTCTCCGTGGATTAAAACCATATCGTCAACATACCTGCCGTAATACTTCATTTTCAATTCCCTTTTTACAAAATGGTCCAGCGGGTTCAGATATACATTTGCAAAAACCTGGCTTGTCAGGTTTCCTATCGGCAAGCCGCAACCGGGGGCGGAGTGCATCAGGGATTTGTCCGGCGGCAAATCGTTCCAGGCAGATTTGGGGCTTTTGAAAAGGGAATTTTTTAAAGGCTCGTTGAATACGATTTTGCGGATTAGAAATTCGGACAAATTGCAAACCTCGTTATGCAAGCCTCTGATTATCAAATCGAACAAAATGCGGCGGTTTATCGCCATAAAAAATCCCTGTATGTCCAGACGTAAAACCCAGACGTCACCGAATGGCGTTGCATGTGACTCCCCTACTGCACACGATTTCAAAAATCTCTGCACCCTTTTTATGCCGAACAATGTCCCCTTGCCTACCCTGCAACTGTAGGAATCATAGATAAATTTTCTGTCCAAAGAGGGGTAAATTCTGTTGTAAAGAAAATGGTGAATTACCCTGTCCCTAAAATCCGCGGCGATAATCTCACGCTTTACAGGCAATTCGTTGATAAAGCATATCCCCGGTTTAAGTTCATAAGTCCGGGTTTCAAGCTCGTTGCAGAGAGAAAGCAATTCGATTTCCAAATTGCGTTCAAATTTGAGCTGGTTTATCGTGTTTCGCTTGTGCTTGCGGGCATCCAGATAGGCTTTGTGCAATTCCGAAAAAATAGGGGAAGCCGGTTTCCCGGTTTTCCCCAAACAGTCCTGGACGCAACGAACACTTAACAAGTTGTTCTTATCGTTGTTGTTCCAGTTTGCGTTCTCGTTGTTGTAGTTCATGTTGCGGTTGTAAGCGTTGTTGCTATTGTTCTCACTGGCACTCCACCAGTTGCCGTTGTTGCCGACATTGTTGAAATTGCCATTCGAATTGCCGTTGCCACCCGGCAGGGCGGAAACTTCTTGCGAAAACTCTCTGCTGACCGGCAAGAGGTTCTAAAAGAAAATCTCACCGGTCATTCTCCTTGCTCGCCGGCTGACCGGTTGTGAGCGTTCCGCTGGACTGTTTTTGGGTCGCTCCTGCAATCCTGGTATTGGTATTGCAGAATTCCGCCCGGAGTAAATTTAGCAAAGTTTCAATCTGATTGTTCAAAAACCCCCATTGTTTTATGCCGATTTGAAGCAAATCTTTCAAAAGCCTGATGTCTATGCGGAGTTTGTGGACTTTTGCGGCACATTCCGCAATTTCGGATTTTGCCTGTGCCATGCCTACATTGTTCGCCATCAAATGCAGATTTTCCACTATATCCGCAGAGCAGTCTCTTACCCTGGCTCCGAGTTCGTAGCGGAACTCCCGGGGCATTTTTACCGTTGCCCTGTGGATGTGAAGGCACAAGTCGTAGGCTGTTTTATAAGCGGGCAGAATGCTGTTTTCGGCGGTTTTGGAAACCGGCAGTTCCGGCTGCGCCGGCGGTGGTTTTTTTTTGACTATTCCCGCCCACCATTCCTCGTAGCCGGTTGTTGGAGGAACTGCGCTGATTATTATGTGGTCTGCGGATTTTTGCTCAAATCCAAAGCCTTTGTCCGTGGCTTTTTTCTGAATTGCCGGGAGTGCCGAGGACGGGAAGCCGAGCCAGGCGACTTCCTGGGAAACCTTTTGGACGAACCGTTTGTGAACCTGGTAGCTTTTTATGTGCGTGGCAAACAGAAACGCGCTTCTGTTCCATGCCTGCCAGAACAGGCGGTCGCGGACAAGGTTTATGCGGTTTTCGCCGCTCTCTTCTATTGTGAGTATGTTTTCTGTTTTCATAAAATCGTATAACTATTTAGCAGCTTTTAGACAAAAATCGCTCTTTAGCCTTTCTGCTTTTGCCGTTAACTTATATTTTTGCCGTGGATG